>Ga0315900_10000618_pt1 | contig 60852 bp, 88 predicted proteins | sample LakEriMetagenome_FD_203521 | JGI IMG/M metagenome (GOLD analysis project Ga0315900, IMG submission 203521) | Freshwater fungal communities from buoy surface, Lake Erie, Ohio, United States - Buoy 12 MA114 | ecosystem: Environmental > Aquatic > Freshwater > Lake > Lake biofilm | place: USA: Lake... | reverse complement strand
AGAACTAAAAACGGCGCTTCATCATGGCTAAAGGGTCCAGATACAACCCTCGGTTATCGTTAGAGCAGTACATCTTGCTCTTGACCAGGAAAAAAACAGCGCATGCATTGCGCAAACGCATACGTTATAAAGACTTAACAGACGCCTGGAACGTAAGGCAATCTGTTATTGGGTCAGCCTTATCTAGAGGAATTAAACAATATGACAACCTTATCCGAAAACAACCACGACTATACGAATCTTTACGATCGTGAAAGCCCGGCTGGAGCTTGGCAGCGTGAGTTGGACTACAAGCTCGACACCGTTGGCAAATTGTGGACTGAAATCTACGACTTACGTCAGCGAATTAAACATTACATAGACGACATTGCCAGACTTGAGGCCGAAGTCGCCGAGTTGCGCCACTCGGCACATGACGCTTGGATGAGGGAGCCGTAATGCCAGTCGGAGGAATGCCGCCACCGTCGCTGTGGCAATTGTTGTTTGTGCTGCTGCTGTTAGCCGGTGTCGTCGGCATCCCGGTTGGGCTTGTGATCTGGCTGGCCGTAACAGTTATGGAGTGGCTGCGATGAAACTCTATGACGTACCGCGAGACTCGCGCATAGAACTATCGGACGGCACCCAACTTAACTTCAAACGTCTTGATGGCATGTACTCACTATGCCTCACGGACAACAACGAGCCGGTGCACGTAGCCGCGTGGACTGAAGTGGCGGTGGTGAAAAAGGGGCAGCAGAAATGACCACACTACGCGAAGCCGCACAGCAGGCGTTGGAGTACATGAAGTCTGTCGGGCAGATGGATATGTGCCCAGAGGAATGGGCAATCGTTGAGCGGCTTGAGGCCGCGCTGGCAGATCCGCAGTATCCCGAGATCCCTTGGGGCAAAGCCATTGGCGTAGAGCAAAAGCGCGGGTGCCGCGTGTGTGGTATCGGCGCGGACGGCAAGGCTTATGGCTACGTTTGCTCGCGTTCAGATTGCCCGATACGGGTTACCTGTGGAGGTGCCGCATGACAACCCTACGCGATGCCGCACAGCAGGCGCTGGAGGCGTTGGAGACATTGGTGCCCACCAAAGGACCAAGCATTTACAACAGCGCCCGAGACAACCTCCGCGTCGCGCTGGCAGAACCGGTGGGTGAAACGACGCTAGATGTCAGCGGCGCAACTTGTTTTTCTGCTACGCCAGCAAAGTGGCCAGTGCAGGAGGAGTCACGATGACCTACGAATACATCGCATACGTTAGTAGCGGAAATGTTAGTAGCGGAAACGAAGTCCTGCGCGTTACCGCAGAAGGCGAATTCATTTGGAACGAAAACGCTGACGAGATGATTGCGTCTGGTGACTACAGCCAGTACCCGTCGCTGCGGCACGTCCTCAAGGCATTGCGGGAGAACGAGCGGCTACGGGATGCTGTAGCCGCCGAGCGTGAGGCGTGTGCGAAGGTGTGTGACAAAGTTGAGTGCGGGGCTGGGATGATGATTGAAGAACGGCACACGGCGAATGAGTGTGCGCGAAAAATCCGCGCTCGGGGGCAGTCATGAGCGCCGAGAAAGACAAAGAGATCAAGCGACTACAGGATCTACTGTATACGCAACTTGGCGAACTAACGGCGTTGCGGGCGGAGAAACAAATGCGTACACGCATTGAACAACTGAAGGAGCAACCGAAATGAGCCAAACTCCGAAGGCTACGTTAATCGGATTCAGAACGCTGAGAGAAGCGCAGCGGTGTATCAATGCACTTACAAGTGACTATGTGATCGCGGCAGTCACAGAAGGTAGGTTCGACGGTGATGTGCTTGCGTATGTGGTGATCCATAAAAACGCCGACCCTGTTGGAGGCTCGCGATGACCGAACAACACAATTGCACACTTGACTCACCTAGCGACGTCTACGGTATTGCCGTGGATATTTGCTACGAGAAAGATGATGGGACTTATTGGGTCAGCAATGGAGAGTATGCAAGCCAAGTGAACTACTGCCCTGTGTGTGGAGCCAAGGCTCCGAAGCAAGTGGAGAAACAGAAATGAAATTCCCAGAGTTAGACGACCACATTGCATGGGTGGCCTGTGCTTCGATTGGTTTGATTGCGGCTTTTATTGTCTATGGTGCGTATGTAGTAGCACAGCACGAGCAATGCAGGCAAGCCGGTGGTGTGCCGATAAAGATTATGTACAAGGGTGTCGTCTGCTTAGATCGTGATGCAGTGATCGACTATGAGGAGCAACCGCGATGAACGAATTACAAATAGGCGACATTGTGCAGATTGATCCGTCGATGGACGGTTTCGGCGGGTGTCTTGCCGTGGTGAATGAAGTCAAGGACAGTGGGCGAGTCATGGCCTATGTGCAAAACGCAGGGCAACAGGGCCAAGCGTATATCTACCTGAACAAGGACAAGTACGAGCCGACAGGTGGCCGTGCAGTGTGGGTGGTGCCATGACCCGCGACGACATTATCCGCATGGCGAGGGAGGCTGGGTTCGTATTACACGCTTATCCGGACGAGAATTGGCTGAAGTTGATGGAACGCTTCGCCGCCCTTATTGCCGCCGAGAAGGACAAAGAGATTGAGCGGCTGCGAAAGGTACTAAAGAAACTGGAATACTTCAGCGATGGCACCATCAGGCGATACCCTACTGAATCTGAAGTGGAAGCCGCACGACAGGAGCAACCACGATGACCACCCTACGCGAAGCCGCCCAGCAGGCGTTGGAGGCGTTGGAGTATTACAGAAGCGGCGAGGACTACCAACCAACCCCAGCAAGTGAAGCCATCACCGCCCTCCGCACTGCCCTCACCGTCCCGAAGCAGGAGCCTGTGGCGTGGATGGTTTACACGCGCGATGGCAAGTCAGTCTGCGTGACCGACAACCCTGCCGATTTCACCGATCAACATAGAGCATTACCACTTTACACCGCCGCGCAGGAGCAACCGGAATGACCCGCGACGACATTATCCGCATGGCGCTAGAACATTTTGGCGCAGTCCTCAAGCCGTCTGACTTGGAAGTGAAGTTAGCCGCGCTTGCTGTAGCCCAAGAAAGAGAGGCGTGTGCAAAGGTGTGTGATGAATTACGCGACGAAGATGGATTTGAGCCGTATGGCACTGAATGCGCCGCCGCGATTCGGGTGAGGGGAGAGACATGAACAACAATGCATCAATGATCATTACTGCCGTTTGTGTGGCGGCAGGATTTTTTGGATTTGCGGCCAACCAAATTGGCCTTTCAATGGGCAAAAGTTGGGAAAGAGGGAGAATTTACGACCAATGCCTTGCAGTTCATTCTTCAATGATCCATAGAGATGCGGTCGTGAAATGTAAGGAGATTGTTAAATGAACCGCGACGACATTATCCGCATGGCGAAAGAAGCGGGGCACCCGTTTTTAACCGCATCAGTAGTTGAGCAAGGTGCTGGGCCAGTACCGGAATGGCTTGAACGCTTCGCCGCCCTCGTTGCCGCAGCAGAGCGAGAGGCATGTGCGAAGGTGTGTGAAAGAATGCTCGGAATATTTCACCCGACGGAAGTCATCACAGCCCGTTGCGCCAAAGCAATCCGGGCGAGGGGGGAGGTATGAGTTTAAGAAGCGATGAGTGCCCAAACTGCAAGGTATCTCTCAATGGAGCTTTGATATGGGATCACTTCTACGAAGTAACCGGAGACGAGAAAGAGGCAGACAGAATCTCTTCGATGTACGGGGCAACCAGAACTAATGGCCGTTGTTTCAGGAGAGAGATTGGAATCTACGATATGGATAAAGACATCACTGTCAGCTTCAGATGCCCAGACTGCCTACATGAATGGAAGCGATAGCCAATGAGATACCTATCTGTTTGCTCTGGCATAGAGGCAGCCACTGCCGCATGGCATCCGCTTGGGTGGACGCCTGTTGCGTTCAGTGAGATAGATGCATTCCCTAGTGCTGTCCTAGCACATCATTACCCTGATGTTCCTAACCTTGGGGACATGACCAAATACCAGGAGTGGCCTGATGAATCAGTTGACCTTCTTGTCGGAGGCACACCGTGCCAGTCATTCTCAGTCGCCGGATTGCGAGGCGGTCTCTCCGACCCTCGAGGCGGTCTCATGCTTACCTACCTTGAAATCGCTCGACGTTACCGGCCTCGATGGATTGTCTGGGAGAATGTCCCCGGTGTCCTGTCAAGCAACGGAGGAAGGGATTTTGGTTCCTTCCTCGGGGCGTTGGGGGAGCTGGGGTATGGGTTCGCATACAGAGTGCTGGACGCTCAATGGTTCGGAGTGGCCCAGCGACGCCGCCGTGTGTTCGTTGTCGGATATCTTGGAGACTGGCGCCGTGCCGCAGCGGTTCTTTTTAAGTCAGAGAGCGTGTGCCGGGATACTCCGCCGAGCAGAGAGACGCGGGAAGAAACTTCCAGAGATACTGCGTCAAGCATTGATGAACTGCAGCCATACAGAGTAGCAAACTGCCTGACTCAGCGGATGTACAAGGGGATCAACACCACCCTTGATGAGGGCCAAACCCCTGTCATCGCATTCCATAACAGGCAAGATCCTGACGTCAGCGGCACCATCACCCACCCCATAGGGGCGAAGGACAACGGCCTTGCAGTGGCTTATCCGGTGCATTACCGCAAGTCTCGTCGCGCACAAAGCAACACGGACTACGAGACATGGGTTGAGGATGAGTCTGCCAACACCCTAAACTGCTTCGACATAGGCGATGTCAGGGCTACAGATATCGTGGCTCACCCAGATCATTACGTGGGCAGTATCGATTACGAAATGAACGCTAGCTCAATGGACGAACCGACTGGCCCTCTGCTTAAAGGATCACCCACTGGAGGAGGCAGACCGCTACCTGCAGTGGCCTCATCCATGAGGGTAAGACGGCTCACCCCTGTGGAATGCGAAAGACTGCAGGGATTCCCTGATAACTTCACAAGCATACCGTGGCGAGGCAAGGCGGAGACCCCTGACGGCCACAGATACAGAGCATTAGGTAACAGCATGGCAGTGCCATGCATGGCATGGATTGGAAATCGTATTAACCAAGAGGACAAGCAATGAGTGCTGAGATGAATGACAACGACATCCTTAAGATTGACCGCAGCAAGGAGTTGCAGAACAAGATCAAGGCTACACAGCGTGAGGTCTCTTCCATGTGGGACGAGATTGCCCGGGTTGAAGGCGGTATCCCATTGCCATACAAGATTGACATCAATGAGGTTCCATCCTTCCTTCTTAAAGGCAAGGACAGTGGTCACACTGTTCAGGCTCAGGAGCCGCAGATCACCGCTGATGGCCTGCTGAGAACGGCAGCTGACACCATTGCTGCTCGGGGGACAAAGCGAGACAACGGCAGCGAGCGCTCCATGGAGCGGATCGTGAAGGTGTTCTCCGCCCTGACAGACCACAAGCTCACAGAGGAGGAGGGGTGGTTGTTCATGATTGTGCTTAAGCTTTGCCGCGAACGCACAGGCTCTGATATGGATAACTGGGTGGACGGGGCAGCCTACGTTGCCCTAGCCGCTGAAGCAGTTGCCCGAAACAAGGCGCCGACATAACCGAGTTATGTTACAATACCCCCTGACATCATCATCTCTTTGCGTCTTCACTCCGTGATGATGTCCTCCTCGCCCGCCGGGTTAAAATCCGGTGGGCTTTTTTTATGGTGAAACATGAGCAAGAGCAATGAATCATCCGGCACTCCGGAACTGAAGATTAGTCTTTCGATGCCCAAGATTCTGATCCAGGAAGACAGCGAACAAGAAGCCTACGCTGCAGACAGACTGATGCGAGCCTTAGGCGGGGCATGCGCGTACATGGTACAGAAGAACTACGCTGCCCAAGAATGCATGGATATGGTGAACTTCATCTACCAGAGAGATGGCGTTCTTCACATCGCATTTAACCATGACCAGCCAATAGACCTTGACCATTTCCGGATGGCCATGGTGACAGTGCTAAGTGCCGTGGAGGGGGAGGCTGGTGCTCAACGAGTCAGCATCGCTGCTCCAATGGATTTCAAGGAGCTGATCAAAGACCATGAGCAGATTAATCCAGAAGGCTAGAGCGCTTCCTGACTGCCATGCCTGCCGCTATTCTCGCGGTATCCAGTACAAGATGGCTAACGGGACAGTGCTCCCATGGCGGCTGTACTGCACCCTCCTTGAGGGCGAGACCTACTACCCATGCCCTGAGTTCACCTACGAACCAGGAACTGACGTTGCGGAGTTACCACCAACGTGGCAACCTTGCTAATATGTATTGACATATTTGGAGGTTGTCATGGCGTACACCAAACCGAGCCTTCGAGAGAGGCTGAAGAAGCAGATCATGGGCCAAAGCGTTGCCGGGACGAAGGCAGGGCAGTGGTCGGCTAGGAAGGCTCAGCTCCTAGGCAAGCGTTACAAGGATGCCGGTGGCGGCTATTCAGGCAGCAAGACGGCCTCGCAACGGAGCCTAAGCAAGTGGACTAAGCAGGAATGGACTACCAAGTCTGGTAAGCCGTCATCCAAAACTGGCGAGCGTTACCTTCCGAAGAAGGCCGTCGAGTCCCTTAGCCCCAGTGAGTACGCCTCGACGACCGAAGCCAAGCGCAAGGGCAAGGCAAAGGGCAAGCAGTTTGTCAAGCAACCTAAAAGCATTGCAAAGAAGGTTAAGAAGTTTCGAGAATAACCATGCCAAAGCAAGTTCATGAAGACAAGATGCTGATCTTCCGGTGCAACCGGGAGACCATTAACCGAATCAAGATCATCGCGGCAGTCGAGGGCAGGAACGTTTCCTCCCAGATTCGCCACATGATCGAGGAGTACAAGTTAAAACCAAGGCATTACAAGGCAGGAATGGCTGTGCTTGAGGGGAATCCCCATGCCAAACCGAGCCAGATCATCGACGCGGCCCTCAGCGATCAGTATCGTGATGAGGCTGAGGCCCCTCACTTGCAGCCTGTAGTGCCTTCTCAGCCTGTTCAATGGTGGAACGCACCGACTCAGGAGCACGACGAGAACCTGGCTTGAGGGTTGGGTTGAAGTAAACCTTCAGGGCGTCAAGCCCGATTATCAGATCTTTGATAGGGCTTTCTATCTCTCGGATGATCGTTGTCCACACTGCCCTGTAAGCCCTAGCGCTGCAAGCTCTCTGCAGGTAGCGATCAACAGACAGGATAGCGAGCGCTCTTGGCGCTCGGTTTCCAACAGACATCTGCACCCTCTCCATCTGCATGGATGAAGGGAAGACCCCGGCCCTATGGGCAAGGGCATGAAAGGCTAGTGCTGCATCGTACTGGTCAGCATCGATGCGCTTGTGGATAAACAGTCTATCCACTAGCGACTGGTCTATCACTCTTGCTCGGAGGAACAAGCCATCCTCGGCCTCCATACGAACCACATGCTTTCGATGCAGTTCGTTGGAGCCGAGTTCATTGGCTATCAACTCCCTAGTTGATATCCCAGTCATAGTTGTCTGTCGGTTGCCTTTGGGCATACTGCCTATCAGACCATCTTGTGCTTGCCGGGTCAAACTGAAGATAGGCCATTCCCATCTTACCGAGCCATTGCCAGCGAGCCTTCCATACATGAGCTTCTGGGCCATCGTCGCTTCGCACAACGGTCAGTCCAAGGTCAGCCTTGGCAAACCAAGCCATTGACTTCGCCACATCAAGGCCGGTAACGACCTTCTGGCTGCGATCCATAGGCTTGGCAGGGTGAGCCACAAAGAACACATGCACCCCTGACTGCTTGGCAAACTGCTGCACCTTGGTCAGCATGCCATTGATGGCGTCAGTCTCAAGGCGATCCTTGGTATCCACCTCGATGAAGTTGTACGGGTCAATGACCAGAATGCGAACCCCAATCCGCATCACCGCAGCACGAGCGAAGTCGAGGATGCCGTCAATGTCGGCAGGTGCTCCTGCCATGTAGTCCAGCCACACGAAGTTATTGAGCATCCAGCCAAGGGCCGAGTCCCTCTCAGTGATGGTCATGCGCTCCTTGCTCATGCCATCGAAGAACGGCTTGCCGACAATCTTGGACGCCAACTGAGCCATGTGCAGGTGAGGCGGCTTCTCAAAGCTGCAGAACGCCGTCTTCCAGCCATGCTGCTGGGCAGCATTCAGGCACACCTGATCGATCAGGTCAGACTTGCCGCTGCCAGGGAAGCCAGTCACAACCGTCATCATCCCCTCAGAGAGGTTCATGATCTGGTCAAGGGCAGGGATTCCAGTGCTCACGCCCTTGGTGTGACCCTCGTTGTACAGGCTGTCAAAGCGCTGGGCGTAATGGTCAGCCCCGTACAACCCGGCAAGGGGTACAGGCCGGGCATCCTTGAAAGCCGCCAATAGGGCTTCTCCGTTCGTTTTACAGAGGGTCTCATTGGCATCCTTGTTAGGCAGGGTGATCCGCCAGCACTTCGCCTTGCCAATCCGGCGAGACAGTTCCTCGACCAAGGCTTCCCCAGCAGGGTCGAGGTCTGGCGAGAAGTAGACCCTATCGGTCTGGTTCAGGATCTCCTGAGCCTCCCATACGTAGGCAAACCGGCGATCATCCATGGGGTCGATCACCCCATCCTTGACCCGCTGAGGCGCCCCGTTAGGCACGCTAACGATGTTGGCATCCACCCCTGAGGCGATCCACGAGAGGGCATCGATCTCGCCCTCACAGATCAGCAGGGGCTTGCCGGGCACAGCACGGTCTATGTTCCAGAAACTAGAGCAAACCGCCTGTTGACTGAAGTGCTTCGCGGTGTCAGCGCTGCGCCACTTGACGGCATGGATCTTCCCAGCCTCACGGTAGGGGAATCCAATGGCGGGCAGGTGCCCAGCTGAAGCAAAGCCCCATCGACCGAACACGCAGTACTCAGACGACACCGCCTCGGGTATCCCTCGCTCAGAGAGATAGGCAATGCCCTGAGCCTTGTCGCTTTCGTCAAGGTCTGCCAGAACGATCTCCGGCTTCGGTTGCTTGGATGGCAGAGACTGCCTGATTGGGGTCACGTTGTTTTGAAATCTATCCATACCGCCTTCTACTCCGCAATGCCAGCAAGTCCATCGGATTGACTGGCTATCTACATACACTGAAAGGGGCCGGTCATGCCGGTGCTTACTTCTGGTGGACTGGCACAGTGGACACTCGGCCTTGTGCTGTCCGTTGTCAAGATGCCTGACTGCGAGGGCAATGGCATCGTCATCGTTCCTAACTGAGAGCATGCGTCTTCTCCTTGTGTGGACATAAATATTTTCCACAGTAGGCGTTAATTTGGCAAACCGTTTATTTGTATTTACATGAAGACCCCCTTGCAAGGGATGGGCTGACCGATGTACATTGGCCTCCTCCCTTGGCACGGAGTTCAATCTGCCAGCAGTGGGGCCGGTGCAATTCCGGTTGGCGCAAGCCACGACCTGAGGCTGCTTAAATCGCTCAGGCGGGTCGATCAACGGCTATACGGGCATGACCGTAGCCTTCCTAACCTCCATGAGTAATGGGGGTTAGGGGGGTCTACTTCCGGCTTCCGAGCATGGTGTATATAGATTCTAGATAGAACCTAATCTATATAAACAATCTATATAAATACTGTTTATATATAGTTACTAACTATATTTACCTAGAAGATCCTTTATCTTCTTTCTTCTTATTCCATTTGGAAGTTTCATGATTTGAACCATGAAGTTCTTGATCTGTAGATAGTCAAGACTTGCTTCCTTACATGCTTCCTGGAAATCAGGAGTAGCCATCCAGTTGATGGCATCCTGCCTGATGTCTGTATCAAGATCTGTGCTGTCTTCCAGTGCTTGGAAGACAATGTTCCTGGCTATCTTAGCTGTTCCAAAAAACACTGAGCTTATCCTTGAATTGTTCCTTGAATGATTCCAGTGAGCAGACGAAGATCTCTGCCCTAGGGTAGTCCTTGTCAAGGCCCCACATAACGAACTTGCATTTTACCTGCCTGTCGTTGGTGTAAACCCGATCCTGAAGAAGGTCGAGTATCAGTGACTCATCAAGGTCTGGCCGCCTTGACGAGTAGTAGATCTTTGCACCAAAGAACAGATCACCCTCGAGCTTGACCTCAAGTTCTGGAGCCTGAGCCCTAAACGCATCGGAGTATGACAATGCCTTCTTGCTTTTGATGAACCTTGGCTTGCCGCCGAAGTTGACAAACCTCCGTGAGTTTGACTTGCTGGCAGCCTCGCCTTCGATCACGCCTTCCCAAAAATTATTGACTTGCAATTTATTTACCACTACAATGTCCGTCCATAACAAACATGATACTAGGAGTCAAGTAATGCTACAAGGAAACCCTGAAGGGTTTAAGAGTCCATTGCCAACTGCAGTCCAGGAGTTGGTCATTGCGTACATCCACGAGTTGTTCAGGATAGGCAAGTCAGGGTTCTCCGTGGCTTGCAATCCAGAGAAGGAAGTCCTGAAGATCTTCAAGGAAGTTGATGGCAAAGACCACGCAGTTACGCTGTATTTCGACGCAGCACTTCATGGCGGCCTGCCGTTTCTGGTCAGGATCGCTGAAATCATCGAGGAGTCAGTTAGTGATTACGAGAAAGATGCGCTTCCCGCGCAAGAAAGCGACCATCGAGAACAAGCCGAAGGTCGTGGTTAAGTTCAGGGATGTTGAGGTCGGCAATGGATTCATTGTCGATGTCCCTAACGCAACGCAGTCGTCACTGCGACAGGCGTACCGATCCATAAAGAGAGAGATCGCCAACCGCAGTAACGAGAAGTACAGGATCATTTGGCTTATCAAATCGTTCCTTGTTTACAGGTACAAGTGATGCAATACACAAACAAATACGATGTCCCTATAGAGGTGATACGGGCAGTTCAGAATGACCCTTATACCAAGGGTGACGGTGTTGTCCTGTCTGTTACGCAACTGATCAAGCCGCCTAGGATTGTGGCCTTGCAGACTAAGCATGATGACGAGATCTCGGTAGACTATCGGGATGAAGTTTTCAAGTTGCTTGGCAAGGGTGTACATACAGTCCTTGAGAACGCAAACATGGGCGATGAGAACATCGTCCCTGAGAAGCGACTGTATGCTGAGATCGATGGCTGGAAGATCAGCGGTCAGACAGACACCATGTCGCTGCGTGAGAAGTTGCTGACGGATTACAAATGCACTAGCGTGTATGCCGTAACGTCAGACAAGCCCGAGTGGGAAGCGCAGCTGAACATGTACGCATGGCTGTGGCGCAAGCACGGCCATCAGATCGAGCGTCTTAGAATCCTTGCTATCCTCCGTGACTGGAGGCGGAGCGAGGCAGACAAGAAGTTCGACTACCCTCAGACCCCGGTCGTCAGCATTGATATCCCATTGTGGGGATTCATCAGGCAGGACGAGTTCGTCAGGATGCGCGTTAATATTCATCAGGACGCGGCTAATGGCGGAGAACTGCCCGACTGTACCGACGAGGAGCGGTGGACTCGAGGCAGCAAGAACATCCGTTGTGAAGGCAACTGGTGTCAGGTGTCCAAGTTTTGTTCACAGTGGCAGTCAATCAAGGAGAAGAAGTCGTGACTAATGCAGAAGTGAAGCAGTCGTTGGCTACTGAAGCCAAGACTATTTGGCAGACTCTCAGTAAGCTGAACGTCAATGACCATACCGAGAAGAAGGCCAACCTGACCTATCTGTCATGGTCATGGGCTTACCAGACTATGATGGATCACTTCCCGGAGATGGTCATCAGTTGGCATACGTTCGTTGACACGGACGGGCAGGTTCGTGATGTGATGTACTACCCTGACCGGACTGCATCGGTCATGTGTACAGTCATCATTGGCGACGTTCATCGTCAGATGTGGCTGCCTGTCATGGATAACCGTAACAACGCTATCCAGAACCCGAATGCCCGAGACATTTCCGATACCAAAATGCGATGCCTCGTTAAGTGCTTCGCAATGTTCGGCTTGGGTATGTACATTTTTGCGGGAGAAGACCTGCCTCCTGAGGACAAGATTGATCTGCCTACGCAGGTCAAGTCGCAGGAGGAACTCAGTGAGTTCTTCTCGGCAGTAGAAGGTCATGTGAAGAAGTTGAAGACCAAGGGTGACTTGAAGGCTTTCTTCAAGACGCTTGAGCCGGTCTTCTCTGACTTGCGTGAGATAACGGATGCCGATGGCAGCACAGGTTATGAGTTGCTTGTCAAGCGGTTTACCGAATTTTCAACGAAGCTGAAGTGAGGCGATAATGGAAAACAGAGTGAGTGTTGATGGTGCCATCTACCCGAACAAGTACAAGGACAAGCCGAACAAGCCGGATGTTACCGGCGAGATCGCCTTGTCGAAGGACTTGATGAAGGCGTTGGTTGAGATCGTCAAGGGTGGCAAGGATGCTGGCTTGAAGATCGCCTTGTGGAATCGTGAGAGCAAGGCTGGCAACCCATACATCTACATCAAGGCTGAGGCTGTGGAAGCCAAGCCGAAGAAGGAGTATGAAAAGGGAGGATCTTCTGGATTCAAGGCAAACCCCCCTCCTGCCGAGAAAGATCTGGACGATCCTCTCCCCTTTTAATCCTGACTGAAGTCAGTAAAATCTCGACCGAGATCCCCACCCGCCTTCGGGGTGGGGTTTTTATTGTCAGGAGGGGTTATGACGGACAAGGAATTGGTCGCGAGATTGCGACAGGTGGACAGGTGCCTCAACGTTGGTGTTGAGGGCGGGTATCTTCCTGCTGGAGAAATGATCCATGAAGCGGCAGCAGCTATTGAGAGACTTGAAGCGCAGGTTAAGCAAGAGAAAGAAGCCAACGCTCAGCTTGAGGAGCTATTTACCGAGGTTATCCGAGACCCCAGGCGTGTTTCAGACTGGGGTTACGGACTTTAGGAACCTTCACGGCCTATCCGAGAAGGAAGTTATGCGCTGTGTTATTTGCCAGTGCGAGGTTGCTTCCCGCGACTCTTCTTCGGAGCGCTCTGGCCTGGTGTGCTCGAACTGTCGTCGCCGCCAGTATCGGAACAGGCAGAAGGCTGCTCGACAGAGCGGCTCACAAGCAACTCACCCCTGAACACTGCCCCAAGTTCGTTCACATGGCAGAGTTCCGCGTCAATCATCTTGCCCTTGTAGAACGACAGCACTGCAAACCCTGAGCAGGAACCGATTGAGAGCCCTTCTCGGTAGGCAAACTGAGGGCCTGTAGGGTCGGCTAGGTGGCCGCAATCAACGCCCCACATGCGGCCTGCGTGGTTATCAACGGGGTTTACACGCAACTGGTGCAAATGCCCATGCGCGTAACTAAGACCATACTTCATTGCAGAGGTGTATCCAGAGTGGACACCCCCTGAAACAGGGCGGTGCCTCATCCCAAGCTGCTCGTTTACCTTGGTCATGTAAGTGAACTTCCATGCCTTGAAGTAGTCAGCAATTGAGAAGCCCTCCAAGCCTTCATACTGGAAGGTGTTGGCGGCAAGATTTCTATCGAAACGGGCATCATGGTTGCCCACATGCCACAGTTTAGTCGCTTCAGGGCAGGCTCTTTCAAAGTCTGCCATGCGATCCCGACAAGCATCCAATTCGTCAATTACCCTTGGGAGTTTCTCCCACCCCAAGGGCGGATGCCTCGACACTGTGGCCCCATCGAACATATCGCCTAGTGCGGCAATGATGGTGGGTCGCTCCTGCTTGGCATACTCAACAGCAGCGAGGTGGGCAATCGTGATGATTCCGGGCCAGTAATGAGCGTCAGATATGCACAGGATTGTGCCGGTATCAATGCTGATCTTATTCTCGAGGGGGAACTGCTTCTTGTTAGAAGTCCAGCCATATATACCGCTGCTGGTGTTGACGACCTGATTCGTCTTTAAAACAATACCTATGCTTGCCAGTTCTCGCCTACGTCTATACACATTTGATTCTGTCAATCCAACCAACTTTGATACGATAGTTGGAGAGCCTTTGGATCGAGTCCATGCGTCAATGAACTCGCGATCGGAGACTTTGTAAGCCATGGAGAATTCCAGTGGTTAAGGGAGTTTGCTTTTTAGCAGTAGTTGTAGGTATTTGCAAATGAAAGACAAAGATCCGCGAAGCAGATTCACGGTTGTCGAGTCGAATGACGATGACGTTGTGGAGTTATACCCAAGTTCCGACACTGTTCTTAAGCGGTTCTTGGGGAGCAACCCAGTTCACATCCTGGTCATATCCATTGACAAGGATGGAATGTTTCGATCTGGCTCGAACACCTCGTCCAAGGCTGAGATGCTGTTCCTCATCGAGCAGTTCCGTTGCTCGCTGATGAACGGTGAGTTCGACGACTAGCCTATAAAGACATCGAAGATTGCCGATGCTGCCCTCGCAGGGATCTCGGCTCTCTCTCGCAGCAAGGGAACGCCAGTCAGGCGCAGATCCTTGTCAGCCTCGATTTGCTCAAGGTAAAGCCTCTTCTGCTCGTCAGGCATATCGCTTCTCAGGATCTCCTTCTTCAGATCCTTCATCCGCTGCAAGTACCGCTCAATAGCCAGCACTTCCTGCCTCGTGGCAATCAGCGACTTCCTGCTATGCAGGTAAGCATAGTACTTGCTGACGTCACCTTCCTTGGCAATGTCCCGGATCGTGGTATATGCCTTGTCAGACTCATCCCGAAGTTCGTAGAACTCCTGCTCCTGCAGACTTCCTGCCTTGCCAGCGTTGTAGATAAACCGGCGCAGCAGCGGGACGTTGTTGATGTCGGTGTAGTCCGCCTTGGTTCCGGCAGTCTTGTCACCCGCAGCCTCGCGGATAATCTTGTCTGTCAGAAGGAATAAGGACAGCCCAAGCGATCCGCCGTATCCGCCAATTACGTAGTCCAGCTTCATCGGACTAATGTTGAGCGCCTCGCCAATCTCCTTCGATATCAGCGATGTCTTCTCATCGAACTGCTGTGACGCTTCAGTACCCTTGTTGATCCAGTAAGGCACTATATCCTTACCAGTAAAGCTGTTCTTGTTCCTGATTACGTCAGTCAGGGGCTTGACAATCTGGAAGCCGGTGATGTTGAAGTTCAGCGAGTTCGTGGCCTGACGGACAAGACTCTCCCTGAACCCACGCGCATCCATGTCACCGAACATCAGGTTCAAGAAGATCTCTGGGGTGGCCTTGAACAGCATTCCGATTTCAAAGGGGATGGGCAGTTTCAGCATCACCTTGTCTCCCATGACGGGAGCAGGGATCAGCCAGTTATCATCCCTGACCTCTCGACGAGCCTTCTTGTACTCCTCGTTGTCCTGCATCAGCATGAAGTACACGCCTGTCAGTGCGGCCAAAGACGCGCCTCTCATCAGTGCCCGCTTGCGAGTGACTTCACGCGCCTCTAGACCGTCATGCGGCGAATACTTGCCAGCCATGGTTCGGTAGATGACGTCCAAGCCTTGGATACGGGCGTTGAGGAACGGCACAGCGGCAGTGACGACCCGCCACAGCGGGTTGCTGCCACGGCGGCTGAAGTTGATCACCTCGATGGCTGCCTGTCGGGCAGTGGCTTCGCTTCCGGTTTCCTTCAGCACAGCGTTGTATACCGCCATTCTCGTCGCTGCGTCGGAACGGGTTGTGATATCGCCCATCCAGTCCCACAACTGCGTTACCGCATTAGGCTGCGATATGGAGTGGTTCTTGGCATTGATGCCCATCTTGCGATAAACCTTCTTTATATAAGACTGCAAATCGCTAGGGTCTGCCGAGAAGTCGTACCCGCCGACAATACCCGTCTTGATCAGGGTCTGAATGTCCCCCGTAGCAAACTGCTTGAATGTGTCGATGACCGGCACATAGCCAGTACCGCTCGTCACGAACGAAGACAGAGTGTCTCGGAACATATTCGCCAAGATAAACCCGGGGTCTCGAGTCACCAGTTCTCGCAGCACATTGGCTGGCATTGCGAGGATCTTGGTCATCGTGTTGAGCGTCGGGTCACCGTAGTTCATCATCGACTCGTGGAGCAGAGGGTCTGCTACCTCGTAGTAGACGACGTTGCCGTTTTCAAACACGGTCTTGACGTAACTGCCTTGGCCACGAAGCTGCGCTGCCTCACGCTGCGGGTTTGCAGAGGTCAGCCTCCTAGCCTCGTCAACCAACACGGAGTTACGCAGGATTCGACCAGCAGCCACGTTCTTAAGACCTGCCTGAATAATCCCGAAGGCATTCTTGGTGATCATGTCCAGCGGGTCAGCATCTTCCAGATCCTTGGCTCGCTCAGTTAGCGCCTTGGTCAGGAAGTCAGCCTTGGTCATGGAGGACTTTGTTCTAAAACCATGATCTTTCATCACGGCGTCTTCCAGTTCTTCGTAGAACGGGAAGTAGTCGCCCCATTCCTTCCACTTGTCAGCCAAGTCCTTAGTCAGAATACCGGTGTCTTGACCGAAGGTAATGAGGGTGTTGTTCCATTTCTGGTACGCCTCGTAAGCCTCCTTGACTTGCGGGTACTCGGCATCAACCTCTTCGATCAGTTGGCTAATCCGCTTATCGCTTGGGTTATCAACCAAGCGAACCTTATCCTGAGCAGCGATAGTGTCCTTCAGATCCTTTATAAGGGCAGGACTTGCATCAGGAGGCAGACTATCAAGTTGCTGCTGTGCCGCCTTAGCGCGGCTCCTAAAGCCCTGGATACGCTTCAGGGTGGAGTAGGTCTTGAACTGACCCATCCCGTTAGGAACCATCCCGTTGACTAGCGGCTCCATGATCTTGAGAAGACCAGGCGAGCTCTCGTCAATGTCGATGTAACCCGCCATCGCGTCATCATCAAACTCACGCGGGTTGGCTGTCACCATCCCGCTGCCTTTCACCCACTTGACTCCGCCGTACTGCAGGGCAGAGGCAATCCAGCCCCTAGCCCTGTCCAGCTGCCCAAGCGCCCCGCTGGCAGAGGTCTCTGCCATCAGGTAGCGTTCGTTCTCAGTGCCAATCAGCAGGTCTTCCTGCCTACGGAACTCGTTGTAGCGATCCACAACTGCCTTGCGGAAGATGCGGGAGAAGTCATCAAAGGCTGACTTCAAACCGCCATTGCCAAGGCTTTCGATCAGCATGATCGCCTTCTGGCCTAGCGTGTAGTTGTCAGCCTTGATCTTTCCGTAGCGTTCAACGTTGTCCGCAATGATGTCATTCTCAATGGGTTCGCTGGCAATCTCATTGAGCAGGAACTTCTTTCCAGAGTCTGGGAACGGAGTCTCCTTGCCGCTCTCCTCGTAGTCCATGGCAGCAACAATGGCTCTCTTCGGAGCCGAAGAGTTGAACCTTGATGTGTATCCGAACGGGGCAGTGCCAACCTTGGTCTCAAGGAAGTCATTAACGCGCTTCTCATCAGCTTCGGAGATTGGGATTTCCAATGCCAAGCCAGATGCGTCGGTTAAAGAAGGCTTCCCAGTGACAATTGGCTGGATTTTATCTTCCGTATAAAAGAGGTCGTATGGAATTCCGTCAACAGCGACCTTCCATTTTGCTGTGTTAGATTTAGCATTATTTACTTGGAATTCAAGGGTTCCTCGCACCAAGGTTCCAGTCTCATCTGGAACAAGAACTCTCACCCCTTCTTGATACTTGGGGGGTTGAGTTTCTTTCAAATACGCTTGCAGCGCACCAGTCTCTTTATCTATTTGCCTTGCCACTCTTTCTTTAAATTCAGGAGCAGCGCGTTTCTTGGCGATTCCCTCTATGGTCTTGCGAGCCTTGAACTTCGCAAGGTCTTCTGGGGCTTCCATGGCAATTGCATCAAAAGATTCAGGATTGATCTTGACCGGCCCTCTTGAAGCGCCGCCCTTCTTAATGGTCTTCTTGACCTTGGAGAGTTCCTTGTCAGACTCGTTAAGGCTTCTGATTACCGCATCCTTGTCTTGGTTGAAGATCGACAGGCCAGGTGTTCTGTTGCCGATCTCTCCACTTTCAATTGACGAGAAGACCTGATCAATTGACGTAGCGCCAGATCCTCGCCATGCGCGAGCAAACGAATTGATGAAGTTGAGCATGCGCTGGAACAGGGAAGCAGGCTTACCAGCAGCAAACTTTCCGCCATGCTTGCGCCACATACGGAACGCTTCTGCAACGGATTCCTCAACAAGCTGCGACTCGCTCAAGCCTTTGCCGTCATAGCGAATCCTGACGTCATCAAGCATCGTGGTGACTCGAGAGCCTCCCTTGCGGGTCGCCATCAGCGAGGTATCACCCTTCTCTTCAAGGAATCTCTTGTCGATCTTGGCAGTCCTGACGAAGTTGGAAAGGGTATTCCATTCCTTCTCCGTGAAGAGGTCTGCCTCACGCATGGCGTGAATGACTTCATGGTCAACAGTCTCGACAATACGACGAATGATCTCCTCATCAGAGATGTTCGGGTCGTTGATCTTGTCGCCAATGTTAACGGCAATCGTTTTCTTTAAAGGGTCGAACCAGCCAACGGTTGTTACCACTTGGCCAGATGGAGTCTTCCTAGTCTTAAGCGAGTCAACAAGGAGCTGCTGCTTGACGAACTTGGCAACGCCATAGCGCTTTAGCGCATCGGCAAGGATAGTGTCGAACTTGGCAGCAGTTCGCTCCTTGGCAGGGTCAGACCCAGCGGCCACTGCCGCATCTTCCCTTGCATCAATCTCGGCCTGCACCTTGGCTGTCGGCGCAGCAGGAGCAGCCTCCTGTTGACCAGCCTCCTCCACCTTGGACACGGATTCTTCAGAGAACCCAGCCTTACGCATTCTGTCAGCGGTCTGCTGAGCAGTTTCCCCTAGTGGAAACCCGCTTATCTTCGCCTTCCTGTCAGCCTTGTATTGAGCCTCAGACTTGATCAACTGGATCTTGCCTTGACCGACTGGCTTAACTCGCCCACTGGCCACTAGGTCTTGTAATATCTGCTTGGCCTGAGTGTCATCAAGACCTGTGATCTTCTTGATTTCGTTAATCGACAATGCGTTTGCATTTCCGTCCGGTTTTGCGGCGCCAAGTTCCGATAGAACTGCATCAAACTGTGATCGCTTGTACTGCCTCGGAAGCATATTCGGGAACTTTATTGATTCCAGGAGCCTCGGAGCATTGGCTATGCGCGTCATCAAGTACATGCGCTGCCCATTGGACATGTCGCCCCAGTTCTCGGTGCCAGTCCAGTACTTTGCGTAGTCCTTGAACGTTTTGTCCTTGATGTCGATCCTTAGGTTCTTGTCGTTACCAAGCCTAATGAGAGCGGAAGAAGAAACAGTACGCTTATCAGACTTGACCTCAAGTGGGTTCTTTACATATTTGGAGAGCAGTTGGTCTGGCTCTTTACGTCCTTTGTACTGTCGTTTGCGCTCGGCTAATTGCCCAGCCTGAAGCATCATTTCGTCGAACTGCTTAGGGCCAAGGATCTTCTTTGCTTCTTCAGGGGAGTAGAATGATTTCAGCTCTCCTTGAATCTCTTTTGGAGCAAACGCTTTAATAACTGATTTCTGAATAAGCCTAATATGCGGGGATCGCACGGACGCCGCAATTTTATAAGCGGCATCATCTCCATTCAGACCAAGGTAATTAATTACGTTGGCGGCAGATATGGCGACATTCTGATCGTTAATATCTTGCAGAGCGGAGTATGCCTTCTCCTTGCCTGATGACTTGTTGTCATCCATGTAGATCTCGCCAGAGATCGGTACGCCGCGAAGCATGTCCACAATGGCATACCCACCATTGGGCAGCGGCTGAATGCTTGCAAACCCATCTTCAGACGGAGGGGCAAACACGCCTCGCTGCACCATTGATTGAATGGCTTCTGGATTGATGGGAGCCACATCCTGTGACTTCTTGACATCAAGCGCCTTCCTCACTGCGCCGAATCCAACCTCAGGACTGACTGCCTTGGATGGCTTTGCCACACCAAGGTCACCAGATACGGCAACAGCCACAGCGTCTTCCACGTTCCGGCCAGCAGCCAACTCTCCAGTGATGTCGTAGTAGCCCTCGCTCTCCGGGCTATACACCATCGTAAGAACGCCACCCCTTCCATCAGGGGATGAGAACACTGTTGCGTTAGTGAATCGGTCTGCGTTTCCCTTGAGAGAAACCGTATACACGCCATCTGCAGTCTGGCTAGCAGGGCCGCCAGTGACGGTGGACGGAGAAGGGAGCATCAGAACCCCAGGGGTTGCCTGAGTGGTCTCCTGCTGTTTCTCTCGCTCAGTACGCAAAGCATCTGCTTGCTCAGCGTTGTACTTTTCGATACGGCGACGACGCAGTTGCTCTTCCTTGTCGCGGTAGAGTTTGTTAGCGACAGTGCGGCGACCGCCCATTGCATCCACAATGACGTCAGCGATAGCGCCAACACCACCGCCAACCAACAGGTCGTCTAGGAAGGTTTCGCCAATGACGATATCCGGGTCATAGAAGGTTTTGCTGGCAAGGTTCTGGGCCATCCCAGAAAGACCTTCCTGCAAACCTTCAGCAGCACCCTGCTTCAATGCGCTTCCAGTGAGGCGCATGATGTCCTCTGTCACACTGCCCACGACCGGATTGCGCTTGTCAATCCTTGAGAAGATATTCAGCAGGGCCGATCCAGTTTCTGGAGTGACCTTGCTGAATAGCCTATTGATGGGCAGCATTTCGCTAGCGCCGATACCAAGACCAGTAAGCAATGCTCCAGCCTCAGCCCCAGTGGAGATGTCCTTGCCTTCTTCCCTTGCAGCAGCGACTCGCTGAGCCTGTTCGCCAACGCCACTCGTTGAGGCAAGACCAATGCCAGCAATCTTCGGAGCCATCGATGTGGCGGCAACGCCTGCCAGTTTGGCAGCGCCACCGGGCAGTGCAAATGTCGCAAGAGATCCGAGTCCACTGCCTAACTGAGTGGCGAACTCGTCTCGATAAACTTCCTCAGGTGCAAGTACGCTCTCAGTTTCAAGATACTTCTGAGTCTCTCGCAGGGACTTCTCTGCCTCGGTATCTAACCCGGGAGTGAATAGGCCAATCGCACCCTGAGCAGATCCAAGTAGTGTGCTTGCTGCTCCTCGAGGAATTCCCTTGAAGAACTCAGCAGTGCCTCCGGCCAGAGTCTGGTATGGGTCAAGCAATGAGCCGTACTGATCCGGGAACTCATTGGCGAGTTCCAAGGATATCTGGTACTTCTCCTCTGGGGTCGGATTGACAGGAATCTCACGCGGCCCCTTTGGGGTGAATATAGTCTTGTATCCGGGTCTGCCTTGAGGCTGGGCTTGTGTGCCAATCCCCAATGAATCAGCAAGTCCAGCTGACTTAGCCAGCTCAATAAGCTCTTTCGACAGATACGGATTCGCTGCCATTTAGTTACCCTAGGTTTTACGGAAACACTTCGCTGGCCGAGGTAAGCGGATTAGCCCCACCTAATCCTGGAACTGTACTCGCTGCCCCCTTGGCTTGGGCAAGTCTAAGGATTGCCTCTGCATTCGTCTTATCAACCTCTGCTCTCTTTAGGGCAAGGAGGATGCTATTGAGTTCGGACGATGCGGCACCGACCCTTCTTGCCTCAGCAAGTTCCTGCCTCCTTATGGCAATCTCTTCCGTAGCAGACCTAATGACCTGCTCAGCCTTCATCCTTTCAATACCAATCTTCTCTCTCTCAAGGGCGGTCTGCTCGTTATACCTGCGGGTTTCCTCCGCCATGGCATCGGCAGCTCGCTTCTCGGCTTGAGTCTCAGCACGCTGCTGACCACGAAGACCCATAAGGCCCATCTCGTATTCGCGCATCTGCTTCTGGAATTCCCGCTTGCTGCCGACTTGCTCTCGTGCAATCGAAGCCAATCCCTTGGCAATGTCGCCTCGACGAGTCGCCCCGCCAACTGCCTCACCAAGCGAGGCGAGTAGGGCTGCCCGGCGATCCTGTTCGAATTCCTTCTCGCTAGGCTGATATCCTTCAAACCGCTTCATCATGTCATCCCAGTAGGTGTCGGCAGGGGCTGCAGCAGCAGCAGCCGGAACACCAGCAGGAGCCATAGGAGCAGAGGCTCCGGGAGCAGCAGGCGGACGAGGCCGAGGGGCTGACTTCTGACGCTCAACAGGAACGCCTTGGATCTGCGGGACGTTCATTAGGTCACGACCCTTTATCTCATTCATGGAGGCAGTGAATTGACGCTGCATCTCCGGGTCAGCCCGAAGGGACGTAATACCCGGGGCTGACGAAGCAGTGGGAGTTGGGCCAGCGCCAAGTGCAGGGGCGGATACCCGACCTTTCATTCGGCTAAGTTCAGCCTCCAAAGCGGAGGTGTCCTTGCCAGCATCCTTCAGTTCCCGAATGCGCTTAACAAGGCTGTACTCAGATGACCTAGGGCTGGGAGTCAAGGCGGCAAGCAATGCCTCGCCAAATGGACGGCTCCGGTCACTAAAGAACCCACCACCAGTTTGCTTACGCTGCACTACCCCGCCACCAGCCATGCCTTGCACTGGAGCGCCAGCCATAATGCCAGACTGATCCATCATGGCCTCCTCAGGAGCCATCTGCATCTGTTCTGGGGCAATCTGGGGTTCAGCCATACCCATACCAGCCATCTGACCCATATCGGCTGTAATGGCTTCTGGCTGCGTTACAGGGGCTTGCATCTGGTTGATGAAAGCCTGGATCTGTTGGGTGGCTACCGGGGGTTGCTTCGGCTCCTGCGCTTGGGCTTGCCGCTGTACCCGCTGCCGGTCTTCCTGACGGCGCTGGATCTCAGCCATGACCAGATACGGGGGATACCCGCGCATCGGCTGTGAGGCTTCCTGAAGAAGGGCCTGATCGCTAAAGCTCTCAAGGTCTTTCTGCTGGTCGATAAGGCTCATGAATTAACCCCCCTTCTTGAGAGCATTGTACAGGCCAAGGCCGCTCAATCCAGCACCGAGGACAGACTGGAACAAGCTAGGCTGGGCTTGGAACGTGGACACTGTTTGCTGAGGCTGGACTGGCACACCACGCAGGATGTTGGAATAGAACCCAAGCTGGTCTTTGGTGAATCCTTGCTGACGCAGGAAGTCCTCGTAGCCGATATCAAGGCTTGCCTGATTCATGGAGCGGCCACGCTGCCCTGCTGCCTCCTTCTGCATGAGACGCTCGATATCCATTGCCTGAGTCGTCTGGCCAATGTTGCTGAGCGTCTGGGCTGCAGCAAGTTGCTGAGCACGGGCGGAGGTGTCTTGTTGCATGCCAGCCAAACTAAACTGTGTGGCTTGCTGCCGAGCCTGCTCCCTAGCCGCTTCCTGCCTTGCAGCCAACTCTGACGAAGCGAGACGCTGCGTTTCAGTGGCTTGCTGGGCGGTAAGGCCGAACTGGGCCTGCTGCTGCCGGGCGGCCTCACGAGCGGCATCCTGCCGAGCCTTAAACTCAGAACCAGCCAATCGCTGCTGCTCATTGAATTGCTGAGCCGTTAGGCCAAACTGAGCCTGTTGCTGCCGAGCGGCTTCCTGTGCCTGGAACCCAGCCAGACCGCTAGCCGCAGCTGCCTGTCTCGCCTGCTCTCGGGCCTGATACCCAGCCAGCCCACTGGAAGCAGCCGCCTGACGGGCTTGCTCCTGCGTCTGGAAGCCAGCCATCTGAGCCTGCCTGTCACGCTCGTATTGCTGCATTGCAGACTCATACGCAGCAGCACGACCCTTGGCCGTGACATCGCCAACATTCTCTAGGACATTGCGCTGCAACTCTGATCGCTCAAGAGCCTCTCGGTATCCGCCTCGGCCACCAGCCTGAGCAGCAGCCTGAGAGATTCCAGTGCGACCACGCTCAGCACCCTTTTCGATTTCTCGAACGGCAGCGCTTGTTACCGCTTCCTGATATGGCGTCATGTACCGCGAGGCAATATCAGAGGTGAACGGGCCTACAGCGCCAAGCGTTCCAGCCTGATATGCCGCAGGGCCTTCACCGGCAGAGTAGGCAGCAGGGCCTACACCAGCCTGATAACCCGATGCAACAGCACCCGGAGCATAGGTCGCATCAAATGCGCCAGCGGTGTAAGAGGACGTGATCCCGCCGCTAGGAGCGGTGTACCCAGCAGTGAACTGCCCGGGGGCGTATTGCTGAGCAATGCCGAGGGATGTGATTACATTGCCTTGAGCGTCCCTAGGAAGTGACCCTGCCGTTGCCGCCAAGCCGGATGCAGCCGAAATCTCGGTCGGCTTACCCAGTTTGGTCAGTGCATCCATGGCCTCCTTCTCTGGAGTGGTGAAGTCGGCAAGACGCGAGCCGGTATAAGGGTCGTATCCCTGAAGGCTTTCTGTCTCCGCCCTTTGGAGAAGCCGAGTGAAATACGGCTCTGCGTATTCAGGCAGTGACGTTTGATAAACAGTGCTACTGGTAGGTGCTTCGGCCATTTCTTTACCCTCTCATCAAGCAGGCAGAACTTTAGCGGCATTAATGGGTCGCGCCTGCTTGGTTGACCCAGTTTTATCCTTACGAACACGGGACATCATCTGTTCAAGTTTGTGACGTCCCGAGTCACTATTCCCATCACCGAGCATGCTAACGACATCTGCGGGGATAATGAACTCACCCGGAGAAACCGCCACTCGCTCCTCGCTGCCAATCACTCCATCAACCATATCGTCCATACCGCCAGTATGGCCGCGAATCATCCCCTCCTTACGGCTGCCGTTCATAGCAGACTCAAGGGCATCTTCGCGAACCGTCCTAAAGGCATTATGGCCATACAGGTCAATGAACTTGGAAATCACTTCGTCAGACTGATCCTCTCCGAGCTGGCCAAGGACAGCAGCCTTGACCAGTTGCATCAACTGCCTGCCGCCATCGGTCATCGGGGAGTCTTCAGTCTCGACCTCTTGCTCCATTTCCTCATCGCTTTCTTCCATCTTCTCGTCGTCTTCTTCATCTTCGATCTCGCCGCCAGCGCTGTAGCCACGGATCATGTCGATGTAGTCTCGCGATGAATAGAACGGAACCTTGCCGCCCCCAGCAAGACCATCCTTAGGCGGACGGGTCTCGAGTTCATCTTGAACGGCCTTCTTCTCAAGTTCCTTCAGAATTTGCTCGTCCGACAGGGCTGCAGGATTCAGGTTTTCAAAGAACATCCACTCCGGCAGGATGCCATGCCTGTAGTCCTTGTCCGCTGCAATATACTTACGCTCCATTCCTTCCGGGATAAACCCAAGGCTTGGGCCGTATTCCTTCTTTGCTGCTGCCGTGGTCGTTGTAGCGCCAGCGCCGCCAGCAAGAAGGTCGAGCAATCCAGACCCCTTGTCGATTAACTCGTCAAGCAAGTCCTTCTCTTCTGGCATATTGATCTCAGGCTCCTTCACATCAACCTTAGTATCCAGCGGGATATCCGGCTCAGTGAATGTCGGAGTCGGGACAGAGATATCTCCATCCTTTGGAGTGCTGCCCTTAACCGTCACCTCTGGCGTCCCGTCAGCGCCAATATTGATTGGCAAGTCCGGTTCAGTGAATGTCGGAGTCGGGACAGCAATGCTTTCATCAAGTTTCTTGCCTGTAACCTTGACCTCATCAAGGACTGGTTCTTCAACTACAGGCTCTGCAGTTACAGGCTCTGCAGTCTTGGTATCAAGCGGCGTCGAGATAATGGGCTCATCGGCCTTCTTCGCCTCAACCTTAATTTCCTCGAGTTCAGGCTGCGTTTCAGTAACAGGCTCAGGCTCTGCAGTCTTGGTTGGCTGCGTAGTGGTGGGCTGATCAAGCGGGGTGGTGATAACCGGAGCATTTATTGGAGTGGCCCTAGCCCCAGTTACGGTTATCTCTTGCAGATCGTTTTGCGTCGGCTTGGCTTTTGCACCAAGCGACTCATTGATCACCGTTGTGCCAATAGTCTGAGCCACTACAGCGCTGACGCCAGCATTCCTTGCGGCAGTGATAACAACCTCAGCGAGCGCGTCACCAGTCAAGCCGCTAGCAATGCCGGTATTGACCGCATTCTGTGCGGCGCTAGTGGCCGCATTAGCAGCATTGGCAGAGGATGCAGCAAACGCATCTCCGGCCATCTGGCCTATTTTGGCGCCAGCCGCAGCAGCCGCAGCAGCCTTCAGAGTGGCTTCAATGTTGCCGCCAGTCTCTGCATAGGTCATCGCTCCCTTCGCTAGGGCAGCACCCCACGGCGGGATGCCTGATGCCGCAAGCAGGGCGTCAATGCCATAGGTGGCTACGACATCAACGATCTTGCCAAGGGTGGTCTCTTTAGCCTTGAGGCCAAGCCCCGGGTTGATATACCCAGCCTGACCGCCAGTGGCAGACAATGTCTTTGCTAGGGCCTGTTCAGGATTGAAGTCATTACCGTCTCCGTAACGCTTCAGGTATTCATCCTGAGGCATCTGCGAATAGAACATCCGCATCTCTTCAGGAGTCATCGGGCCACGGAGATACCGCATCTTGTCAGGGTCAATGATGTTCTCGAAGAACATCCCCTTGCCATCGTTCTCAGCCTGTATCGCTACGTTAAAGGCGCCACTGAAGTCATTGGCCTTAAGCCTATCCGAGATCTGCTTAAGAACCGCATTACGAGCCTCATAAGGCTCAGAGATAGCCTTCTGGGCCGCATCAAGGTCAGAGACAGATACCCCAGCAGAAGCGGCAATCTCCTCCTTGGTCATCACTGAAGAAGGCTGGGCAGCCATGTAGTCGCTGTAAGCCTTTGCCGCAGCCTCTTCTTCCGGAGTCATCTCAACAGCAGGGGCTGCCTTTACATCCTTGCTGATAACTGTCGGCATACCGCCACCAGCGCCACCGCCAAAGTCTAGGGCAAAGTTTATTGCAGAGAATTTAGGCTCAAGAGCTCCCGCATTAGCCTGATTCATCAGGTTGAATAATGCGTTGGCTGCTTCTTGATTGACAATCATTGATTCATTGCCAGTAGGCTCAGGCTTAGGCTCAGGCTGACTTGCTGCAGCCTGCTGTCTATTCATCTCTTCAAGAGCACGAGCGGCTGTTTCAGACTCTGCCTGACGCCGCATTTCATCTGCCGCAGCAGCCTCCCTTGCAACTCGCTGCTCTTCGGCCTGCCTTGCAATCTCTGCTTGACGAGAAGCCTCGGCTTGACGCTGAGCGTCTGCCACACGAACAGACTCAGCTTCTCTTTCAGCCTGAGCCTGTCTTTCAGCCTGGGCTTGCCTTGCAGCCTCTGCTTGCCGCTCCTGCTCAAGCCTTGCCTGTTCAGCAGCGACCCTTTCCTGCTCCCTACGAGCCGCTTCTGCTTGACGACGGGTTGTTGCTTCTTCCTCTGCGCGACGAGCAGCCTCAGCTTCTCTTGCAAGCTGCTCTTCACGAATTACCCGTTGACGCTCCGCCTCTTGCTGTCGAGCAAGTTCTGCTTGCCTTGTAAGTTCAGCCTGTCGAAGTTGCTCCTGTCTTGCTTGTTCCTGCCTGAGTTGCTCAAGCCTGGTTTCTTCAGCAATTCTTGCCTGTTCTTGTCTGCGGACATTCTCTTGCCGCAGAACGTCTTCTCTTGAACGCTCTTCCGCAGCAAGTCTTGCAGCCTCTTGCCTGTTCATTTCCTCAAGAGCCCTAGCAGCAGTCTGCGCTTCAGCCTGACGCTGAAGTTCTGCAGCGGCACGCTGTTCTTCAGCAATACGAGCTTGCTCAATTTGCTGCAGTCTTGCGGCCTCTGCCTGACGCTCCTGCTCAAGCCTTGCCTGTTCAGCAGCAATGCGTTCCTGTTCTGCCCTAGCAGCCGCAGCAGCGCGAGCGCTTCTGGCATTCTCTTCTGCTATGCGAGCGGCTTCTGCCTGCCGAGCCAGCTCAGCCTCTCGCACCTGACGCTCTTGCTCTGCAATTTGTGCGGCCTCTGCCTGACGCTGCGCTTCTGCTGCACGAGCCTGCTCTGCTTCTCTTGCTGCCTGATCCTGCATAGCGGCTTCATATTCGGCCTGACGCTGCGCCTCACCAGCGCGCATCTCTGCCTCGTAGTCATATTGCCCGTAGCCTTGCGGGGCTTCTGCAGTTGCGTAATCAGGGGCTGCTTGCTGAGGGATAAACTGATCTTGATATCCCCCTCCGCCCATGACTTCGCTAATCATTTGGTTGATGTATTCATCATCAAACCCGAAATCGCCACCGTCAAACTTGCGATGCACAGTGCCGCCATGGGCCATACCAGTCGGCATGACCTGCGGGTACTTCTCCCACAGGCGACGACGACGCTCTTTCTGATCTTCAATCATCCGGTTGTACTGGCGAGAGTACTCTTCTTCAGACTTCATACGGGCGAGCTCGCCAGCACCAATGCTGAAAGGAACCATCACTGACGGAGCCTGGATCTGTTCCATGAAGTTCTCAAGCCCACCCTCAACAGCCACCTTGCCAGCTTGAATCGGGTTAAACCTCGGAGTGCTAAGGGCTTCGGCATATCTGCTGCCAAATGTTCCTGAGCTGGGCGCTTGGAAGATCTTGAACTTCTCGCTGGTAGCAGCGCTTCCGGCTGGAGCAAGCCTTTCTCCAAGGTTACCAACTGAGGCGGACACGAGACCAGACATAATGCCCTTCTCAATGTTGCTGCCACCAAGCATCGAAGATGCAGTGCCGCCAAGGAAACTGGCAATACCAGGAGAGAAGCCCACTGCCCGGAATGCCGGGCCAAGCAAACTGCTGCCGATAATAGGCAGGAGATTCTTCAGCTTAAATGCCTCAGGCAGGCCCGTAGTTGGGTTCTGTGACAATGCACCCATCTGGGTCAATGCATCAACCTCAGAAGGCGCTACGTGCATCAGCATGGTGTCGCCATTGCGACCCTGCTGTGCAAGTATCCCAGCCAGTCCTGTCATGTTTGGGTTAGGCATTCTTTAATCCCTTATAGTCTCAACGCCAAAAAGATTGAAGGAAACGTTGCCACTGTCTGAGTAAACCCGAACAACATCACCTTCGTTTAATGTCATGCCAAGTACAGCAACATGGGACTCTTTGGCGCTTATCTGATGGTCATAATAAATATACTGCTTCAAGTCATCAGCGGCGCCATTGATAGCAATCGAAATCCTAGTGGTTGAATTGCCGCTATGGGAGTTACATGCAACAAGGCTGCTCGTTGTTGTCTGGGCAGTGGAAGGAACTGTGTAAAGCGTAGTGAGCGTTGTCGCTGCAGGCTTTGCCTGACCGAGAACTTTAAGTACGTCAGCCATTAGGGGCTCCCATTAACAGAAACTGGAACTTACGCATGGCTAAACTGCCCACGCTGTCACTCTGGATCTTTGCTCGAGTTATCTCGCTGCGTAGGTTTTGAATCTCAATCTCAAGCGCACGACGAGTTACAGCCTCGTTGAATACGTTGTACTGAGTATCAGGGACAGGAAGGCTAAGTGGGATCTTTCCAGCCATTAACGTTGCCCATCCGTTCTGAGGTCAACACGAATGTCGCCTAGGCGCCATCCATAACCAAGGCCAGTGCTTTCAACCCGAACCGCTGCCTGACGCATACGGTTACGTACATACACCTGTTCCGTAGAAGAACCGATCTGTGAGGTTGATTTCACATTCAAGCTCTGCAGCGGATAGTCCTTGCCCTTAACGATCAGATTTACCATGTTGTTGCTAGTCGTTCCCTTGAACTTGAAGTCAGGGATTATCCTCGACATAAACATGAATTGCTGGCCTGGATCGAGTTCAAGGCTTGCCGACTCGATGTAAGCCGTCAGAGGGCTTCCGTCTGCGTCATACCCAATCTCATGCCGGTATAGGTAGTTGTTGCCACCAGACTTGCCAGCAGCAATCGGGAAGTTCTTGATGAACGACTGCCAGTACGAGGTGCGTTCCATAGACCCAATGTACCAGGAGTTGTCCTTGTAGTTATAGGTCACGTACCGGTTAATCTCCTGCGAGTCAGCAGAAGGATAATACCAAGTCACTTCCGAGAAACTTGAGTTAGTGGCAGCGAATACCTTATAGACCTGTGTGTCATTAATGTCCGAGAACACATAATCCAAAACAGAGCATTCAATAGTCTGCACAGCGCCGTTGTAAATGTAGAAGCCACCGGTATCCATAAAGAACACCAAGCCGTTAGCATCCGTTACAGCGCCAGGGGATATGCAACTATGGTTGTCTGATATCAGCGAGAAGGTGTAGATAAACGGGGCACCCACGTATCGCATTGCGTACACGCTAGCGTCTGTGAAGATCAAGATTTCTTGCTTGGTCTTCTGGGCAGTCAAGATGTACGAGCCGGAACTCAAGAGCTGGCCACCAGCATCATTGGTTGACTTTGGCGTCCAGATGATTGGACTGTCTGACTGAGACCACCGAATAAACAGCGGGTCAATATCGGTTGACCCAATAGGGTTGCAGCCAAGTGCAATCACCTGACCAGAACTTTCGCTAACCATAATCTGCGTGGCAATAACAGGAGCGTCCTGTGCGCCACTCACTGCCGAGAGTGCAATTCCTCGAGTGTTGGCGCCAAGGTTCTCTTCCCAGTAATAAATGCCGCCAGCTCTGACATTGAAGATTAGATCGTTGCCATAGTTCTCCTGAGACCACAGGCGAAGCTGGTTCGTTGATGTGATTTCAGAAGCAGATCCCCACCCGCCGTAACCCCAAGGGTCAACGCCCCAGCCCGTTGCAGGGTTGTATACATCAAGACCGACGTTGATCTGGTATTGGGCTACAACAGAGGCTCCGCCGCCAGAGACTGCCCCAGCGGTGCAGGAGGTGGCTACCTCGATGGTGTATGAGTTGGCATTGATGACGGACTTTACCTGATGCTCTTTATTGAGATCACCAGCAGGGATGCCATCGAACCCGGAAGCAGCGCTGAACGTTACGAAATCGTTAATGACGCAGCCATGGCCCGTATCGGTCACTGTAACGACTTTAGAGCCCGCAGCACCAGAGGTGAACGGGTTATTAGCCATCGGGTTAACGGTCTTCCTGATAGGCGTAATGTCGTAATACGTCGTTCCCTGGTTCAGGTAGAACTTCAGGTTAGTGCCCATTCCAATATAGGCAGCAAAGGTATTGGTCGCCCATTCAAACAATGAACGACACGTGCCAAGGAACGTTGAGTCCGAATACTTCTGCCAGCCGCCAATCTTCTCAGGCTGACCTTCCCTGAATCGAATCTTGTCTGAGTCGAACCAGCCACCGTCTGCTGTGTACTCAGTTCCTTCTTTATTGATACCGGGCTTGAACTTAAGTTTTTGAAGTGGCATCCGTTACTCTCCGCCATTCAGGTTTGCCAGCGCCACGACTGAAGTGCGGGGTATCGACCAACTTAACCCCGTTGCCGCCCCATGAGTTCAATGGGTGGAGCGATTCCCAATACGCCCCAAGCGGGGCCAGTGCAGCCTTGTCATAGCAAAGCTTGCCGTTCAGGAAGAAGTTTAAATCCACTGCCCGGCGCTGCAGGTGCAGGCTGTTCATAGTCCGTGATCGGCCAGTCTTGACGTAGATCTCCTGCTGCTCAGGGGTGCGGTACAACTCACCGGCCGTCACTACGAAGCCAAGTTCCGTGGCCTTCTCGATCAACTTGCACATGTCCAGCAGGAACGCAGCCTGCTCACGCGCCGCACTCACTTCAACACCTGCTTCAGTTGGTCAGCCTTGTCCTTGGAGCCTTGCGAGGAGCCAAAGTAGTACGACACGATCTGAGTGCTGATAGCCGAGAGAACGCCCAAGATGTAGATCAGGATGTCCTTGCGGGTCGAGTCCACAGGGTTGTTGTCGAACATCACCACGCCAAAGAGGGCGAAGGTCAGCAGCAGGATCGAAAGGGCAAGGATCGGGGTGATGATCTTGTTGAGAAGCGGAGCCTTGTCGGAGGTGGCAATCTGAATCTCACGATCCCGAGCCGAGTCCGTGTCCTTGAGGTACATCTCAAGTTCCTGCAAGTCCAACTTGTTCTCTTCAAGTTTCAGACGAAGCAGTTCTTCCTCATGCTCCATCGCAGCCATCTGCACCCGCGCCAAATCCTCCGAGGACATATCGGGCTTCAGTTCCACACCGAGTTTGTCTTCCACCACCTTCTTGCCCTTGGCAAGGACAGCATTAGCCACGAGACCTAGCCCGTTGGCGAGAAGTGGTTTAAGGATTGGCGCGAGTGCTGCAGGGATCATTTGTCTGCCTTGGTTTCCAATCGGTCGAAGATCTTTCCAAGCATCTCTTTGACTTCCATGATGTCGTGCTTGTAGTCAGCCTTGGTCACATAGTTAAGAGGCATCTGCCGGACATCATCGTCGAGCCGTTCAATGGATCTACTGATGTTGTTCAGAATCCACCCGCCGAGAAAACCCGAAACGCCTACGAGGACGTTGAACCACATCTGAAGATCCATGGCCGGCTACTCCTTCGGCTCGTCAGGCTTGACCTGCTCGTCAGCCTGCATCTTGATTTTTACCAACAACGGCCACGCACCGGAACTCGTCGGCAGTTGGCCCAGAACCTGAAGTACCGCGTTCAGTTCACCCACTTCAAGTTCAATCTTCACGGTCGGATTCATTTCTTAATCTCCCAGTAGTTACGGTTCACAACATAAGCATAAACAACACACGCCGCGAGCGTGAGCATCCACATATCGACGTACCACAACGCCCACACGCCGACCAACTTGATGCCGACCATCACGGCCAGCGGGTCGAACTTGGCAAAGAGTTTCGCCAGCACGGGGTTCAGTTCCCGCCCGCCTTGCTTGAGTACCGTCAGCGTCGTGTAAACGTCAGCGGCTTGCAGCACACAGAACAGGATCAGGAGGCCGGTGTTCATTTGGCACCTTTCAGCGCAGCCATGTCAGCCTCAAGCGCGGCAATAGCAGCCTGTTGCTTCTGAATCAGTTTCAGCATAGGGGTAATGAGGTGCGAGTAATTGACACCTCGCAACGCGCCGCCTTTGTCTTCATCGTCGTAGAAACAAAGGTCAACGTTTACTTCTTCAACTTCTTCGGCAATCAATCCATGCTTAATCGGGCCATCTGCTTCGTCCGTGTAATTCCCGCCCTCGTCTCGCTTGCGGAAGTTGAACGTAACCGGATTGAGTTGCAGCAGCCAATCAGTATCTACATCCGGTGTGATATTGGTCTTGCTGGCGCGAACGGACGAAACGTAACCAATATCGCCACCGTTATCTACAAACAAGTCTCTATTAGTTCCACCAACAATATAGTTGTACGGAGACGCTGCCGCCGTACCTGATCGCCACCTTCCGTCGTTTTGAACAGCCATCAGCAAAGCGCTACCGCTGTTTTCAAAAAATATGCAGTAGTTACCTCCGGTGCTATCAACCCCCTTGACATCAAGCCTTGCGCCTGCGGTTGTTGCTGTCGTCCCGACCAACAATTCTCTTCCGCTCGTGATGCGTGCGCATTCGGTGTTTCCGTTGGTCTCAAAAATGATTGGCGCGTTCTCAAAGTTGGTGATTTTAAGGTCGCTGCCGTTGAGGTAAAACCATCCGCCGTCATTGAAAGAGGTGCCAGTCGTATTGTTTTGGATGCCAAACCCGCCAAGCGCAGACGCTCCGCTGTTGATTACGAGTTGCTTATTAAGCGTACCGGGGCTGCTTGTGCCACCAACCAGCAAATTCCCCGACGAATCAAGCGTCATCGCCTGCGTGAACGAGATGGTGTTGCCTGCGGTGCCGGAGGGGGCGGTGAACCAGCGGTGAATTCCTGCTTGCTGTTCATACCGTGAAGCAAAGTCGCTTCTGCTGTACTTCCAAGAACTATCAAAATTGGCGTTGTAAATGTACGTCGTAAGACTTGCACTGCCGAAAATGGCGTTGCCGGTTGCGCCGATCTCAATGTTTTTCCCGCCAGAACCTGTCCACGCACTCGGCGTGACGCCCAAGCCGAGGTTGCCGGAGGAGTCGAGGCGCATACGTTCGGCAAGAGCCGTTGAGTTGTTTGTGAAAAACCGCAAAGCGGCTCTGTCACCAAAACCGCCACCCCCGGGGAAATCATCAAAAGTGTCGATTTTGGCTACGATGCCGCCGGGGGCCGAACTGTCGGAAGTAGCCCAATCAAGAGTTCCATAAACGGTAGAACTGATGGCAGTTGTCGTGTTGCGGATTCGGATGGTCGTATCCGTTGCCGCAGCCACCTCAAGGTTCTTTCCCGGACTCGCCGTGCCGATGCCGAGGTTGCCGGAGGAGTCGAGCGTCATCGCCTGCGTGAACGAGATGGGGTTGCCTGCGGTGCCGGAGGGGGCGTTAAACCACTTGTGAGAGCCTGAATCCGCCGAATACAACGTTGCGGCAAAGCCTGTTGCCGTGTATGTCCACGAACTTCCGGTGTTGTTGTAGGCGGATGTGGAAAAAAATCCCTTGCCGTTTGCGTCATATCCAATTGACGCCCATCCGCTATTCGAGGCATTTCCAATTTGAAATGCTTTTCCTGCCCACGCACTCGGCGTGACCCCGAGGCCGAGGTTGCCGGAGCCATCAGCCTCAAACACCATTGTTGCCCCGCCATCGGATTTAGCGGTGTAGTGTTGCCAACGTCCGTAGGTTGATGTATCTGCACCGCAGGCGTATGAACGCATGATGCTGGTGCCTTCGTTCTGCACCATCCACTTGTTCGCGCTAAATGAAAGACTTGCAGTCCCGCTTGCTTGCAGCCCACGGCCATTGATCGTGCCGTCAACATCCAACTTATAAGCCGGACTCGCCGTGCCGATGCCGAGGTTGCCTGTAGTTGTTATTGTTAGTCCATCTGCCGACCCAAGTGTACTGGCCGGTTCAATTCTAAATTTATTAGAGTCAGCCTGATCTACGCCTGCCGACCAATTTGCGGCCTGCGTGCCGAAAAGAATGAAACTATCTCCGTCAACGGAGCCACTAGTTTGCGATTGCAAGTTAAGCAGCGGGGCTGTGATTGTGGAGCCTGTCCGACGAAGAATTGTTAATTGATATCCAGGACTCGTCGTGCCGATGCCGAGGTTGGTGCCATCAAACACCAGCGCCGACCCACTCGTCGCCACCTTGCTGCCGTTCAGGTACAACACGCCGTTGGCGGTGCCGCCGTTTAGCACAGGGTTCGCAGTGAAAGTTGCAACGCCGGTAAAGGCAGAGGTAGTTCCTACAGAGAGGCTTCCCGTCAGAGACAGGTTGTCCGATGAGAGCGAAGCGACGTAGTTCTCGGCAGTGACAATATCGGTGCCGTTCGACACCAGAACCATCTTCTTGCCATTGGGAACCGAGATACCGGTCTGACCAGAAACCTTGACCGTGACCTGCCCGGACGAAGTGTTATTGAAAATGAAGTAGAGTTTCTTGTTGGCAGGGACAATCAGGTTAGTGCTGGCACCGCCTGACCCCGTCAACTCAATGTACATGTTTCTGGCGACGCCACTCGAGCCATTCGGGATGGTGATTGTGGTGTCAGCGCCAGTCGTCACTGCCTGAGTGGCATAACCGGAAATGGCCTGTTCGATCAGGGTGCCGAGGTTAGTATTGGTGGTGGAACCCCAGGTGCCAGACTGGTCACCTGTTCCAATCAGCTCGATACCGAGGTTTGAACTGTACGTACTTGCCACTGAGCAATCTCCTAAATCAGTTAATTAACTTCCAGTTTGGAGCTTGCGAGTTGCCTATTTCAGTCCAAGCACTCGTTTGGCTGTTCGGCACAGCCACCCAGGACGAAACCTGGGTGTCATTAATAATACTCCAAACATTCACAGAAGCAATAAACCCGGTGGCTGAAACGCCAGTCGGTGTCACCACTGCCTCACCTATCACCGCAACAGAACCAATGCTGCCTGCAGCCGACACCCCGGTGACAGGGACATCCTTGCCAATGCCAACAGAGACGGTGCCTAGGTCGCCCGTTGCAGATACGCCGGTAACCGATACATTGGCAACGCCGATAACCGATACATCGCCGATAGAGCCTGTGGCAGACAGCCCCAGAGCCTCTATAAGCGCCCCAGTGACCACTGTGGTGCTGCCCACAGCGCCTGTCGCAGAAACGCCTGTAACAACCGCAGAGGCGTCTATAGCAACGCTGACAGTGCCTATCGAGCCAGTTGCCGACACTCCGGTAACGGAGAATATGGCATTGGTAATAATCGTCGGGGCGCCAATGAAGCCTGTGGCAGATACCCCTGTGGGGACAATCGTGGCCCCGGTAAGGATCGTTGAGGTGCCAACAAGGCCGGTAGCTGCAACTCCTGTGACGGAGATCGTTGCCCCAAGTGATACCGTGACCGTGCCGATCTGACCCGTACCGGCAACGCCTGTCGCATTAACGGTAACAGAGCCGCCGCCAGTATCGACAGTGACCGAGCCAACAGCGCCCGTGGCAGATACGCCAGTCGGGAATACCGTGGCCCCAGTCAGGGCTGTAACAGTACCTACGGCTCCTGTGGCCGAGACTCCGGTGACCTGCACCGTGAAGTCATTCAGTACAGTAACAGTTCCAACCTGACCTGTAGCGGACAGGCCGGTGGCGTTGACAATAACATTGCCCCCAGTCCCGCCACTTTGAAGTAGCGTTAGGAGCATGGCTTACACCAGCGTGTTGAGTTGATCCAGCGTCAACTGCGTCTCGACAATCTGAGCATCAATCAAGATTACTTGGTTGATATCGCCAAGTGATGCCGCCGTTCCCCGCGCAGAGTTAAGCGCAGCCAACTTGTTCTGCACCAACTGGATCAACTCAGCGAGGCTCATACCAGCACCACGCACTCTTGTGCGACCGTGGACAGATGCGACTGCAGGAACACCGTGTCGTAGGTGTCAGTGCCGTCGATGGCGCAATAACACGCCACGCGATTGCCAAGCGCCGCGGCACCCGATTGTAAGAAGTCAGTCGGTGTAAAGGTGGACAGCACTCGGTTCTGTACGTCAAATCGGTACATCTGCGAAATTTGCGATGCAACGTACAGATTTAGATAAACCATCCGACCTTCGTTGTCGAACGGGCTGTAGCAGCCGCCAGAACCAGTCGTCGGCAAAGCGCCGGGGCTGCCGTCGTAAGTGATCGCACCAGTCCATGTTCCGGTGATCGAGGCTGCGATATCCAGCACGTCCAGAGTCGCCGCGCCGCCACGGAAGAAGTAACAGAAACTCTGTCGAGCGTAACGGTTCGCATCGGGCTGGATACCAAAAGACGGTGCCCACATACCACCCGCCGCGTTAGCCGCAGGAGCCGCACCAAAATACGTCGTTGACCACGCATTTGCGGTGATGTTGTTGGTGCCGTTGTTGATCGTGGCGTCGGTGTAGTTGTAGGTGTACACCGTGGTGGTGGCCGTGCTGCGGAGCAAGCACAGATTCGGCAACTCAATAACGTACTTGGCAGTGCTGCTAGGCGTAACCGTCCAGTTGGTGCCAAGGGTGTAGACCGGTGACGGCCCTGCGGTGTGCGAGGCAATGATGCGCCGCTGGCCGACCGCCGTGGTGTTGGTCGTATCTTCGACAATGCGAATCTGGAAGTTGCGGTATTCGTTTGCCAGCACCACCGCATCACCCAGCGTGGCTTGACCAGTGAGCGTACCTGCGGCAGTGGCCGTTGCAGTCAAAGCATAACGAGACACAACGCCTGTGTCGTAGTTGTATGCACCCTTAATCATCCCATCGCCGGGTGAGTTGTCGTAAGGCACATACTGTTCATCCAGCACCATGAGACTTGAATCAGTACCAATCGTTGCCGGGAGGTTGGTCTGCGTCATCGACGCAAACGTGTTGGTTGCAACTTCAAACGAACGCCACGAGGTAGCAGCCAGCGCACCCGCAGACAACATCGCAACGCGACCCGCGACGATTTCGTAGCGCGAGCCAGAGACAGGCGTGAAGCCAAACGACGACAGCACAGTGATAACCGGCGTAGTGCTAGCCGTGTTGCCAGTGATATATCGCTCGGCAGTCTTACCCGAGCCGCCTGCACCGTTGTCAATGATGCGAAGTTTGTAGCCGTACTCGCCAGAGCCGCCACGGTTGGCAAGCATGTTCACGCCCACAGCAGTAGGCAGGGCGGTTGTCAGCGTGACTGACGTAGTCGTAGCGCCTGCGGCGATAGTGCCGACCAAGCCAAAGGAAGGGATAAACGCCGATGCAGCACCCGCACCAAACGTACCGCCAAGGGCAGGGCTACCAACAAATGCAGAGCCCTTGGTGATGATGTTATAGCGGTTTAGTACCGTAGCGCTGACCAACTGATACACAAACGGGTTGCGCGAGATGTCATTGCGTAGGTCGCTGCAAACACTGACCGCAGCGGCATGGGCGTTAGGCATCGGCGGAATCTGCCGCCATACCAGAGTATCAATGACCTTTTTAAATGTGTTAGCCATGCGTCTCTACCTCAAGTAATGCGTGCGCGGACACACTGTGCCCATGCAACTCGGTTGTTATCCAGAATCTGCATACGGGCGTTGTAGCCGTCCAAGTTGTTAAGCGACGTAACGGCGGCGCAAGTCGTCACAGTCGTCACAGTCGTCACAGTCGTCACCGTGCCAGACTCCAACACCACCGTGCCGCGCTGTCGCTGCAAGGACTTGTCATACCCCATCGGCGCGTTGAAGTAGTTCAACATGCGCGTCAGAAGCATCATCATGCTCTGTCGAGTTTCCTCTGCAGTAGCATCCGCTACAGGCATCGGATTAGCAGATGAGACATCGACGGCAGTTCCGTCTGTGCCAACCCCAATCTTGACCCGCTGGTGCAGAACACCGCCGATATCATCGGCAGCGACAATAGCGCCTGATCCCGGTGTATATCCTACGTTGTCTGCCACGCTAGGCTCCTATTAAGCAATACGCAGAATGGCGTTCGACGCATCTGCAACGGGGAACTGAATCGTGAAGTTACCGCCCGAAGAAGACTTGTCACTGCCAAACGCCAGCACTGCCACAGCCTTGTTTGACTGGGTGCTGTTGTAGATCAACGCGCCGTTTGCCGTGATGGTCGAGGATGACCACGTAGTGTCGTTGAAGTCCAAGAACGCCGTCGTGCCCGACGAGGTAGGAGCCACCGTGGTCAGCGTGTTGCCGCCAGCCGTGTAGTTTCCACCAGTCGCCACTTCGTTTGTGGTGCTGTACACCGTGGTCGTGGAGTCAAGCGTAGCCGACGAGGTGTAAAGAGCGATCTTGAAGGTATCCGGCGTAGTCGCGCCACGAGTGACCGTGGTGCCGAAGGCATGGATGCCGTTGAGGATTTCGACCTTGAAGCTGGTCGTCATTGCTTGGGTAATAGCCATTAAAGTTCTCCGATCATATCTGCGATGTGTGGGTGTCCTGCAGCACGGAGTTTGGCGGTAATCGTTACCCGTTCGCTCTGCTGCGCTTCTTCAAAGTAGTGAATCAATACACTGCGAAGCTGATCCTTAAACGCACGAGCCTGTTCAAGGATCACAGGGTGGCTTCGGTCACCCACATAAATGATTTTATCCAATGCTCGTTCAGCAATTTCTTCTGGAGTAAACCCACGATTATCCGTGGTAAACACCTTGACGTTACCAATGAAACCTTGTGAATTAAGACTCATACAACCGGCATCCTCGCCTGACCAGAACGATACGCATCACGACGGTTCTTTCCGTCGCCAAGGGCCTTGGCCAATACCATGGCTTCCTTGTACTTACTATCATACTGCTGAAGGAGATCATTATCTCCCTTAAGGTACGTGTAGGCTTCGACCAGCGAGCCATACAACAAGACCGTATCGAAGTTGTCGCCAAGCCAGCTTGTGCCTGCTGTGACAATCGACTCTGGATAGAAGAAGTAATGCAGCTCTACAGAGTAGGCTGCATCAGGGGTTGGCCCAAGGATAAAGGTCAACTCGTTAGGGTTAGTAGACCTAGGGCCAAACAGAGCGTAATAGCCGGGAACGCCAGTCGCTGTTGGCGACGGGAACGACTCACGGATAAAGTTAACGTCCTTGTTCAGCATGTACTCATAACTGCCATCTGCAAGGATTACTGCCAGCGAATAAGGCGCAAGGAAGTCATCAGGGCAGGTCAGGTACTTATTACCACTTGAGGTGTTACCAGTCACATTCTTGCGAAGAGACGGGAACTGGATAGTGTTGTAAATCCGACGCTCGGCTTGCTGCACGAACGTCGGGATATTGCTTACAAACGACGTTTCTGTCGATTGGCAGTAATCTTGAATAGCCTGGCTTAGTTGAGAATAGTTCATGCAACTCTCAGCTTGTCACTACCGTTACAGTTCCCACAGACCCTCTGGCAACTAAGTCATTGGGCGTGAGTCCATCATCATATGATCTGGCACCGCCAACCGGTGCCCATCCCCACTGAATCATTCTGCTGCCAGTAGCCCCATTAGCCCCTACAGCGTAATAACTGTTATCAGGGCGAGGGTTCTGGATAGCTTGTGGGTCATCTATAGGATACATCCCTATTTGCAACTGGGGCTGATCTGGCTCCCAGCACTGATCGCAAACAAGGATGTTCACATTCTTGGTCTTGATTACAAGACCTTTAAGTTCGCTTAGTTTGTAAGTGAACCCACATCGATCGCATTCCGCTATCGTGTGGACGCCAGCAGCGAACTTAGTTGGCATTGTCAGCCTGTAATGAACTGCTGCCTTGGGATAAACCGGACAGAAGCCTTCTCCCTATCCTCGCCGGCGGCAAGTTCCCAGCTCTCGTCATACATTGCCTTCAAGGCAACCATACGATCCGGAGCGATCTTCACAGATAGGAAATAAGACAGCCCAGCAACCAAGCAAGGCAGGAAGCGAAACGGGACATCCTGGTTTGTAACACCAGTGCCAGCATCAAGCATACGGCGCATGCGCCAGTACACCATGGTATAGGTCTGACTGTTATCAGGAACTGGCCATACCGTGAAGGTTGGATACTGGATAACGCTAGCAGCGCTCGTCTGACCCGACTTGCGATCAATCCAAACCTGAATAGGGCGGCCCTGTGCCGTCTTGTTTGGAATCGAAGCGTAGGTGCTTACCGAGATCCGACTGATATCAATATCAGTTTGCGTTGTGCCACTGCCCGTTCGGATTACATGCTCGAGTAGATCAACGGTGTCTACTGGCAGATTGTATGTGGCAGTTCCCGGGGTCAACACCTGACTACCTTGCTCGATAGTCCACAAGTTGATACCCCGGTTAGCCCATTCCATCAGCATCAGATTCAGGCTACGTCGCGCTGTGCGAAGATCGTAGCCAGACCTGAGTTCCCCTCCACATCGCTCGAATGCCTCTTCAACGATGGCATTCAAGTCAAGGTTAAAGGTCGCTGATGCGGAAGTTGTCACTTAGCAACTCTTCCCTTTCATCTTGCGCTTAACGCCACCGCCAACAGCCATCTTGCTGGCAACCTTCTTGCCCTTAGCCATTGCAACGGGCTTCTTGCCTTTCTTGGCAGCACCCATACCGCGACATTCCATCATATTACTTCTCCCCTTTCGACTTCATATCAAGACTAACACCAGGAGCATACTTCTCGGCATGCCGCATACGCTGCTCCGCCCATCGCTCCATGCGATCCTTCTTCCCAAGTTCCCGAGCCTTCTTGGGGCTGCCTCGGAAAGGCTCTTTCTTGTTACCGTATGAATCCATCTCCATACCGCCAAAGCGGCGATCTACGGAGTCCTTGTACATGGTGATAGCCTTACCACCATACTTGCGCTGCATGGCTGAGCGAGCCTCTGAAAGCGCAATAGCCACTGCCTGATCACGGCCCTTGACCTTTTGACCAGAGCTGGACTTCAGCGTTCCACGCTTGAACTCACCCATGACCTTGCCAACCTTCTTCTTCGCCTTAGGCGAGGAAGGGGCTTTCATGACTTGCTTTTCCATATTGCCCCTGTTCATTTGAATTTACTTCTTACTAAATCGAGAGCCGCCTGGAGGCGCTGCTTTGCTGCCACCAGCACCCGCCCAAAGAACCTTCCTTGCCCAGTAATTTGCGGAGAAAGGGTCACTGGCGGTGTTACGGCCGCCCTTGCCTTTGATCCCCGCGCTACGCGCAAGGTAGTTTTTACGGGCTTCCGCCGAGTAGTTGTGGCCATAACCTCTCCGTCCAAATCGAACTAACTTGACCTTATCGCCCTTCTTAGCAAGCACAACCTTCTTGTGCTCATCTCCAGCAGGGGCATCCTTAGGCTTGTTGAATCCCGAGAACTTCTGCCCCCGGTATTCAATGCCGCCGGATGGCAGCCGCTTAACGCCCTTAACCATTAGCTATAGCGCTTGGCAAGGTACAGGATAATGGTGTAACGATCCCCGGCAGTGGCGCCAACCGTCGAGAACAGAACGTCTCCGGTCTTGCCAGCGCCAGCGTCGTTCCAAAGTCCGCCAATATCATCGAACTTGTATTCGAAGAACTGATCCTGACTCAGCGTCATAGCCAGCACATCGGTCGTGGCATCCCAGAGGATGTCAACGCCCATGCCATAGGTTGATGCGTAAATACGCTCAATCGCGACGCTGGTGCAAGTTTTGCCAGCAGGCGCTGACAACGTGGAGACATCGACCTTGATGACTCCAGACTCGCCAGTGCCATCACTGACGTTGGTGAATTTGATAATAGCAACCCGATCCGAATCAATCAGGGTTTGGCTTCTTACTGCATCTGCCATATATCTCTCCCAAGGTCAAGCGGGAGGATAACCTCCCGCGACCCTAAAGACAATTAATTAGGCCGAGGCCGGATTAATCGAACCGTCCGAAGCGCGCTGGATGTACTCGACAATCAGCGTGCCCTGACCAGCCGACGAAGCGCCAACCGAAAGGTCATAGGTCACTGCCGCATCGGTCGTGCCGACATTGAGCAGCAGACCAACAGCCTGCGAGTTGGTGATCGTGACGGCATACGGGCCACCAGTCGTGATCGTAGTAGCCGAGTTAATCGCCGTGCCACCCACCTTCACAACAATCGTGGAGGCTGCCGTAAAGGTCGTGGTTGTGTTGAACGTGGCGCGAACAATCTGGGCGCCAGCCGGAATCGTGAAGGCGGCCACTGCCGTGCCGTCGTTGTAGTTGACCACTTTGGTCTGCGCCAACACAACTACGCCGCAATTACGGGCAGCACCTTCGCGAACAGTGCCCGAACGAACCGGGCCGGAGAACGTAGTAAAAGACATATTCATTTCCTCACATGCGAGATAACCGTACCAGTCTACATGTCGTCAGCTTGGCCTGTCTGGTACAGCGTTAATGCCAAGAAAGAAGAGGGGGCCTTGCGGCCCCCTCCTTTGCTCCTTTATCAGGAAGCGCCCGGCGAACCCCAGACGCCCAGCGGATCGCTGACGCCAAACGAGTAACGCTCGCGAGCCTTATACCGCACATTCCCGGTATCGAAGTCTCCGTCCATGCTCGTCTCAAGAGGAGCACGCACGAAATGCTTCATGCCGTTCGGAATGTCCGTCATAATGAACCACGCATTGCTGTCGGTCAGGTAGTGGTTGACCGAATAACCCTGCGGGATCGTTCCCATCGCCTTCATCGCGTTGATGTCGTTGTCAGCGGTGCCCGGACGGAGATCCGTATCGAGAACGCGCTTGGCAACAAACATCAGATCGGGCGGGACGATGAGCTTACGCGGACGCGCAGCAATCAGAAGACCACGCTCGTCTGTCCACTCCGAGATCTGAATGACCGCCGCTTCAAGCGACGTTTCGTTCAGGTCAACACCCACCGAAGGACGGTTGGAGTTGACACCACCGCTGACAAGCGGATGGCTCGTGTTGAACAGCGACACGCCGTCACCCGACTGGTAAGCACTGAAACCCGCGTTAAGCGGATAGGCAGCCTTAACCTGCTTCGTGTGCGCCATAGCGCGAGCGAGAGCCTTCGTGTAACGCGACGAGAGCGAGTCATAGAGGTTGTCCTCCATGGCCTCCTCGGTAATCGCAAAACCGAGAGCAATCGTCTCGTGGTTATAGCGAGCCGTAAACGACTCCTGGGCATTGTCGTAAGAGATCGCAGAGCCTTCGTTCTTGACCGGCGCAGCGCCGAATCCCGAAAGCTTCACTTCCTCTTCGAAAGAACGCTCAGAGTTCTCCGTCTCATAGATCTCAGCATGCTCGTCTTCGTACTTCTTGTACTCAAGACCAAACAACGCATTGAGGCCCGGAAGGAGTTCCTTGAGCAACTGTGCACGTGAAATAGCCATTGCTAGTTACTCCTGTTAAATGCCAGCAAGCGTGGTCAACTGGTGATTGTTAAACTTAACAATCAAATCAGTGTACGCATCGCCAACTGCGCTATTGGGGCCATCAACAAACGCCACGAGTCGAAGCGGAAGCGTCGAGGTCGTTGCGGTCGTCGCGTTGAGGCTGTTCTTGCTCGTGCCGATGGCGGTGCTGCCAGCGGTCTGAACAATTTCAGCGTTCTCACCGAGCGCGGCCTGGGCGACCGAGCCGTTAGCCTGGATCTGGAAGACAGCCCACGGATCATCCACAACGTAGGCAAAGGCGTCCGAAGCCACAGTACCGGTCGGCCAGTACTGGGAGAACGTCAGTTCCTTCGAGGTAGGGTTCGTGAAACGGCAACCAACAAAAACGCCAATCGGGGTCAAAGTGGCCGTTCCAGTGTCCTTCTCAACGACACCGGTAGAAACCAGCTTCACAACGTCGCCATAAAATACGTTAGCAGCATAGCCGCTAGCAATCTTGTAGCTGTTGAACGAGCCGTTTTCCGGACGACCACCAAGGACGCCAACCGGCCGCATCCCATAGGGGGTAGCAGTGCTAGACATACTTGATACTCCTGTTAATTAAAATGCGGTTGCCAAGGAACAATTCCTTAGTTTCCGCTACCAAACGTGACTCTCGTCTTACGCTCCGGCTTCAGCATTGGCATTCGCGGGTCATTTTCACGCATGTAGTTTCCGTCGATAGAGCTTACTTGCTGCTCAGCCTTCTGCTCGTAATACTGCTGTCGGGCTTTCGCTTTCTCTACCGGCATCTTGCATAGCAAGAGACCACCTACTTCAATGGCACCACGCTTCGCCCACTCGGAGTTGTGATCAGACATGATCTGCAATTCCGGATGATCTTCAGCACGTACAGGCTCCCAGCCCTCACGAAGGCGCATGGAAGTGTTTTTGTTGTCCAATTGGTTTAAGGACGCAGTACGAACCCACCTAAATACCCACCCGTCTTGCGGGATAGGATCAGGCAGAACCGAAGGGGGCTTCCAACTCTGATTCCGAGTTTCGTTAGCACGAGTTTCAATTTCGCGAGGTTTGCGCTCATTAGCCATTTTTCATCTCCTTCATTACTTGCATGGCATACTGTTGAGGAGTCAATCCAAGTCGCTTGGCGAGAGCAACTTGCGTGGCCGTCAACTGCACTTTGCGTGGGGCTGAACCGGAACTACGAGTTGCCGGGGCCACAACGGGCATCCGCTTGGATGCTTTTCTCGGAGCTGCAGCGCGAGTCTCGACTTCAGCCTGATCGGCTTCAAAGTCAATCTCATCTTCTTCCGAGAAACGGTCAGGGAATACCTGACGCATTCTTTTATTGATGGCTTCGTAATACGCATCAGATGTTGCGTAGTCTTGGCCATGCTCACTAATCAGTTTCTGATGAACACCATATGCGAAGCTGGTCATCTCAGGATCTTTACCGAACCACTGATTATCAGCCTGCCAGCGAGAAGCCTTAGCATCCGGCTGGGGAACAGACTTGGCTGCCTGACTCAGGACGTTGGGTGGCTCATAGTCCACCTTGGATTCCCGCAACTTGGCAGCAATCTGACTTGCATATGACGGAGCAGCAGCCTCAGTCAACTGTGCCCGAGTCAGGCTTTGCTGAGCCTTTACGATGGCGTCAGCGTCTCCTGATTCATGGGCTCGACGCAGTTCTGCTTCAGCCAATGCCCCTGCAGCCTTAGCGCGTTCAGTGATCTGCTGCTGGATTGCCTTCTGGCTATCGGTGACCAGCGCGGAGAGACGCTTGTTCTCTTCCTGAATCCGCTGAGCGTAGGTGATAGCCTCGTCACGCAATCGAGAGGCTTCCTCTTTCTGGCGCCGCTCTTCATGGTACTCATACTTGAGCTTATCAATGCGCTTCTTAACTCGCGTACCATAGCTCTCAATTTCAGATTCATCATCAGAAGACTCGGCCTTTGCCTCAGCCTTCTTTGGGCGGCGATCCTCTTGCTTGCGAGTGTCAACGATTTCAATCTTGACATCATCATCAGGCTCAGAATCCCCTGCTCGAGGAAGAATCTGTGTCTTGATCCCGAAGAACTTACTCTCTTCGGAATGCAACTGCTGCTCATCTGCAGCAGATTCAATTTCCTTGTTTTCGTCCGTCATACTCGTTCAATGCCTCGGGGGTCATCGACAACTGCCTCAACGGTGTCGTCATTGATGATTCGGAACTCTTTGTCATGGATCTTGACGCGAGTACCGCTATACGCACGAAACACTACCCAATCGCCTTCTTTGCAATATGGGCCAGACGGGAATCGCTTCTCGTCCTTGTATGCATCCGGGCCAAGTTTCAGGACAAACCCGACAACAGTGGCAACAGACTCGTTGCGTATGGTTTCCGAAGCCTTGAGAATCCCACCTTCCGTCTTCTCTTCGATGTCGGGCAGGGCAATCAAGAGTTTAAAGCCCTTAGGTTCCGGCAACTGAGTTGCCTTCTTCTGGGCCTGCTCCTTATTGGGGAGCGGATTAACGAGAGCAATGCTAGTCATTACTACCTCTACTGCGCGGAGACATTCCGCGATTCGCTAAATCATTAGCTATTTTCGAGCTTATCCTTCAAGTCTAGGATTTCTCGTTCAACAAGGGCCAAGCCCTCGATAACTCCGCACATACGCTTGTACTCTGCGAAGTCTTGGCATGAACCAGTAGCGATATTATCCGCGTAGTCGTTCATGAATTTACGGATCTCCCCTTTAAGGAAATCCAACACATGTTCAGCATGCATCAGGAATTATGCCCCTGAGATCCTTTTACCTATTTCCATCCCCACATCAACGCCTTTCTGAACTTCAGCAGACTCAATCTGCTTTTGTTCCAGCTCTGCATTAATGAGCGTATCAATCATACGCTGTTTTACAGCAGCCTGTGCAACTCTCTCCTGAGAGCGGATTCTTTCCATCTCAATTGCGTTGCGAGCCGCAGCAGCTTGGGCTGTCTGATTAAGTTTTGCTGCCGCTTCCTGCGCCTTGCGCTGGACGTCAGCCTGTCTAATCGCCAGCTCCTGTTCCTTCTGCTGGATAATCGGGTCTTTCTGCAACTGCTGATTCTTCTCCATCTCGGCAATACGGGCCTGATTGGAAGAAACTTGCGATGCCGCAGCAGCAATAAGCGGAGAGAGCCGCTTCTCAACGTTCTGCGGCAGAACCTCATCATTATTCGGCAGCGGAGCACCCATTTGCTGCTCAATTTCTTGCCGATACTGGAAGGCAATGTGTTCGCGGATATGCGAATCCATCGCTGCCTGCATGGCACTGAACATTGGGGTCTGTTGCAAGCCCATAAATGCGGGGCTTTGCATAAATGCAGAGTGAACCGCAATGTGAGCCTTGTGATCTTGGTAAGCAAAAGCCTTCACAGGCTTAATGTTCACCACATTCATGTTCTCTTGCACAGGATCAGCAGGGGTCTCTGACTCATCCGGCTTGATAATCTCATCGACATTCTTAATGCCCATGCTTTCAAGCATCTGGCGGTGCAAAACTTTCATGTCATACAGCTGAGGCGCTGAAGTCGACAACTGCAAGGCAGCCTGACTCTGCATAATTCGCTGAGCCATGCTGTTTGCATTGGGATCGCTTACAGGGACAATATCAATCCGTTCATCAAAGTCTTCTGACTTAATATCAGAGCCGCCTTCAACCTCATACGGGTAAGACGGCTCGTCAAAGTCGCGAATAATCCCAGAAAGCAGGCGAAGTTCCTGCCGAAGCGAAGCATGAAGCCGAGCCTGAATCGCACTCATGACCTTCATGGTGCGTTCAAGAATGGCCAAGGTGGTGCCTACAGGCGCCTCAGCATTCATGTCTGCAACCTTCATATCTGCCAGCGAAGCAAACCGACGGCCTTCATCAACAATGTTGTTTAAAAGGCTGTACAGAACGCCTGAGGGCTCTTTATAGGGCAGGAAGGTGATGTTGTCACGGATACTGCCGCCGGGGACGTCAACATCTCTGAACTCACCCGGAGCAATCGGGGTGTCATCACCCTTGATCCGAAGACCTCGAGCCTTCAAACCACCCGGCAGATTCGACAGCGTACCGGCATCGACCAATTGACGCAGGATGCTCGTGGCACTCTTCGCCAAACCACCGATCAGGTGAATCAAGCCAAAGGCATAGAAGCCTACGCCCGGGAGATACCGGTAATGCACAAAATGATCGCGCTTCTTCCGGAGCTCATCCCCTTCGTCCCAGTTCCTGCGAATGGCAAGAACTTCCCTTGAACTCTTATCAATGGTGATGACGTAAGGCAAGGCTATGCCAGTAGCAGAGCCTTCTTCGTCCTTGTCCTCGAATCCCTCGAGGTCAAGATCAACCATCATCTCGATCAAGGTGAATCGATTGTCAGTCAATTCAGAAGGCGAAACACCAGATAACTGGTCTTCCTTGGTCTTGATGTTGCTCGGCTGATTAACAGGATCAGCCAGATCAATGTCCCGATAAAACCCGGCTACCTGCAGTTTGCGAACTTCGTTCCGGGTCTTTCGCATGATGTGCGAAACACGCTCTGCTGTCTCAAGATCACTGGCGCCATAAGACACCACCAGATCCTCTGCAGGGACGAACATCGATACAGGGCGCATCAACTGCGGGTCATAATAGACCTTACGGAAGGCGCTGCCAGCCAAGGGCAGGGAGAAGAGCATCTTCTCCGTTTCAGCCCTGTATTCGGTCATACGCTCGGTCAGGAGGTAGTTCATGTAGTCCTGAACCCGCACTGCCTGCCGATCCTTGTCTTCGGTGTGCTTGCCTACCACTACACCGCGTACCGGCCCTTGAGCCGGGAAGATCTCGGTAATCGCCTGAGCCTGGAACCGAACGACTGCCTCAGTCAGCAGCGGGTGAAACACACCACAAGCGCCAGCCCAAGGCTCTGTTCGCTCTTCGATCTTCAGGCCAAGCAGATCCAGCCCTTTGACATATGCCTTCTCCCAGTCAGCCCGAGTGTCTTTATCAGCCTCATACAGGCCAATCAACTCGTTGCCAAGGGAGGTCAACTGAGAATCGCTTAAATAGTCAGAAAGGTTGGCGTCATGACTTGTCTCGCCCATCGAGTCGGATTCACCGAACTCAATGTCCACGCTCCCATCCTCATTGACTGTGATCGCCGGGGCATCCTCGCCCATGGCAATCACATCAATCTCCAACTCGGCTGCCTGAGCATCCGGGTCGTCAGGAATCAATGGAACAAGAGTCTTGTCAATTGCCATTATTTACCTGTCAATAGGGGGCTTTGCGAATTCGACGAACCTTCTCATAAGGCTCATCGCTACCGACTGAAACAAACCCACCCTGCCTAAATCGCAGCAGGGCTTGGGTGCTGGAGTCTACCAAGTCATCATGCTCGGCGTTTGGGAAAGATGCGAATTCCTCCACAACTTCTTCTGCCCAGCGAGTCTGCGGTGCCCACACGACCCCGCTTGAAAACAAATCACTGACCGCGTTTACGCGAGCCACCTTGTCGTTACCACGGCTGGGGGTAAACTCCGATACCGGGATACCCATTGCCCTCAGTTCATAAATTAACGGGGCACCAGCCGCCTTGGCTTCGACAATGAAGGCATCTGGGTTGTACATGTGGTACATCTCATATGCCTTACGCTTTAGTTCCGGAAATTCCATGCGTTCTTTCACAGCGTCCAATAGGATGATGTTGTTCTGTGTTACGCCGGTTTCCGGGTTTGCAAGCTTAAATACCCCCCACGTGGTACACGCAGAGAAGTCTGAAGTCTGTTTCTTGGTGAAAGCGGTATCCCAAGACTGGATAATAAACTCACAGGGAGGCGGATCTTCCTTCTCCCATACTCGCCACCAGTCCCGCTTTACAATCGCACCCTCTTCCGAGGTCGGGTTCTGCTGATACTGGGCTGACCACTTGGCTACAGGCAGTTCTGCCTTGATCGACTCGAGTTCCTTCAGAGACCAGAACTCAGGCCATAACGGCTTCCCAGAAGGCAGAATGGCAGGTAATTCTATAACCTCCCACTCATCCACCCCACCTCGCTCTATCGAAGACTTCAATACCCTGCCGGTAAGGTCTTTCTGATGCCATCGGGTCATCACGATAATGATGGCCCCACCCGGCTGTAAACGCTGCCTAGGCCCGGAGGTGTACCATTCATACGTCCGGTTATACACAGAAGGATCGCCTAGGGCAGCCTCCTGTTCGCTGTGAGGGTCGTCGATGATCAGAAGATCAGCACCCTTACCCGTCACAGCGCCGCCAATACCAATGGCGAAATACTCCCCACCCTTGTTAGTGCTCCAGCGACCCGCAGCCTTGGAGTCTGCCTGTAAGCTCACATCGGAGAATATCTTTCGATACTCCTCAGAACCTACAAGATTTCTTACCTTACGGCCAAACCCCACTGCCAGCTCTGCTGTATGGGAACACTGAATCACCTTCTTGTTTGGGTAATTACCCAGGAACCAAGCAGGGAACAAGAACGAAGAGAACTCAGACTTGGTATGCCGAGGGCCGAGGTTGATAATCATCCTCTTGCACTTCCCAGTGGCTACCCGCTCGAATGCCTCAGCCATAACCTTGTGATGCTCGCCCTCAATGAAGGCAGGCCACTGGCTTTTGACAAAAGGCATGAACTCAGTCTGGGCTGCCTCGGTCTCCTTGGCCTTCTCAAGCTCATCCAGCAGGGTTAGCAACTCCGCCTTCTGATCCTCAGGAAGGGAAGAAATCTTCCCAAGCAGCACTGGATTCAAGTTAAGAATATCTAAATCCCTATATAGCCGCGCACGCGGTACAGCAAGAGTAATTACACCATGCAGAGGGGGCTCACCAAGACCCCTCTGCATAACCCCCTGCAAGAAAGGTATGGCTGTATACCTGCTTTATGGGAATACCCGGGGGTTCTTAGGGGGGATTACCCTCGATTGTAGCATGCTACCCCCCCTTGACAAAAAATTCAACAAGCGTTTTTTCACAAGAAATTGAGTTTTAAGTTGAACAGAATCATTAAGTTAGGAGATATGTAAGCGATATTTCAAAACAGGTGTTTGTCAAGTTCCCAGACGGGCAGTTTCACGCCACGTACACACATTGTGGGTACACCAAGAACATGAGTTATCCACAGGATATCCACAGAAATATAGGGGGTGGGGGTATGGGAGGTAAGGCAATTATTTTGCAAATAGGGGGAAGAGACTGCCTGTGGGGAGTGTGGTAAAAAAGAGACGGGGTAGGGGTCGGAAGTAGGGAATCGAATGAGGGGAATAGTGTATGGGTCTGTCGCGGGTACCGTCGCCGCACAGGGGGGCTCCCCCCATCCCCCGCCATCTCCCCAGGCAGTCGTGACGACGGCGTAGGGGTGATTTCTTTGGGTTTTCTTTGACGCGCCTGCGCGTGGTGCGCGGCGCCTAGAGTGGCCTGTCCGCCAGGTGGACATAACTGGGTTATGTCGGATTGGTGTTGACACTAGCGGCCATATGTATATACTTGTGATGCCGGTATTCACTACCGGCGCGCTCTTTAAAAATCTGGCCATGTATGCGTCACCACAACCATTCTGGGAGTAATGACGCATGAATAAGACAATAAACGTAAGCAAACTTGTAACCGCCATCCGATCAGAGGGTAAGGCTACAGGTGATGTCACTAAGGAAGTGCAAGCGCTGTACAGTGGCTGCACTACTGCGGAGCAGTTTAGGGAGCGCCGTATAGCGGTTAACGCTGCTATAGACGCTAAATTCTCCGATAAGGAAACCGCCAAAGGCTACCGCAATCGCACTAATGCGGTTTTGATTAAATATATCGTTAAGCCGCTAGGGTTGGTACTAACCAATCGCGGCACAAAGAAGCGCGGCAAGGGTAGCAAAGCAGCAGAGACTGCTAAGGTACCAGCCACAAAGAGCAGCAAGGTAACGCAACCCGCTACCTTGCAATCGATGACAGCGACCGATATGGTCGCTGCTGTCGTGGCTTTCATCGGCAGTAAGCCAAAGGCGGACGCAATCGCCATCCGCGATCGCATTACCGCTGCGATGACTACGACGATCAATAGTCTGAAGTAACCACCACGACGCATACATGGTCACCACCGAAACACCCTAGGCTAACCACCTAGGGTGTTTTTTTTTGCGTCAACATAACTCAGTTATGTCGGCTCAGCGTCATCATCACCTGGATCTGCAGGCAGGATCTCCCCATCCACCGCATCGTTTTCAGCATGACTGTCGGTCGTCAGAGAAGCTAGACGGTCGAGCAGCTCACGCTCGATCTCAGACGCACTTCGATTGACGGTCGCCACGTTCACGTTAACGCTCTGCTGACTGCCGCTCTCGATCAGCCTAGACGCCCTAGCCAGTAGCCCCAGGGCCGTCACCCTAGCCGCTGGCGGGTTCTCCTTGTCCGTAGCCTCGTCCTTCAGACGGTCAAGCGTCCACTGCCGCAGGCCCACCGCCTGCTGGAACACCGCCGCAGCGTCCTTCTCCTTCAGCCTTTCGATCTGCCGACGCACTCTCGGGTCACCCATGAGGCGACCGGCGGCTGCATGTATAGACGCCTTCTTAGTGTTATATTGTACCTCATACGAATTACAGTAGGCTTCAGACACTCGTTGCCCTTTAGCCACAAGTTCGCAGAATTTCAGGGCCTTAGGTGTCAGTGGCTTCAGTCCATTAGTCACTGGCTCATTGCTTGCCATACGTCATAACCTCAATACCAATTCCAGGCGATCCTTCAGTATAGGCAACTCCCTGGAATCCTGCCATCCAACATAACTCGGTTATGTCCAGGGGGCTTGACATAGGTATATACATATGGCATAATGCTCGGGCCAATCGATAGACCGGCGTTGCGACCTAGGTTTCAACATAACTCGGTTATGTCGACGATGGCGGGATTCACGGAATCATCGTAGTGGCGCGGCTAGATATGGCGGCTACTCTGTGGAAGTGATGAAACGGTCTGGAAGAGGATCGGGGCGAGGATGACAACCTCGCTCGGGCAATGATGCGCTGATGGGTGGGCTGCACCCATGTGGAGTGAAGACGCGACAAGTCGGTGTTGGTGCATACAACAACAAAAAGGCATCAGACAACCCCTCGATGGGCAGATCCAAGTACACGATCATGTGCGGCTAGTGCAGAAAGACACGCTGTGTCTGTATGCCATGTATGGCGGCATGGATCACTACCCCTGTGGAATCAGGCAGGGATGCGGATGTTAAGCCTGTATGCAATACCACCTAGGCGTCTCTCTCCGTAGCCGGTACGGACGGGCAACGTACGTCCTGCGGCGTTAGCGGCTGAATGACGACATAACTCGGTTATGTCGCCATGCCGTGAGTATCCGCATACATCGCTATCTCGCTTGTACAACCCGAGTGAATAGCCTAGGCAGACCTGTTGGGAGACAGGTCTGCCGTGGGTATCCACTAGACAAGGAGCATCACATGTTCATCACCATTCTGTGCGTAGACACATTACCCGTTGGGGAGACCCAGCACTGGGCCACTGAAATCCATGTCAAGGACTATGCCGAGTTCATCCAGTACACCTCCGACATGCAGTACCGCCTCATGCCCGACGGCACTAGGCAGTCGGTCGGCACCTTCGTCAAGGTGAGTCCGACCTATTACGTGTTCGTTTACACAACCGCTCAGCCCGACGAGGACGACTCCTATGAATATTGATCGTTCCATCCTCAATACCCTACTGCCTCGCTCAACCACTGCGAGTGTCATGTCCCGCGCATCAGCCAATGGTCGATCCGGCTGGGCCTTGAAGGTCAAGGGGCAGGTCATCGTGGTGGGCGACAAGGCTTATGCCATGCGCCTGTATGACATGGCACTCGACATGGGTGTCGTGCCGACCCTTCTCAATAACGGTCGGGTGAAAGACCGTTGCCGTCAGTGATTATCCATCCGACATAACTCAGTTATGTCCAACAACAAAACCAGGAGTTAAAGATGAGCATTCTCATGTCAAATCGACTACGCCGTATCCTCCTTGCAGCAGACCCGCTGCCTCCCGATCTTGAGCAGTCTCGCCTGTCCTTCATCAGCAGCTGGGCCAAGTTGCTTGACCATAACTACGACTCCGCCATAGCCATCTTGCGCAAGATCATTGCGGAATATCCGCATAAATTTGGCCGCCAAGAGCAACTAGACCGCTCTCATCTGGCAATCGATATCTCTGTCGCCAAGAGCCGACTCATCAAGCCAATGGAGTGGGCTGCTAACGAAGCCACATACCGCCTGCCGCTCATATTGCTTGAGTGCGAGTTCTACAATAAGCCGTACCACATCGGCTCCTCGCAGATTGACGAGTGGCATCAGTCTGCCGACGTCTACCTCGACGCAGGGCAGATCCGCGAGTACCTGACTGAAACACTCTGCGCCTACGAGTGCCCGGAATGTGGCTCCATGTGCGCCGACGGAGACGTTCGCGAGGTTGACTCGCGCCTCATCTGTGAAACTTGCTGCGATGAGAACTACACATGGTCTGAATACGAGGAGCTGTACATCAGCAACGACGACGTCCGAGAAGCCCTAGACGAGAACGGCGAGAGGGTCCGCATCAGCCGGCATAACGAAAATTTCCGCTTTGATGCTCGGCTTGATGAGTATGTCCACGAGGACTACGGGTCAGACAGTGACGACGACGACGGCGTCATCAGCGGCTACCATTCGTCCAGAGCCCTTGTTCGTCTGCAGCACGACACATGGACTGCCAAGCACATGCGATTCATCGGTGTCGAACTCGAGGTCGAGTGCGGCGATGAGAGTCGCTCAGCCTGTGCGAAGGCTGTCAACGATGTAGTCAACAAGGAAGGCCGGATGATGTTCTTCGAGAACGACGGCTCCTTGTCCCATGGCTTCGAGATGATCACCCAGCCCCTTTCTCTGCCAGCACATCGGGAGCTGTTCAAGTTCCTCACTCAGCCTGGATTAACCAAGGGTATGCGTAGCCATGCGACCTCGACGTGCGGCCTGCATGTCCATGTCAGTCGCAGTGGCCTCACCCCGCTGCAGATCCAGAAGATCGTTGCCTTCGTCAATAGCCCAGACAACGAGTGGTTCATTCGTGCTCTGGCTCGCCGCTATAGCACTGGTTACTGCAACATCAAGGAAAAGAAGATCGGCAATGGTATCCATACCAGTTTCGACCGATACGAGGCAGTCAACCTGACCAACTCCAAGACCATCGAGTTCCGCATCTTCCGCGGCTCCCTCAAGTACGAGGCTGTCATTGCAGCCATTGAGTTCTGCCATGCGGTCATCGAGTTCTGTCGCCCCGCAGTCACTAGCGTCAACCAACTATCGGCAGGATCGTTCCTCACCTTCTGTGCCACCAACATGGCGGATGAGACCAAGATCCTCCGCTCCTACGTCACCAGTCGATTGCGTGGACGGGCAGGCGCCAACGCAGAAGCCGCCTAGTTTCATAACCGAGTTATGTCGATTCATTTCAACCACGGAGAGTAATCATCATGTGTCTTTTGGTACACCAGAAAGAAACCACCCATTTCACCGACGCCTTCCTCAAGGATGTGTATGGCAAGAATCGTGATGGCATTGGCATCATGTTCGCTACAGCTGGCAATGTTGTTGTCAAGAAAGCACTGCCCACCAATGCCGCGGAGTTCGTCGAGTTCTATCGCCAGTATGCCGAAGGTCGGGAGTGCATCTGGCATGCCCGTATGCAGACCCATGGCGACATTGACCTCGAGAATTGCCACCCCTACTACGTCACCAAGAACACCTGGATGGCGCATAACGGCATCCTCTCATCGGGCAATGACAATGATCGCAGCAAGTCTGATACGTGGCACTTCATCGCCAATGTCATTCAGCCTGCCCTGTCCTACCAGCCAGACCTGATCCTCTCGCCCGCCTATCAGGCGTTCATTGGCGATCTGATCGGCAACACCAACAAGTTCGGCTTCATGACCGGCTCCGGCGAGGCAGTCATCATCAATCGATCCGCTGGCGTCACCTTCAATGATGCGTGGCTGTCCAACACCTATGCGTGGACGCCTTCCATGCATGGCTTCCAAGGTGCAACGAAGTCCTATCGTGGCTATGGCTACTCCGGCCTTGGCAATGACTACCTTGATTGGGATATGGCTACCTCGTACCCCAGCGGTCGAGTCAAGTCAGTCACCGTCAAGAACAAGGTTGTTGACAGCAAGGAGAGTATCCGCCCGATCCTCAAGGCTGCCTACAACTCGTGGCTCAACAACAACCTTGACCAGTGGGTACTTGATGCGCCGTGGAAGGCTAGCGCGTTGCTCTCCTACTGCTACGAGGATGAGACCTATGTCGAGGAGATGGTGTCCGACGATCCCTCTCAGGCTAGTGAGTGGATCGAGGATCTGTTTGTGAACGAGAACATCACCCCTAGCACCCTGTAAAGGAGAACCAAGATGCCGATCATATACTGGGTCGAACAGTACTACACGGATTATTCATCATGGATTTCAGATGGAGAATTCCTAAGATCAAGGGAGGAAGCATCGCAGAACTTGCTTCGCTTGAAAGAGCGGAACAACGCATTCAGCACTATAAGGGTTGATGAGTACAGAGTACAGGCATCCTATCTAACCATGGAAGACGCCATAAAGGGTGGCTATGCAAGGAAAGACGAGGCAATTTGGCATCGAAGCAACGATGAACATAACTCGGTTATGTCGGAAGCAGCATAGGAGAAGACGATGATTGACTATGAAGACACATCAATGGAAGAACTTCGGTTCTGGGAATCAACCATCCTTTCGATGATAGATAAAAACCAGGACATTCAGCGATCCAATCCGCCGACTAGCATTGCATGGCAGCAGGCCAGTGACAGGCTCAAGCACCTGTTCCCTGCAATGCAGCGGCTGACATTCTTTATGAAATCGGAGGAGCACTACGGAAAGATGCGGTTGATTGAGGAGTTCATAGAATTCCATTGCAATGATAACAGGGCATTGGCTGATGATCTGTTCAACTCGGCCATTGCATTTGTTGAAACTGGTACATCAAAGATTGATTGAAACCAACATAAGGTGTATAAACATGAAAGCAAAGACAGTGAAGACTGAGAGCAAGTTAATGAACAAGTTCATTAAATACTTGAACGCAATCAATGCCACGTATGAAATCAAGTTGGCATCTGGAGAGCGTCTCTCCAGCCAAAGAGAGGCATCAGGGAAGACTAGGGGGTATGTTTCATACCCAAGGGGCGTCGTGTACAAGCACTACGCAAAGTACTTCAACGAACTGAAGCCAGGCCAATACACAGAGATCCCAGCGGGTAATCTGCATCTGGATTCAATTGCCCGTCACCTGTCCTCGATGGCAGTGTTTAAGTGGGGCAAGGGCAGCGTGATGACTGCTCGCAACAAGAAGCGAAACGTACTTGAAGTGATGAGGGTCAAGTAATGGGACTTGATATGTACCTTGAAGGGCGTAAGCACTTCCTCCGTCGTGACTACACCAACCCAGAACTCGATGTGATGGAGGATGGGTTCCCTAAGACAGAGCATGTGCTTGAGCTGGCATATTGGCGCAAGCACCCAAACCTGCATCGCTTTATCGTGGATAGTTTCGCTGGTGGGATTGATAACTGCCAGCCGATATTGCTTGTAGGGAAGGACTTGCTTGCCATCCTTGATGCAATCAAGTCACATCGACTACCACATGGGTCTGGCTTCTTCTTCGGCGCATCCCCTCACCCATCCAGAAACAAGGAGGACTACGACAAGTCTGTCGAGAATGATGTCCTTGCATTTACAGCGGCAATGCAGTGGGCCAATGCTCCGTACAACAAGAAGACTGAGCGCCGTTCAATCTATTACCAAGCGAGTTGGTGAGCCATGACATCAGAAGAGTATCAACATCAGATGGAAGAGCAGCAGCAGTTCCTCGAGCAGGCCATGTCCGACATGCCTGACGAGTCACGGGCAGCAATCCTAAAGCGTTACGAGATTCTCGCGAAGATCTCGTATCACAAGCGCATGCTTCAGGTTCTCAACTACGAACTTGGGCTACTTGGAATTGGCAAGAGGTCAGAATGGACGGATTGATTCCAGTCAAGATGCAGGCTGACAGAGTGTCTGAGTCGATGAAGCGGCTGACACGCAAGTTCACAGGCATTGGTAAGACATTGCGATCCATGCGGGTTGTTATGACTGACAGGTATGCAGTCGCAGCAACCGATGGAACCAATATGTTCTTCAACCCAAGCCACACAGTCCTGCTCAGTGACGAGCAACTAGATAGCCTAGTCATGCACGAGGCATTGCATGTCCTTGACGAGCACTGCCTCCGTGCGTCTGGCAAGAACGTCCTGATATGGGGTATGGCCTGCGACTACAAGGTGAACGACACCATCAAGCAGGTCGGCATGCCGGTCAACGAAGGCATGTCCTACAACGTCAGGTACAGCGGCATGAAGGACGAGGATATCTACAGCCAGCTCATTGACGAGAGCAGGAAGATAGTCGGAGGGATGGCATGAAGCAGCGCCATGAGTATGTCATTGACAGGAAGAACCAGGAGATCCAGATGCTAAAGGATCAAATGTTCAAGATCGAAAAGGACTTCGATATTGAGAGGAAGGATCGTCTTGCTGGCGAGATCATCCTCTGTCTGGTTGTATTTTCATTAGGAATAGTGGCAGGAACAATGATCTCAATGTAAAGGAGAATCGCCGTGGAAATAGTGTTTAGATGGAAGTCATATGCTTGCGACCCAGACCTGAAAGAAGTGGTTATCACAACGAGAAGCGAATCGCCTGATGGTCTTGTTGTCATCGACACTAGACGGCGATGTTCCGTTGACGATCTCACTGAAGAAGAGAAACTCGAGATGTTTCACATGTTAATTGAGAAAGCGAGGATTCCAGAATGACAGAACCAAAGCAGCCGATCAGGTCATGGATCGATAGGAATGCAGACTATTACCGTGACCAAGGATACCCGAACGAGTTGGCCAAGAAGATGGCCGTGTATGACGAGTTCAGTTCCGAGATCGAAGCCGAGAGGCGTTCATCACGGCAAGGGTCTTGGTATCCGCATGACATTTCAGAGGAGGACAGCGAATGAAAGTCGAGTTATGCATTGAAGGCGTTAACGATATCGTCAGAGACGAACTGAAGGAGACAGTCAAGATCCTGAAGCTTGACCTGAAGAACGTCAAGAATCGCTCAGGCATTTCCATATTCCATGTAGATAGGGATGAAGATATTGCCGAGATCAAGCGGCATATCGAAGCATTCAATATCGTTCTCAAGTATTACGGAGGCTAACATGGTTGGCGGATTTGCATTTGGATATGCATTTAAAACGTTGATCTACATCCTGATGGGCGTCGTGCTGTTGACGCCATTCGCAGTTCTTGGATTGACTGTGTGGTTCGTGTTCTTCAAGGTCGGCGTCACTGTTGGGCAGTTCTTTGCCGTGTGCCTTCTGCAGTTGACGGCATACTTTGCCTTCCTTGTCTCGTACTACATCACTTCAGACCAGCCTGTGTCAGGGTGATGCCATGGGATACAAATCAGAGGTGACTGAAACCCTCTTTGCTGTTGGTCTTGTGTGCTCAGGCGTTATCTTCGGCACTTACATAACAGAGCCTAAGCCGCCTGCAAATCCAAGCCCAGAAGAGTTAATAGCAAAGGGGCCTAAGTGTTACGTGCTTCCATGGGAAGTTCCAGCCAAGGCCAGGATGTATGAGGAGGAACAGAAATGAAATTCCCAGAGATAGACACACACATTGCATGGGCGGCCTGTGCTTCGATTGGTTTGATTGCGGCTTCTATTGTACTCATTGTGTTCGTTGGCGGTGTACGCAAAGAACGGCACGATCAATGCAGGCAGGCCGGTGGTGTGCCGATAAATAATGGATACCGAAGTGTTTGCTTAGACCGCGATGCAGTGATCGACTATAAGGAGCAACCGAAATGACCACATTACGCGAAGCCGCACAGCAGGCGTTGGAGTACATGAAGTCTGTCGGGCAGATGGATATGTGCCCAGAGGAATGGGCAATCGTTGAGCGGCTTGAGGCCGCGATGGCAGAGCCGCAGTATCCCGAGATCCCTTGGGGCAAAGCCATTGGCGTAGAGCAAAAGCGCGGGTGCCGCGTGTGTGGTATCGGCGCGGACGGCAAGGCTTATGGCTACGTTTGCTCGCGTTCAGATTGCCCGATACGGGTTACCTGTGGAGGTGCCGCATGACAACCCTACGCGATGCCGCACAGCAGGCGCTGGAGGCGTTGGAGACATTGGTGCCCACCAAAGGACCAAGCATTTACAACAGCGCCCGAGACAACCTCCGCGTCGCGCTGGCAGAACCGGTGGGTGAAACGACGCTAGATGTCAGCGGCGCAACTTGTTTTTCTGCTACGCCAGCAAAGTGGCCAGTGCAGGAGGAGTCACGATGACCTACGAATACATCGCATACGTTAGTAGCGGAAATGTTAGTAGCGGAAACGAAGTCCTGCGCGTTACCGCAGAAGGCGAATTCATTTGGAACGAAAACGCTGACGAGATGATTGCGTCTGGTGACTACAGCCAGTACCCGTCGCTGCGGCACGTCCTCAAGGCATTGCGGGAGAACGAGCGGCTACGGGATGCTGTAGCCGCCGAGCGTGAGGCGTGTGCGAAGGTGTGTGACAAAGTTGAGTGCGGGGCTGGGATGATGATTGAAGAACGGCACACGGCGAATGAGTGTGCGCGAAAAATCCGCGCTCGGGGGCAGTCATGAGCGCCGAGAAAGACAAAGAGATCAAGCGACTACAGGATCTACTGTATACGCAACTTGGCGAACTAACGGCGTTGCGGGCGGAGAAACAAATGCGTACACGCATTGAACAACTGAAGGAGCAACCGAAATGAGCCAAACTCCGAAGGCTACGTTAATCGGATTCAGAACGCTGAGAGAAGCGCAGCGGTGTATCAATGCACTTACAAGTGACTATGTGATCGCGGCAG
>Ga0315900_10000617_pt1 | contig 60890 bp, 65 predicted proteins | sample LakEriMetagenome_FD_203521 | JGI IMG/M metagenome (GOLD analysis project Ga0315900, IMG submission 203521) | Freshwater fungal communities from buoy surface, Lake Erie, Ohio, United States - Buoy 12 MA114 | ecosystem: Environmental > Aquatic > Freshwater > Lake > Lake biofilm | place: USA: Lake... | reverse complement strand
CGGTTGAAATAAGCAAGGGCTGAGCGCGGGCTGAGTGCAATCGCCTCATCCATGAGTGTCATGGCGCGGTCAATCTGCTTACGGTTGAAGCAGGCGATCCCTTCATTCATCCGCTCAACAGAGCGTGCCTCGTTGATCCGCTGGGATTCTGCGGGGCTGGCGCTGGCATGGAGCATCACGATTCCTCGATTATGTCGTCAATTCAATAAGTAGTAAGCATGATAGGACTTAGCGCAAGCAAATTCAGTGCCATCACAGGATCAGGATTGACTATCCGGTGCGTCGCCAGATAATGAGGTGTTTTATAAGGTGAAAAAACAATTGCAGGCTTGATTTTCCTTCGCCGCATCATAAGATGAACGAATGTTAAACACAGAGTATCGCCTCTCGGGTGAGCGCTTCTCACATCCGCTATTTGAATCAGCGCCAGCGCTATGGCAGGCCGTGCTTCCTTCGCTACGCCGCAAGATTTTCAGCCGCCATGCGCAGGTGGTGGTGCATGGGGATGCCGCCGCCAGCCTGTGGCTGGTAAGCTCCGGCTGGCTCAAGCTCACGCGGCAAACACCGGACGGCAAGGAAAGTGTGGTGGGGCTGTGTACGGCAGGGGATGTGTTTGGCGAAGCGGCGCTTTTTTCCCACGCAAACTACCCCTATACAGCCGAAGTGGTGGGCGATGAGGCGGAGCTGATCGCTGTGCCCGCCGCAACCATCCGCAGCCTGATTCAGAAAGAACCTCAGCTTTCTGCGCGCATTATGGAGCTGTTGAATGAGCGCACTTCGCAGGCGCAGCTCAAGCTGGAACATATGAACACCATGTCTGCCGCACAGCGCCTTGGCTGTTTCCTGCTTCGGCTGTGCCATTTGCAGGTGGGGGGCGCTAAAACCTTGCAAATTCCGGTCGAAAAGCATGTGCTGGCAGCTTATCTTGGCATGAAACCTGAAACACTCTCGCGCAGCCAGCAACAGCTCAGGCCGCTCGGTATTCAGATTACAGGCCATACCATTGAGATTGCACAGGTGGAAAAGCTGCGTGACTTTGTCTGTGGCAGCTGCTCAGAATCCGGCAGCTGCGACGCGGAAGCTGACTAACCAGCCAGCACATTATCCAGCGCGCTGCCGAGCTGGCCGCTGCTGGCATCGGCAAACCAACCCGCCACCAGCGGATACTCGATTTCTGCGCTCACGCTGCGTGATGCCTGCTGCGGCAGGGTGTGGCGTATCCACGAAATATCATTAGCGCTGCCCACCAGCAGCAACTGATCAAATTTCTTATCATCCGCAGCGGCGGCGAGGTGGAGGGCAAAGCCTTCCAGTGAGGAGGCAACTGGCCTTCCGGCCTGCGGCAACAGCGATAAGTACCCGCCAGATTTCTTTTCAAACAGCGCCACCATCCCCGCGCATGCCGCTACCACCCAGATGCGCGGCGCGCCGCCGCACTGGCCGCCGCCCTTGCATTTGCCGGAGCATGCTTTGAATTCAGCCAGTGAGGTGACGCTGCTGCACATAGACTAAAACTTATAACCAATACCCACGCCGACCAGCCATGGATCAATATCCACATCGGCGCGCACGCCGCTGGGGCTGAATTTAGCCGTGGTATCGATATAGACTTTTTTCACATCGATGTTGAAATACCAGTTGTCCTGAATGGGAATATCTACCCCGGCCTGCAGCGCAAAGCCGAAGCTGTCATCGTATTTCACCGAGTTCAGCGAACCGGCATCTTCATTGAAGAAATGGGTGTAGTTCACGCCTGCGCCCACATAGGGTTTAAAGCCGTCAAACTGCGTGATATGATATTGCAGCGTGAGTGTTGGTGGCAGCAGCCACACATCGCCAGCATTAATGCCGCTGCTGGTTTTCACATTATGCGGCGTCACAGCAGCAATCAGCTCTGCGGCAATATTGGGCGTGAAGAAATAGGTCAGGTCAAGTTCTGGCACATAGCTATCATCAATGCTCACGCTGTCGCCGTTCGACACACGGCCACTTTCATCCGCGATCACGCCAAGCGCACGCGCGCGGAGCATAAAATCACCTGCCTGAAAATCACCCGCGGCGATGGCAGCCTCGGAAAATGCAAGGGATAAGGCGGTGGTAAGTAGTAGTTTCTTCATAACGTCTCCTGATAAATGATTCGCATGCAAAGCTAATGCGTAGTACGCCCTCTATCCTTGATTTGTATCAAGCCCCGCGTCATTTTTATCGTCGCGCAATATGCGATGCGGCGCGCCGTCCAGATCTTCAAACTGGCCACTTCTCATCGCCCAGAAGAATGCAACCAGCCCAAGCAGGCCAAGGCTCAGTGCGATGGGTATCAAATAGAGTAAAATGCTCATTTCACCTCCTGCTTCAGCCGCATGGCATTGGCAATCACGAGCAGCGAGGAGCTGGACATGGCAATCGCCGCCACCAGCGGCGTGACCATGCCCGCAACTGCGAGCGGTATGGCGACCACATTGTATAAAATCGCCAGCCAGAAATTCTGCTTAACCAGCTTCTGCGAAAATTTCGCGGTGCGCCACGCCGTGATCACCGGCTGCAGCTTTTCGCCCTGAAACACCATATCCGCGGCATTCTGGGTGATATCCATGCCGCTTGCCGGTGACATCGAAACCGTCGCCATCGCAAGCGACGGCGCATCATTGAGCCCATCGCCCACCATCAGCACCTTCGCGCCCAAGGCTTTCAGCGCAGCAATTTTTTCAGTTTTTTCCAGCGGTGAAAGTCCGGCCTCAAATGAGTGAATGCCAAGCTCGCCTGCCACTGCTTGCGTGACCTCCAGCCGATCGCCGGATAGCAGTGATGTCTTGATCTGCGCGCCACTCAATGTGCTTACAACATTTTGTGCATCAGCGCGGAGCTTATCGGAAAAGGTGAAACGAACCGGCGCTCTGTCGCTTTCGGCAAGCCAGAGTTCGAGAGTTGTGTCATCCCCGCGGAAGCGGGGATCCAGTTCTTGTTGATGTCTGGATTCCCACTTTCGTGGGAATGACGACAACACCCAATCCCTCTTACCTAATTTCACACCATCCGCCTCAAGCCCGCAGCCCGGCACTTCTTTGACCTCCAGCGGTAGCAGCTCGCCGCTGTAGGATTTTACAATCGCCTGCGAAAGCGGGTGTTTGCTATGTGCGGCAAGCGATGCAGCGAGTTGTAATTGTTTTAGTTGCTCCCTGCTCAGGCTACTGCCTTCGTAGTGGAGCACAGCATTCGCTGGCTCATGGCTGGCCGGATCTACTGATCCGGCAATCGACACCAGCGCAGGCCTGCCCATCGTCAGCGTGCCGGTTTTGTCGAACACCACATGGGTGATATCGGCGAGGCGTTCCAGCGCGCTGCCGGATTTGAGCAGAATGCCGCGTTTCATCAGCACACCGCTCGCCAGCACCTGCACCACCGGCACCGCAAGCCCCAGTGCGCACGGGCAGGTGATAATCAGCACGGTGGCGGCATAAAGCAGCGCAAGCTGCCATTCGATTTGCCCGAAGATAAGCCAGCCGATGAAAGTGGCTGCAGCGAGCGCATGCACCGCCGGCGTGTACCAGCCGGAAATGCGATCTGCGAGCGTGACATAGCGCGCCTGCGATTGTTCGGCGGTTTCCATGAGGCGGATGATGTCTGAAAGCAGCGAGCGCTCACCGGCTTTGGTCACGCGCATGGTAAGCGGCGCGCTGATGTTGATGGTGCCGGCATAGACCAAATCGCCAGCTGCAGCAGCGCGCGGCAGGCTTTCACCGGTAATCAGGCTGGTATTGATGTCGGATGCGCCGCTGACCACCACCCCGTCAGCGCCGATTTTTTCCCCGGCAGCGACTATCAGCACCATCCCTTCCGAAATATCAGAAAGGGCAATGGTCTCCTGTCTGCCATCCTCATGAAGCCGGGTGGCGCTGCCTGTCATCATCTGCAGCAGGTCGTGCGCGGCGCTACGAGCATGGCCGCGCGCGCGCGCCTCCAGATAGCGCCCCACCAGCAGAAAAAACAGCAGCATTACCGCCGAATCAAAATAAGAATGGCGGCCAAAGGTGATGGTTTCAAACAGGCTCATCAGCGTAGCGAGAATCACCGCCACCGAAATAGGCACATCCATGTTGGTGTGTCTCTGCCGCAAGGCTTTCCATGCGGATTGATAAAATGGCAACCCGCTATAGAGGATGGCGGGAATGGCGATCGCCGCCTGCACCCAGTGGAAAAAGGTACGTGTGGCCTCGCCCATTTGCAGCGGGTCACTGCTCCAGAGTGGAATAGAAAAAAGCATCATGTTGCCGCTGGCAAAGCCAGCTACCGCCATGCAGCGTAGCAGGAAACGCTCTTCTTTTTTTTCGGCGGTGTCGCTGGTTGCCGGGTCAAAAGGAGCGGCCTGATAGCCCATCGCCCTAATCATCTCAACCCAGCGATCTGCAAGATCTGGTGCGCCGCGCCACTGAACCAGCAGCCGCCTGGTCGAGAGGTTAAGCCGCGCGCTGATAATCTCCGGCGCTTTCAGTAATGTATTTTCAATAATCGCGACGCAGGACGGGCAATGCATGCCATCCACCAGCAGATTCACGCTGTGGCTGCCGTCAGGCTGATGCTGTGTGAAGGCGCGCGCGCTCATGGCACCACGAACCGCTTGCTTTGCTGGTAATGCTGCTCGCGGGTCTTCGCATCCACTCGCATCTCCCACACACCACTGGCAGGAAAGGTAGCCGGTGTTTCTTCACCCTTAAGTTCCAGGGTGAAATCCATACCCTGCTTTGTGGGGCGGGTAATGGTGGCTACCGCGCGATCAAACGCAATAGGTGCGCCGCGTTCGTCTTTGAGTATGAAAATGATGGTGGATGGAGCGCCAGCATTTTTTGCATGGCGAAGCTCAAGCTCGCCTTTCCATCCCAGCTTTTCCTGGGCGTTGCTGGCTTTTACTACCTCGTTATAAGCCAGGCCTTTTTCATAGGCATGATCCGTTACCAAACCGGAATGGGTGCGGAGGGCAGAGGTGACCATGAACGCATCCATCGCCGCCACTACGCCGAAGAAGGCTACAAAATAAAGCGCGACGCGCCTGCCGCTTAACACTTCGCTGCTCATGGTTTTTCACTCACAAAAATGGTTTTCGATGCTGCGACTTCACCCGTCATTCTATCACGCACTTCAAAGCGAATGTCTTGACGTGGATCAGGCCCTTTCTCGGCGGTTAAAAACAGGCGGAACTGGCCGACACTATCAGCAAAAACTGGCAGCGAATCCGACGATAGATCGCCGCTACCCTGCACATGCAGTTCGCGGTAATCCAGCCCGTGCACGCTTAGCTCATAGCGATTATCCTGATGAGTTTTGTTAATGATATGCACGCTATAGCCGTTGCGCACTGCGCCGTCTGAGAGCTTAACCAGCAGCGGGTTTCGGTCGTGAATCACATTGAGGTCAAGCTCGGCGCGGGTGATAAGGCCGTAAAGCATCAGGCCGCCAACCGCCGACAAAATCCCCGCATACCAGAAGCTGCGCGGGCGAAATAGGCTGAAGCGCTCCTTGCTTTCGGTTTCATAGCGAATCAGACCGCGCGGCAGGCCGATTTTATCCATCACATTGTTGCATGCATCCACACACAGCCCGCAGGCGATGCATTCCATCTGCAAACCTTTGCGTATATCAATCCCCATCGGACACACCACCACGCAGGAGTCGCAATCAATGCAGTGACCGCGGCCTTCCCAACTCTCGACCGCCTTATGTTTACCACGCGGCTCACCGCGTTTTTCATCATAGGCGATGATCAGCGTGTGTTTATCAAACATCGCTGACTGAAACCGCGCATAAGGGCACATATAGGTGCAGACCTGCTCGCGGGCATAGCCGGCCATCAGGTAGGTCGAGCCGGTGAGCGCGAGAATCCAGCCGCCAACTGTCCACGGCACATCCAAATGAGTGATCTGGTCAAAGAGCGTCGGCGCATCGTTGAAATAAAACACCCACGCACCGCCGGTACACATGGCAATCACCAGCCAGATGAGGTGCGTTAAGCCTTTCTTTCGAATTTTTTCAAAATTCAGCGGCGATTCATCGAGCTTTTTTCGCGCGTTGCGATCGCCTTGCACGATGCGCTCGACCCACACAAACAAATCCGTCCACACCGTTTGCGGGCAGGCGTAGCCGCACCACACGCGGCCAAAGAGCGAGGTGACCGCAAACAGCGCCACCGCTGCCAAAATCAGAATGCCCGTCAGGTAATAGACCTCCTGCGGCCAGATTTCGATGCCGAAGAAATAAGCCTTGCGCGAGGGCATATCGATCAGAATTGCCTGATCCGGCGCATGCTCACCACGATACCAGCGCAGCCATGGCGCACCGTAATAAATGCCAAGCAGGCAGATCATCACCGCCCATTTCAGCTTGCGATAACGTCCCCAGACGCGCCGCGGGTAGATTCGGCGCTGCTTGGCAAAGAGTTGGACGGATTCCGTCATGACTTCAGGGTTTCGGCGAATCCTTCTCGCCGCCTCCTAGTGAGTGCACATAAATCGAAAGCTCCTTGATGGCGCTGTCGCTCAGGCGCTCGTCCCAGGTGGGCATCACGCCGCCATAAGCATTCGTAATCATGTCCATCACCGCCGCGCGGCTGCCGCCATAAAGCCAGATGCCGTCGGTCAGGTTCGGCGCGCCGAAATCGCGGTTGCCCTTGCCATTCTCGCCGTGGCAGGAGGCACAGTTGGTAGTAAAAAGTGCCTTGCCCTGCTCATGGGCTGCGGCGGGTTTGCCGCCGGAAAGCGTCAGCACGTAATCCGCCACCGCCTGCACTTCTTCACGCTTCAAAATGCCGTCGCGACCAAAAGCCGGCATCTGTGAAACCTGCGCTTTATCATGCTTGGTGCGTACGCCGTATTTAATGGTGGTGTAAATCTGCTGAAGTGTGCCGCCCCACAGCCAGTCATCATCGTTGAGGTTAGGATAGCCCCTGCGCCCTTCAGCGCCGGTTCCGTGGCAGCCTGAGCAGTTTTCTTTAAAGAGTGTTTTGCCGCCTGCCACCGCAAACGCATAAAGCGCCGGATCGGCCTCGATTTCAGTCAGCGATTTGCCCTGCAGCGCTTTGCCCTGCTCACCGCGGCGTGTGAGAATTTCTGCCTGCTCCTGGCGCAGCTTTTCATATTGTGTCCAGCCTTTGATGCCGGGAGTGTGGCCGGAAAGGGTTGGCCACGCGGGATAAACGATCCAGTAGCCCACCGCCCAGATGACGGTGATGAAAAACACCCACAGCCACCAGCGCGGCGCCGGGTTGTTGAGCTCTTTCAGCCCATCCCACTCATGGCCGGTGGTTTCAACGCCGGTCAGATCATCTTTTTCGCTGGGTTTTCTTGGGTCAGTCATGGCGTTCCTCCTTCAGGGGAATCTGGGCGTGCTGCTGCATCATCGCCTTGGCGCTTGGCCGGTAGGTGCGATAGGCCACCCATAGAAAAATGGTGAAGAAAAATAACAGCCCGGCAATCGGTGCATACTCATAGATCAGGCTCATGGCTTGGCCTCCAGTTGCAGCTGGTAATCCTTGATGTCGGCGAGCGTGCCGAGCGATTGCAGGTAAGCCACCAGCGCATCCATTTCGCTGACATGTTTGGGCTGGCCGTCAAAATCGCGCACATTGACCTTATTGCCATAACGCTCGGTCAGGCCTGCGCTATCGCCCTCCGGGTGCGCCTGCGCCATCGCGTCGTTGTAGGCGTGCTCAATCATCGCATCGGTATAAGGAACGCCGACGGTACGATAGGTGGCAAGCAGCGCCTGTATGCTGCGCAGATCCACCGCCTGATTCATCATGAAGCGGTAGGTCGGCATGATGGATTCCGGCGCCACATCACGTGGGTTAATGAGATGCGCGGTGTGCCACTCGTCGGAATATTTACCGCCAACACGCGCGAGATCCGGCCCGGTGCGCTTGCTGCCCCAAACGAACGGATGGTCATACATGCTTTCCGCTGCCAGCGAATAGTGGCCGTAACGTTCCACCTCATCGCGCAGCGGGCGAATCTGCTGGCTGTGGCATGAAGAGCAGTTTTCGCGGATATAAATCTGCTGACCCGCCAGCTCCAGCGGTGTGAGCGGGCGCATGCCGCTCACTTTCTCAATCGTCGTCTCGAGGCGAAAGAGCGGCACAATCTCCACGAGGCCGCCCACAGAGATGGCCACCAATGTAAACACCAGCAGCAGGATGGAATTTTTTTCAAGTTTCTTGTGGTGATCAAGCATAAACCGCTCCCTTGATTGCCTGCTGTTTCGGCGGATTCACCGTGCGCCAGCAATTGTAAAGCATGATCACCATGCCGGCGAGGTAGAGCAGGCCGCCGAGCGCGCGGATGATGTAGTACGGGTGCATCGCCTCCACTGTTTCCACAAAGGAATATTCGAGGAAACCGAGGCTGTCATAGGCGCGCCACATCAGCCCCTGCATGATGCCGGCGATCCACATGGCGGTGATGTAAAGCACGATGCCGATGGTGGCGACCCACAGATGGACATCCACCAGCTTCAGCGAATACATCTCCTGCTTTTTCCATAGGACTGGCACGAGATAATAGATCGCGCCGAAGCTGATAAACGCTACCCAGCCCAGCGCGCCGGAATGTACATGGCCGATTGTCCAGTCGGTATAGTGCGAGAGCGAGTTCACCGCTTTGATCGACATCAGTGGGCCTTCAAACGTACTCATGCCGTAAAACGCCAGCGCAATAATCATGAAACGAAGCACCGGATCATCACGAAGCTTGTTCCATGCGCCGGAAAGCGTCATCACGCCGTTGATCATGCCGCCCCAGCTCGGCATCCACAGCATAATGGAAAAGGTCATGCCGAGCGTCTGCGCCCAGTCGGGCAGCGCGGTGTAGTGAAGATGGTGAGGCCCCGCCCAGATATAGATGAAAATCAGCGACCAGAAATGAAGGATCGAGAGGCGATAAGAATAAATCGGCCGGTTGGCGCGCTTAGGGATAAAATAATACATGATGCCAAGGAAGCCAGCCGTGAGGAAGAAGCCCACCGCATTATGGCCATACCACCACTGAATCAGCGCCGACTGCACCCCGCCCCACACCGGCACCGATTTTGCGCCAAGGCCAGAGACAGGAATGCTGATGCCATTCACCAGATGCAGCACGGCGACGGTGGCGATGAAGGCAAGAAAAAACCAGTTCGCCACATAGATATGCGGCTCTTCGCGGTGTTTCAGCGTCATCAGGAATATGATGAGATACGCGACCCACACGACGGTCAGCCACAGATCGGCATACCATTCCGGCTCAGCATATTCTTTGCCCTGCGTCACGCCCAGCACATAGCCCAGCGCCGCGATCACGATGAAGGACTGGTAGCCCCAGAAGGTGAAATTCGCGAGCTTATCATTCCACAGCCGCGTGCGGCAGGTGCGCTGCACCACGAAATAAGACGTGGCAAACAGCACGCTGCCACCGAACGCAAAAATCACCGCCGAGGTATGGACCGGGCGCAGGCGGCCAAAGGAAAGATACGGCTCGAAGTTGAGCCATGGAAACGCCATTTGCAGGGCGATTACCAGCCCCACCAGCATGCCCACCGCGCCCCAGAAGAGCGAAGCGATGGTGAATTTTTTGACGATATCGTCGTTATAAATAGGGGCGGGTTTTTGCATTACCTGAAACTCCTTGCAGCTAAAACGAGTAGTGTGAGGCCGCTACCGGCCATGCCAAAACGGCCGATGGTGTGCATCAGCCGTTGCCATTTGAATGCGAGCGCGGCGGCAAAACCGCTGGATGCGAGCAGTACCGGCATGGTGCCGAGTACAAATAGCCACATGGCCACCATCGCCTGAATCGGGTTTGCGAGTGAGGCTGCTGCCATCAGCGCCGCATAAAGCAGACCGCACGGCATGAAGCTCATCGCCATGCCCCGCGCCAGAGCGCCGCGCCCAGCAAGCCATTTGATACCAATATTATTGTGCGTGCCCATCAAACTACTGGCGATAAAAAGTAGTGCGGCCAGTGCCATCATAATCCCTGAGAGTATCGGCCAATAAGTGCTGGCGGCAATTTGCCTGGAAAGCAGCGCGGCCATAAAACCAAGCGCGCCATAGACGAAAAGCCGGCCAAGGTGATAGTGCCACTGCGACGCCATGCTGAACTTCGTGCCACAGGCGCCGCCGCACGCCGCCGGGCAAGCCACCATCGGCCCGCACATGACAAGGCAGTGCGTCAGGCTGCCAGCAAGGCCGCCCAGAAAAAAAACCGCCATCAGACCTGATTGACTTGAAAACTGCGCACTGCAATGCGATAACAACGCTTCCACAACTTCTCCCTAACGCTAGCTTTTTACCGCGTTAGCCAGAGTCATGCCTTGATATGTATCAAGACAAAATAAATCTAAAATATTTAATAAAAACAGTCGGATGAAGCAATTCTGACTGATTTAATAATAATTAAGGTTTTTTTGCAATAATCATGTTAAATAAGGCGGGTAACAGTTCCGCCAGTCCAGAAAATTGGAAGATCTATGTCGCCATTGCGTCCTGCAGGAGAAAATTCAGCAAAAAAAGGGCCTATAGCCGAAGCTTACGCGCGCGAGCTGGCTCAGCCATATACCTATAAAGTTAATCAATCACCTGAGGAAAACAACAGGCAGATTTTTCGCCGTCCGTTTCTGATCAACAAAAAAGTTTTTTTTGATCGCTTTGAGCCACGCGAAACCATCAAACCCAACGATATTTATCTCGGTGTTGCTGGGTTTAATTCGCTTGATCTCATCTGCAAGCAGTCAAAAAACAAAGAGCACTACCAGCAGGCAGCTTTGTTCGATATTAATCGCTCGCAGTTTTGCGCGATGAATGCGGTGCTTGAGGCCATCAAAGACAGTCACACGCCAGATGAATTTATTTCAAAATACATTCCCATTAATAGCAAATATCGGAAAGACCCAGAGCATAGCTCCAACCGTCCGGAATCCACGGAGTTTAAAAATGCGTGGGATGAAGAAAAGAAACTCTACCATGAAGTGCTGGGCGCGGCGAAGCCTGAATATCAACCGCAAGGCGGCCCGGAGCTGAAAGAATATTTGAAAAGCCTGAAGCAGGATGAATCCAGCTGGCTGCATCCTGATAATTTTGCGCGCATCAAAGAACTGGTTGAAAATGAAAAAATAAAGCTATTCACGCTTGATCTGCGCGATGAAGGGCGTTTTGGCAATCTGCGCGATTGGCTGAAAAAATCTGGTCTTGTCGTGGGAGATATGTACATTTCTTCGATCCGCAGTTTCATGGATCCCGCCCTTCGAACCGACTACCACAGTAAAAGCTCAGGCAATAAGCTTAAAGATGCGCAGAGCTTTTATGATGACCTGCTCAGCCTTGCCAAAGAAGGAACGCGGTTTTTATCATCCGAACCCAACCGCGATCAATCCTGCCTGCAGGACTACCATGTGACAGCCATGTCAAAGAAAAACATGCAGGAATATCGCAACAGCCTTCGAAACATCAAACCACAGAATGAAAAGCACGATTACCAGTTTGAAGCAGGCGGCATGACCTGGCGCATGCTGAGTGTTGCAGCGGGAGAACCGGGCGATGCGCCGCCGCGTTATTTCAGAATTTTTGCTGATAAACCATCGCCTCAGAAGAAACTTCCAGAAGTGAAGAAGATGCGTGATCGCATTCAAACAATCATCGACGCGTTTAACGAGGGGCGGGAAGGTACTCAGAAGCTTTTATTAAGCAATCAGCAAGAGGTTGATACTGATGTCGAGAAACTTCTGAATGAAAGAACCCCGGTTCAGATTTACAGCTATGATCAAGAGCAAATCAAAAAAGCGAATAATGGCGAAACCGGCTATCTTTCAACCAAGCCGTTTGCGATCGACATGAAGCAGCAGCCACTAAAAACTGAGGATCGCGATCCAGCGAAACTACTCAAAGAGATTGAGCTCAGGATTAAAGAAGAGCTGGACAAAGCCAAGCCGGAGCCAGAAGTCAGGGAATCGGCGCCAGCGATAAGAAGGGGCATTAAGGTAAATCGCAAAGCAATTGATGATCTTCTAAAGCGCTCTGGCGCTGCGCCAATCGACGCAATCCGTGATGCCGGACGCGGCGCACAAAGGGGTGGTGCTGAGCCGGGTATTTCATAAGTTCAGTGTGTTATTTTGTTAAAAATGAGCTATACTGGCACGATGATGAAACGCCCGCTCTATTTGCTGATTGTGCTTCCGCTGCTTGCTTCCTGCCGGCCGGCGTGGCTGCTCACCGTTGATCCAGCCGGCACGCCGGAATATTCGCTCGGCTGGGAAGATGGCTGTGATTCGGGCCTTTCCGCCGAGGGCTCGTGGTATTACAAGGTCATGTTCGGCTTTAAAAAGCGCCCGGAGCTGGCCGCCAACGACCAATACAAACAAGGCTGGAACGAAGGTTTTTCCTACTGCCGCTTCTCGCTGGCGTCGTCGAAAGCCCCATCCACGTGGGAAAGTATCGGTATGGGCAGCGGGTTTTAACCTCGTTTTTACTGCTACTGCGTCATGATAATCCTTTAGCTTCAAAGGAAACACCATGTCGCATCAGATCGCCATTAACCCCGCCACCGGAAAAGAAATTGCTCGCCATCATGTTCACAGCGATGCCGAGGTGGATTCGATCATCGCTCATACGCATCAGGCATTTCTGGCATGGCGAAAAGTGCCTGTGGCGGAGCGTGCGCAGGCGGTCGCGCGCTGCGCTGAGGTTATCCTGAAACATAAAGAACGCTATGCTGCCATCATTGCCGCTGAGATGGGTAAGCCCTTCAAGGAGTCGATTGCAGAGGTGGAAAAATGCGCCTCCGCCGCGCGCTACTATGCGCAGCACGGCGCCGAGTTTCTTCAGGATAAGCCGGTTTCTACTGAATATCGGAAGAGCTATGTCACCTACCAGCCGATCGGTATCGTGCTGGGTGTCATGCCGTGGAATTTCCCGTTCTGGCAGGTGCTGCGCTATGCATTCCCGACGCTGGTTGCCGGCAATGGGGCGCTGCTCAAGCATGCCTCAAACACGCCCGGCTCTAGCCTTGCTATTGAATCTATCTTCAAAGAGGCAGGCCTCCCTGATCATCTGTTCCGTAGCCTGCTGATTCCCGGCAGCCGCGTCGAACGCGTGATTGCTGATCCGCGTATTCGCGCCGTCACGCTGACCGGTAGCACACCTGCAGGCAAAGCGGTTGCGGCGGCGGCGGGTAAGCACCTCAAAAAAACGGTACTGGAGCTGGGGGGCAGCGATCCTTATCTCATTTTGGAAGATGCTGATTTAGAGCACGCCATCAAAACCTGCGCTGGCAGCCGGCTGAATAATTGTGGTCAGTCTTGTGTTTCCGCCAAGCGCATGATCGTGCTGGAAAAGCACAAAGAACGTTTCGAGTACGGAATAAAAGATATTTTTTCTAAAGCAAAAATCGGCGATCCGATGGATAGCGCCACTACGCTTGGGCCCATGTCCCGCGCCGATCTTCGTGATGAGCTGCATGGGCAGGTGATGCGCAGCGTCAGCGCGGGTGCGCGTCTGGTGCTCGGCGGTGAGAACCCCGGGGGGGTATCAGCTTTTTATCCCCCCACCATCCTGTCGGATGTAAAAAAAGGCATGGCGGCTTATGAGGAAGAATTCTTCGGGCCGGTCGCCATCATCATCCCCGCGCAAAGTGAGGAAGATGCCATCCGCATCGCTAACGATACATCCTTTGGCCTCGGCGGCGCCGTCTTTTCCACCGATCTTGCGCGCGCGGAAACCATCGCGCGTGAGCGTGTGGATTCTGGCCTGTGCTTTGTGAATATGATGGTTCGCAGCGATCCGCGCCTGCCGTTTGGCGGGGTCAAGGAAAGCGGCTATGGCCGAGAGCTTGGGCCCTTCGGCCTGCATGAATTTGTGAACATCAAAACGGTGATTGTGGCCTGAGAACCCCGTCATCTGTCGTCATTCCCCGAATTTCGCCAGTAGGCGAAATTATAGGGGAATCCAGTTTGAAAATGTCAGGAGACATTTTCAATACAAAAAAAGTCTTCTGACTTTTTGCTGCTTTGGATCCCGGATAAATTTTTCTGCTAAAAACTTTCCGGGATGACAGCATTGCTAAGCGCATGATGCGCGCTAACCAATGCTAGTCAACTCTTCCACCGCAGCGTTTTTTCCTTGATCGGATTGGCGAAAGGTTCGCGCGCCGCTTGCGCCGCAATGAATTCACGCTTGATCTTGAAATACCACAGCGCCTGCTGGTCAGCATCGCCGAGCAGCATCAGCGCGGGATGCCCCTCCACCAGCCCTTCCTGCTGCATTTTCACCACGCGAACATCCTGCTGGATGAATTTCCTGCCAAACGGTTTCAGCAGCGGCATCAGCAGCTTCAGTGCTGTAATATTGGTATAAATAAACTGATGCAGCAGCGTGTTTTTTTCATCTTCCGGTGTGAGCGCGGTGAGCAGTATAATCTGGCGGTTGCCCACCGTGATATGCTCGCTGCGAAAGCCGGGCAGCTCAAAAGCAATCTCGGTGGTGCGCTCGCCACCAAGGATTTTATAAGCGCGGGAGTTGGAAGAGGGCTTGTGTGCTACCATTTTGAAGCCACGCTCAGTCGGTGCGAAATGCTTCTGTTTTTCATGCATCGAACGGGTACTGCGCCACCACCACGAGGCATGAACAAACGGCCCGTGCGATGGGTCCATCAGCCCAATCACCGCGTGATCGATGTGGCAGGGCAGGTGCACTGAATCCACCACATCAAAGCTCAGCGCTTCAGGGGAGGGCATGGCGGGCAGCGGCGGCAGGTTTTCCGGAGCGCGGGTTTTGGGTGCGGGAACATACACCCAGATCAGGCCGTATTGCTCGCGGCAGGGAAAGGATTGCGCACGAATGCGTGAAATATCAACGGTTTCGCTTTCCGAAAGTGAGGGAATGGCGGTGCACTGGCCGCTGCAATCAAAACGCCAGCCATGGTAGCAGCATTCAATTTCCTTGCCGTCAAATGTTCCGTAAGAAAGCGGGATGCCACGATGCGGGCAGAAATCCCGAAGCGCTGAAACCTTGTCATCATCACCGCGCACTAAGAGCAGCTTAACGCCAAGCATCTGAACTTTCTTGGTTTTTCCACGTGTCAGAGCCGCCGCATGCGCGGCGACATACCAGCAATCATAGATCAGTTCAGTGGTGGTCATGGGCAGCTAGAAAATGGTTCACGTGAAACATTTTCTAGCACAGCCCGGGCAATTGCCCAGTAAATTTCTGCTTGTCAGTGAAACTGCTCGGCTTCGGTGGAGCCGGTCAGTGCCGTGGTGGAAGACTGGCCGCCCGCGATGACTTTCGCCACCTCATCAAAATAGCCGGTGCCGACTTCGCGTTGGTGTTTCACTGCGGTGAAGCCGTGCGCCTCATCCGCGAATTCTTTTTGCTGTAATTCAACATAGCCGCTCATGCCGCGCTCTTTGTAGCTTTTCGCGAGGCTGAACATGCCGTGGTTCAGCGAGTGGAAACCGGCGAGCGTGATAAACTGGAACTTGTAGCCCATCGCGCCAAGCTCGGTCTGGAATTTGGCGATCGTTGCGTCGTCCAGATTTTTCTTCCAGTTGAACGAAGGCGAGCAGTTATAAGCGAGCAATTTACCAGGATGCACTTTATGCAGCGCCTCGGCAAAGCGGCGTGCTTCGGCGATATCCGGCTTGCTGGTTTCACACCAGACGAGGTCGGAGTAGGGCGCGTAAGCAATGCCGCGCATGATCGCTGCATCAAGGCCGCCTTTATATTTATAGAAGCCTTCCGAGGTGCGTTCCTTCTCGATAAAAGGTGCATCAAGCGGGTCGATATCGCTGGTGATGAGATAAGCGCCGTTGGCATCTGTGCGCGCGACAATGGCGGTCGGCACATCCATGATATCCGCAGCAAGACGCGCCGCAATCAGCTTCTGGTTTTGTTCCGAAACCGGAACGAGCACCTTGCCGCCCATATGGCCGCATTTCTTGGCTGAAGCGAGCTGGTCTTCAAAATGAACGCCCGCTGCGCCTGCTTCGATCATACCTTTCATCAGCTCAAAAGCGTTGAGCGAGCCGCCAAAACCTGCCTCGGCATCGGCGACAATTGGCATCAGCCAGTCAATATCATCTTTGCCTTCGGCGTGGTGTAGCTGGTCAGCACGCATCAGGCAGTTATTGATTTTCTTCACCACCGCCGGAACCGAATCCGCCGGATAGAGGCTCTGGTCGGGATACATCTGCCCGGCGAGATTGGCATCCGCCGCCACCTGCCAGCCGGAAAGATAAATCGCTTTAAGGCCAGCTTTCACCTGCTGCATCGCCTGATTGCCGGTGAGTGCGCCGAGCGCATTCACATACGGCATGGTGTGCATGAAGCGCCATAATTTTTCTGATGTCTGGCGCGCAATCGAATGTTCAATCGCAATCGTACCGCGCAGGCGAACAACCTCATCCGCCGAGTAGGGACGAGAAACGCCTTTCCAGCGCGGTGAATTTTTCCAATCCTGCTCGAGTTCTTTCGCGGTTTTCAGCGTTTTCATGCAGCATTCCTTTCGTTTTCTATCAGCCTTTCATACGCCGGAAGCGTTAAGAAATCCTGAAGCTCGGGCGCAAGAACGATGTCCGAAAGAAGGGCTCTGGCCGACTCATAGCGCGCAGCCAGATAGCTAGCCCCTTGCTCTCGTTTGATTTTTTCTATCTCTTCATCGAGCATCTTCCTATAAAGCGCGCTATCAATTTTTCTGCCATCATCCAGAGCGGCCTTGGGGTGATGCACCCATTGCCACAGCTGGGTGCGCGAGATTTCGGCGGTGGCGGCATCTTCCATTAAATTGAAAATCGGTACGCAGCCCTGACCGGAAAGCCACGAAGCCATGTAGCGCAGCGACACGCTAATATTACCACGAAAACCGGCTTCGGTGATGGTGCCTGACGGCGGTGTAAGCAGCTCTTTCTGCGTGGTAGAAAAATCGGGCAGGGTTTTGTCCAGCTGGTTGGGTGTGGGCATCAGCCTGTTAAACACTTCCATCGCCACCGGCACCAGCGCCGGATGCGCAACCCACGTGCCGTCATGACCGTCGCTGGCTTCGCGTTCCTTATCGGCGCGCACTTTGGCAAGCGCTGCATCATTCGCTGCTGGATCATTTTTAATTGGAATCTGCGCTGCCATACCGCCCATCGCGAGCGCGCCGCGGAGGTGGCAGGTTTGAATGACAAGTCGCGAATAAGCACGCAGGAACGGCTGCGTCATGGTTACCTGCGCGCGGTCGGGCAGCAGGATATTAGGGTGTTTGCGCAGTTTTTTGAGGTAGCTGAAAATATAGTCCCAGCGGCCACAGTTGAGCGCCACAATCCACTCTCTCAGCTCATAGAGAATTTCATGCAGCTCAAAGGTGGCGGTGATAGTTTCGATCAACACGGTAGCGCGGATACTCCCATGGGGTATGCCAAGCACCTCTTCGCTGAAGGCAAACACTTCCGCCCATAGCCGCGCTTCCAAATGCGATTCCATTTTGGGTAGATAAAAATAAGGCGCGGTGCCGCGCGAAAGCTGCTCGCGCGCATTATGAAAAAGAAACAGCCCGAAATCAAACAGCGCCCCGGGAATCGGTTTGCCGGAGAGTAGCACATGTTTTTCATCCAGATGCCAGCCACGCGGGCGCACGAACAAGATCGCTGGTTTATCCGAAAGCTTATAATGTTTGCCTTCGGGGCTTACGTAATCAATCGTGCGGCGCACGGCGTCACGCATATTGATTTGCCCGTCCAGCGTCGCTTCCCATGTGGGCGCATGCGCATCTTCGAAATCGGCCATGAACACCCGCGCGCCGGAGTTCAGCGCATTAATCACCATCTTGCGTTCCACCGGGCCGGTGATCTCCACGCGGCGATCCAGAAGCTCGGCAGGAATGGGCGCGATCTTCCAACTACCCTCACGAATATGTTTCGTATCCGAAATAAAATCAGGAAGCTCTCCGGCATCAAACCGCTTCTGGCGATCAGCGCGAAGCGCCAGCAACTCATCACGCCTCGCGGTAAAGCGTGCTGCCAGCGTCTCCACGAAAGCGAGCGCATCTTTGGTTAGAATCGGTTGGTGTTGCGGCGCTAACGGTGCGCGAAGTTCCAGCATAAAGCCTCCTAATCTATCTTAGTCATCCTCGGCCTTAGAGCCGAGGATCCATTATAAAAAATATTTTTGATGGATGCTCGGGTCGAGCCCGAGCATGACAAGTGAAAGGGGAACCATGCCAGAAAAATGAGGGTTAGACAATCGCGGCGACGTGGGATGCAGATTGCTGGCGCTGGGCGTCAATCGCTGCGGCAAAGGATTTAGTTGGTTTGCTCTCGGCCACTAATATGGGCTCCTGCGGTGCAGGGGGGGCTTCGGCGGCTGGCTTTTTTTCTGCCTTACGTGCAATGACACGACTTGAGAAATAAAGCCCGGCAGTGCACACCGAGGTGTAAAACGCCTCAAATATACTCACACGAAAGATCTCGCGCACATCAAGCTTGCCAAACCATTTGGTAATGGATGGCTTGCTTGCAACCCACTCAGCTAGCTTTTCGCCAGGGATGTTGAACATGTGATCATTTAGGCTTACGCCATTTTTTTTCTCATTAAGGACAACTGCTGTTGGAATGACAATACCTGCGGTAACAAAGCGGCCGCCGAGGACGCTAAGCCATGATTGTTTTGGTTCGGCCTTGTAGGCATCATCATTTTCCGGTGTGGTGCCCATTTTATCGTCAAACCACTTGCCGATTTTCTCGCGCCGGTCTTCCACCATTTTCACAAACGGCGCCATGAGCGAGCCGTCGATAAAGGAGAAAAATACAATTTTCGACATTTCCGCATCTTTATGCGTCATGCCCGTGGACTTGAATTTGTCCATCAGCCAGTCGCCGCGTTTCTGGAAAAATTCGCCGACTTTGCCGTAGATGAGCTTGCCTTCGTGATTTCGGTCGCCGCCGCGCGAGGTGAGGTAGGTCGCGCCCACTGAAATGCCGAACACCGTGAGATTGGTGATGACAGGATAAAGAATAAAATCAAACAGCTTCAGGCCAGCCGTGCGCTTTGCCGGTTCCTTTTCTGGCTCAGTAGTTGGTGATTGTATCGCTTCCATTGTTCTGCTTAGCGGACGGCACCAAACAAAAAACCACCAGCGGCTAGAACCGTGGTGGTGGATCTCTTGCCGCTTTAGCCGTTTGTTTAATGTGCCCGCAATTTGGGTTAAATCAGCACAATCTCACTATGTGATAAAGATACCGCCTTGTCAAAATGCGAAATGTGAAGATTTCGTGACTAGGCGCCGCTGAGAGCCGATTCGAGGTCGGCGAGCAAATCGCTAACATCCTCAATTCCAACGGAAATTCGTATCAACCCATCCTCAATACCGATCTTTAGGCGCACATCGGCGGGAATCGAGGCATGGGTCATGATGCCTGGATGCTCAATCAGGCTCTCAATGCCGCCCAGGCTCTCGGCCAGCGTAAAGACCTTGCAGCTGGTGAGCATGGCGCGGCAGGCGGGTTCGCCGCCTTTAAGCACAGCCGAGATCATGCCGCCGAAACCAGCGGTCATCTGGCGTTTTGCCAGATCATGCTGCGGGTGGCTGGCAAGGCCGGGATAAATGACGCGCTGGATTTTCGGGTGTTTTTCTAAAAACCGTGCAATCTCCATAGCGTTATGACAGTGGCGCTCCATGCGTAGCGGCAACGTCTTCAGGCCGCGATGGGCAAGGAAGCTGTCAAACGGGCTGGCAATAGAGCCAACCGCATTTTGCAAAAAGCCGATGCGCTCAGCGAGCTCCTGATTTGCGGCCACCACCACGCCGCCAATCACATCCGAATGGCCGCCGATATATTTGGTGGCGGAGTGAAGGACGAGGTCAAAGCCGTGATCGATCGGGCGTTGCAGGGCAGGGGAGGCAAACGTGTTATCCGCCACGCAAGTAAGGCCATGCTTTTTCGCAATCGCCGCCGCCGCCGATAAATCCACCAGCTTAAGCAGCGGATTGGTCGGCGTTTCCACCCAGAGCATTTTGGTGTCTTTGGTGATCGCCGCCTCGAGCTTGCTGCTATCCGTCAGATCGACATAGGTCACATCCAGCTTCGCAGATAGCTTGCGCACGCGCTCGAACAATCGGTACGTGCCGCCGTAAAGATCATCCATCGCCACAATGTGCGTCTCGGCGGGCAGCATGTCCAGAACACACGCCGCCGCCGCCATGCCGGATGCAAAAGCAAAGCCGCTATGGCCGCCTTCCAGCGCTGCCACTGCATGCTCATAAGCAAAGCGCGTCGGGTTGTGGCTGCGGCCATAATCATAGCCGAGATGCTCGCCGGGCGCGATTTGTGCGTAGGTCGAAGTGGCGTAAATCGGCATGATCACCGCGTTCGTCGCCGGATCAAACTCCTGCCCGCCGTGGATGGCGTTGGTGGCCGGTTTCCAGTCTTTGCTATAGCGTTTGGTCATGTATGTCTTTCTTGTCATCCCGAGCGTAGTCGAAGGATCTTAAGATTCCTCGGCTACGCTCGGGATGACATTAAGCATGTCCTATTCGTTTGCGCAAATGTTGTAGCAAATCAATCGGCGTGATCAGACCTAAAAACTGCTCGCCATCCATCACAATGGCAACCATGCCGCGCTCGAAAATCGGCAGCAGCTCTTCAAACGGGCGCGATACATCGATGGTGGTAAGATGCTTCGTCATCGCATCAGAAACTTTCATGGCAAAGCCGCTCGGATTGCCGGTGATGCCGAGCAGGATGTCCATCTCTGAGATGAGGCCGAGCAGTTTGCCATCTCCCATCACCGGCAGCTGCGACACATCATACATTTTCATTTTGCGGTAAGCGGCTGCGAGCGTGTCGGACGGCAGGACGGTGATCGCGTTTTTTGCGGTGTGCGGGCGAGTAATCAGATCGCTGAGGTCGTGCGCTTCGTTTTTCATCACCAGCCCGTGATCATCCAGCCAGTATTCGTTATAAATTTTGGAGAGGTATTTATTGCCCGAATCGCACACAAAACTCACCACGCGCTTTTTGCTTTTCTGCGCGCGGCAATAGCGAAGCGCGGCGGCAATGAGCGTGCCAGATGACGAACCGCAGATGATGCCTTCTTTTTTTAGCACTTCGCGCGCCGTGGCAATCGATTCCGCATCCGAAATCGTATAGGCATACCTCACAAAAGAAAGCTCGCAGTTTTTCGGGATGAAATCCTCGCCGATGCCTTCCACCAGCCAGCTTCCGGCGGGGGTCATGACGCCGTCATTCACAAAGGGCGCGAGCACCGAGCCTTTCGGATCCGCGAGCACCATTTCGAGATTGGGCTGAACGCGCGCGAAATAACGCCCAAGGCCGGTGAGCGTGCCGCCGCTGCCAACGCCGCAGACAACGGCATCGACATCATGCTCCATCTGCGCCCAGATTTCCGGGCCGGTCGAGCGTTCGTGCGTGACCGGATTATTCGGGTTTTCAAACTGGTTCACATAAAACCCGCCCCGCTCGGCGGCGATGCGCTTTGCCATATCCTGATAATAGTCCGGGTGGCCGATACCGACATCCGAGCGCGTCATCACGACCTCAGCGCCGAGCGCCTTTAAGTGAAAAATTTTCTCCTGACTCATTTTATCAGGAATCACCAGCACCAGCTTGTAACCCTTCTGGCTGGCAACGAGCGCGAGGCCAAGGCCGGTATTACCGGCGGTCGCTTCCACCAGCGTGCCGCCGGGTTTGAGCTGTCCATCTTTTTCCGCCGCCTCGATCATTGAAAGCGCGATGCGGTCTTTGATTGAACCGCCCGGGTTGTGGCTTTCGAGCTTGAGGTACAGCTCGCACAGGCCGGTATCCAGATGGTTCACGCGCACCATCGGCGTGTTACCAATCAGCGATAAGACGTTCTCGGCGCTAGGCATCGCGAATCCGCTTTTCTTCATCACCGGCCGTTGATGGCTTGCCGTAATTCAGCGCATCCCAGTAGGATTTGGGGCGAAATAATTTTGAAAATAACTGTTTGAGCCAGTTCATGAAGCCTCCGAATGAATGCCGGAGGTTTGTAGCGTATAAATAAAGGGATGGGAAGTGGCGTCAGCCACCCGAAGCCTAAGGCGCAGGATGGCGACCCCTACGGGAATCGAACCCGTGTTACCTCCGTGAAAGGGAGGTGTCCTAACCGCTAGACGAAGGGGTCATCAAGGTTCAGCTGTCAGAAGCTAGAAGCGGCAACCATTGCCAGCTGCTTTTGTTCTTACTCAGAACCCGGAAAGGGTGCGTAATATCTTCATAACTGAAAGCTGAGTCAACAAAAAAATAAGTTTTGTGATAGCCATCGGGTTAGGGCTTGCAATTGGGCAGGACAAGCCTAGGATTTTTCTATGATTGCCATGCAATATTCCATTCCGCTGCCGCCTAATTTTGCTCCAGACATGGTCAGGCAGCGTGTAGAGCAGCGCCGCGCTTCCTTTGATAGCCATGCCGGGCTGGTGCATAAATCCTTTCTTTATCATGCCAAAGAGCGGCTTTATGCGCCGTTTTATGTGTGGAAAGACGTTGGCGAGGCAAGAGATTTTCTGCTCAATGAGCTGTTTCATGGCGTCGTGGAAACCTTTAATCGCCACCGTGTGCGCAGCTGGTATGTGGCGAGCATGATGTATGTCAACCGCGATCTTTATGCTGGCTTTGCCCGCCGCGAAATTGATGTGATTCCCCCGGAAGCAAGGCTGAGTGACTTTTTGCAGCGCGAACGCGCCATGCAGCAGGAGCTGTCTGCAAGCCCCGATCTTTATGCTCATACGCTCGCTTTTGATCCCGAGCGCTGGGAGATTATGCGTTTCAGCTTATGGAAAGATGCGCTCAGCGCAGATAAGCCTGCCAGCGACAGCGTGATTGAATATGATGTGCTGCATGTGAGCGAGCCAGATAGCTTTTCTTAGAAGATTGCTGCTACAGGATCCCCGCCTGCGCGCGGATTAATATCAAAACCCGCCGCCCGGCCTACGACCCGGCGCGGCGCCAGAATCACCGCCGCGGTTGAAGCGGCCGATATTGCCCAGCATTTGTTCCAGCGCGTTCATGGTGTGGCCTTCGGTCGGGGTGACGCGCGTTGCCAGATCAAATTCCTGACTGGCAGACTGGTCAAAAAACTCAAGCTGACTGACGGTGCCCGACGCATCAAACGCAATGCGCACCACCTGCTGATCCACAGTTTCCGGTGCAAAAAACGCCGTCGTCTCCTTGCGCGCGCTAATATAGTACCAGGTTTCTTCACCAAAGCTGGACTGCGCCGAAGGCGAGCCAAAATTCGCCAGAATGTCATCACGCGTGGTGGCGCCAACGCGCACGCTGTCTTTCCAATTTGCCGTGCCGACATGGCCGCGCGTATCTACACGCGGTGAGCACGACGCTGCCGCTAGCGCGGCAATGAGGATAACATAATGTTTTAGCTTCATAAAAACCAGAATAATTTCAGCAAGGCCATACGCTAGCGGATTTCGCGCTCAAAGGCAAGGCTGCCACGAATTTCTCCTTGGTTTTTCCGGCCGCAGCCGATAAAACCATGGTTTGTCTTTTAACCAGTCGTAACGTTTGAGGATTCTATGGGCATCATGCCAGATAGTTGGATTCGCGCGCAGGCCAGACAAGGCATGATCGAGCCGTTTGTTGAGAACCTGCACCGCGAGGGGGTCATCTCGTATGGTGTTTCAAGCTATGGCTATGATGCGCGTGTGGCGGATGAATTTAAAATTTTCACCAACGTTGATTCGGCGGTGGTCGATCCTAAAGATTTTTCGCCGAAAGGATTTGTGGATCGTAAGGGGCCGGTGTGCATCATTCCGCCCAACTCGTTTGCACTGGCGCGCACGGTGGAATATTTCCGCATCCCGCGCGATGTGCTGGTGGTGTGTGTGGGTAAATCCACCTATGCGCGCTGCGGCATTATTGTGAATGTCACCCCGCTGGAGCCTGAGTGGGAAGGGCACGTCACCCTTGAATTCTCAAACACCACCCCGCTGCCTGCTAAAATCTATGCCAACGAAGGCGCGTGCCAGTTTTTATTCCTGAAAGGCGATAGTGTGTGTGAAACCTCGTATGGCGATCGCAGGGGCAAATATCAGAAACAAACCGGCGTGACCCTCCCGAAGATTGAAAGTGTCGCATAAATGAACGCTATTAAAGCTGAAGCTATCAGGCCAGAAGGGTTCACCTTGCGTTTGCTGACACCGGCAGACAACCGGCCGGTGGCGGAGATTATTCGCCGCGTAATGACCGAGTTCGGCTGTACGGCCGAGGGTTTTGCGATTCATGATCCGGAGCTTGATAATTTATTTGAAGCCTATGATCACGCGCGAAGCCGCTATTTTGTAGTGGAAGTGGATGGAAAAGTGGTGGGCGGTGGTGGCGTAGCGCCGCTTCGCGGCACGTATCAGAATATCTGCGAGCTGCAGAAATTTTATGTGCTGCCCCAGCATCGCGGCAAAGGGTATGGCCACGCGTTGCTGGAGTGCTGTCTGGCGTTTGCCCGCGAACAGCAATATCAGCGCTGCTATCTGGAAACCGTTGGGCAGATGCAGGCGGCTGACAGCCTCTATCGTAAGGCAGGTTTCGAGCCCATTCAGATGCCGCTGGGCAATACCGGCCACCATGGCTGCGACCGCTGGTATGCGAGGGTGCTCTGATGGATAAAATCCGTATCATCGGTGGCCAGCCTCTGGTGGGCACCATTCCCATTTCCGGCGCAAAAAATGCGGCGCTGCCGCTGATGGCGGCCAGCCTGCTTTCCGACGGCACGCTGGAGCTTTCCGGCATGCCTTACCTCGCCGATATCGTTACCATGGCCAAGCTGCTGGGGCAGCATGGCGTGGCGCTGTCGTTTTCGCCGCAGCCCGGCGGGCGCAGCATGTCGCTGAATGCGGGTAGCATCCACAACCTCACCGCGCCTTACGAGCTGGTGCGCACCATGCGTGCCTCCGTGTTGGTGCTGGGGCCGCTGCTGGCGCGTTTTGGTGCGGCGAAAGTGTCGCTGCCCGGCGGTTGTGCGATTGGCACCCGCCCCATTGACCTGCACTTGAGCGCGCTTGCTAAGATGGGCGCGGAGATCGACCTGCAGGGGGGGTATATTCACGCCAAGGTCGCCGGCCGCCTGAAAGGCGCGGAAATCACGTTTGAGAAAGTGTCTGTCGGCGCGACCGAAAACCTGCTGATGGCGGCGTGTCTGGCCGAAGGCACCACCGTGCTTCGCAACGCCGCGCGTGAGCCGGAAGTGACTGACCTTGCTTGCTGCCTGCAGGCGATGGGCGCAAAGATTGACGGGGTTGGCAGTGATGTGCTGACCATTACGGGTGTGGAACGTTTGTATGGCGCGCAGCACCGCGTCATTGCGGATCGGATTGAGACCGGCACCTATATGGCAGCGGCGGCCATTACCGGCGGCGATGTCGAGCTGGTGGGCGCCCGGGCGGATCTGCTCTCGGCAGTGATAGCTAAAATGCAGGAAGCGGGCGTAGAGATTACTGAAACGCCGCGCGGCCTGCGTGTGCGAGGCTCTGGAAAGCTTCGCGGCGTGGATATCATGACCGAACCATACCCGGCATTTCCCACCGATATGCAGGCGCAGATGATGGCGCTGCTCGCGGTTGCAGAAGGCGCGTCGATGATGACGGAGACGATTTTTGAAAATCGCTACATGCATGTGCCGGAGCTTGCGCGCATGGGTGCGAATGTGGTGGTGCATGGTGCCTCGGCACTGATTCGCGGCGTTTTTGAGCTGCGCGGCGCGGAAGTGATGGCAACCGATCTCAGAGCCTCAGTTTCACTGGTGATTGCGGCGCTGGCCGCAAAGGGCGAGACGATGATTCACCGCGTCTACCATCTCGACCGCGGCTATGAGCAGCTGGAAGAAAAACTGCGCGCCTGCGGCGCGAATATCGAGCGCATCAGCGAGCGCCAGAAACACACAGAGTTTGCTGCTGACACATCCGAGGCGGCATGAGCAAGCAGGTCGTGATCGCGCTGCCCAAGGGGCGCATTCAGGAAGAGGTGATTCCCATTCTCGAGAAAGTCGGAGTGCGGCCGGAGCGCGCGTTTTTTGACGACAGCGAGCGTCAGCTGCAGTTTGATTGCGAGGGCGGCTTTTCCATCATTCGCGTGCGATCGTTTGATGTGGCGACGTTTGTCGCGTTCGGCGCGGCGCAGATTGGCATTTGTGGCAGCGATGTGCTCATGGAGTTCGATTACCCGGATCTTTATGCGCCGCTGGATCTTGCCATTGGCAGATGCCGCCTCAGCGTAGCAGAACCGCAAGATGCCCTGCCGCTGGATCTGGCGCGCCTCAGCCATATCCGTGTGGCCACCAAATACCCTAGCGTTACCCGCCGCTATTTCGCAGAAAAAGGTATTCAGGCGGAGTGTGTGAAGCTCTCCGGCGCCATGGAGCTGGCACCGCGCCTTGGCCTGGCGCGTCATATTGTGGATCTGGTTTCAAGCGGCAAAACCCTCAGCGCGAATGGCCTGAAGGAAACTGCGGTGATTGCTGAAATTTCGTCGCGGCTCATTGTGAACCGCGCGGCCTTTAAAACCCGCAGCCATGAGCTGGGAGAGCTTGTTAAGCGTTTTCGTGAGGTGGTGGGTGGCTAGGTTGCTTTTCATCACCCAGCCTGATTTTGAAAAGGCATTTGCCGCGCTGATGTCGTCGCGCGAGCAGGCGGTGCAGTCGGTGGCGCAGACGGTGGCGAGCATTATATCGCGGGTGCGCCGGGAGGGTGATTTTGCGCTCTTTGATTATACGCGCCAGTTTGACCGGTTTGAGCTTAGCGCCCAGACCATCGAAGTTCAGCCGCAGGAGATGGCAAGCGCACTTGGCCTTGTTTCGCCAGAGCTGACACGTTCGCTTAAAATCGCTGCAACACGCATTCGCGATTACAGCAGAAAACAGATGCCCGAAGATCTTGATTATGTCGATGGGGCGGGGGTGCGGCTTGGTCATCGCTGGAGCGCGGTGGATCGTGCGGGGCTGTATGTGCCCGGCGGTCTTGCGGCCTATCCCAGCTCGGTGCTGATGAATGCGGTGCCAGCGAAAGTAGCCGGCGTGAAAGAGCTTATCATGGTGGTGCCATGCCCGGAAGGAAAGCTCAGCCCGGCCGTGCTGGCCGCTGCGCATATTGCGGGGGTTGATCGCATTTTCAAGATTGGCGGCGCCCAGGCCATTGCGGCGCTCGCTTATGGCACGGCCAGCATTCCGGCGGTGGACAAAATCGTAGGGCCGGGCAACAGTTATGTGGCAGAAGCCAAGCGGCAGGTGTTTGGTAAGGTTGGTATTGATATGGTGGCGGGGCCTTCAGAAATTCTGGTGATTTCTGATAGCCGCAGCAACCCCGCATGGATTGCTGCTGACCTCTTGTCGCAGGCCGAACATGACGAGGCGGCGCAGTCGATCCTGATTACCGATGATAAGGATTTTGCCAGTGTAGTGATGGCCGCGGTGGAGGCTCTGCTTGCCACGCTGCCGCGTGAAAAAATTGCCCGCAGCTCATGGCAAAAACACGGCGCGGTGATTGTGGTAGAAAATCTTGATCAGGCCTGTGAACTCTCCAACCGCATCGCCCCTGAGCATCTGGAGCTTGCGCTTTATCAGCCGGAGCTTATTTTGCCGCAGCTGCGCCATGCCGGAGCCATTTTCCTTGGCCGCTACACACCGGAAGCCATTGGTGATTACATCGCGGGCCCGTCGCATGTGCTGCCCACTTCGGGCACAGCGCGTTTTTCCTCCGGCCTTTCGGTATTTGATTTCTTAAAGCGCACCTCGATTGCCGGCTGCTCCGCTTCCTCTATGGCCTCGCTTGCACCCTATGTGCTGACGCTGGCTGATAGCGAAGGGCTTGGAGCGCATGCGCTTTCCGTGGCCACACGCATCGAAACGGAGCCATCGTGAGCGAGCGCATCGGCCGCATTACGCTGGATGAAACCAGCATCCGCCATCGCTCCAGCGAAGTGGAGCATGAACGCGCGGTGGCGATTGCTGACCTGCTGGGGGATAATGAGTTTGCCCCAGTTGCCATGCAGGCCGGGCCCTATGATGTGCATCTTGGCATCAGCGATGGCCGGCTGGTTTTTGACATCACCGCCGCCGAGGGTCAGAAAGCCCGCGTGGCGCTTTCGGTCGCGCCGCTTCGCGCGATTATCCGGGATTATTTCCTGATCTGCGAAAGCTATTACGAGGCGCTCAAAAACGCGACCCCGGCCAAGCTGGAAGCGGTGGATATGGGGCGGCGCGGTGTGCATAATGAGGGCTCCGACAAGCTGCGAGAGCTGCTGGAAGGCAAAATCACGGTCGATCACCGAACCTCACGGCGCCTCTTTACGCTCATCTGTGTCCTTTCCGTTGGTGCCAGGTTCTAAAATCAAGGAAATGCTTGGCCTTTGCCGATTTTATGCTAAAACCTACCACCTCAACCCTTCAACCTAGTTTCTGACACAATGGCTAAAGAAGAACTTCTCGAATTCCCCGGTATCGTGACCGAACTCCTGCCTAACGCCACTTTCCGCGTGAAGCTGGAGAATGACCACATGGTGATCGCCCACACATCTGGCAAAATGCGCAAAAACCGCATCCGCGTGCTTGCGGGCGATAAGGTGATTGTCGAAATGACCCCTTACGACCTGACCAAGGGGCGCATTAAGTTCAGAGAGAAATAATGCTGTCATCCCGTGGCACGATTTTTTGCGTAAGCAAAAAGCGTGAGCACGGGATCTCATGCCCCATGGGATCCTGCGCTCTCGCTACGCGAGCCGCAGGATGACAAGATTCATTCTCGCCTCTGCGTCACCTAGACGCCTCACGCTGCTAGCGCAGATCGGCATCACACCCGATCAGGTGATTCCAGCCGAGATTGACGAAACACCAAAGAAACTTGAAGTACCGCTTGACTATGTCCGTCGCATGGCGCGCGAAAAGGCTGTGCGTGTGGCGGCAAATCATACGGATGCGCTGGTTCTGGCTGCCGATACGGTGGTGGCGTGCGGTCGGCGCATTTTGCCAAAGGCTGAAACAGAAAAGCAGGCGCGCGAGTGTCTGACGCTGCTTTCCGGCCGGCGCCACCGCGTGCTGACCGCAGTTGCGCTTTCACCCCCCCATATCCCCCCCGCTAGCGGGGGGGACGCAAGGGGGGGCATAATACTTCGCACTGTCGTCACACAAGTGAAATTCTCAAGGCTGAGCAAGGCCGACATGAATCGCTACATCGAAAGCGGCGAGTGGCAAGGTAAGGCCGGAGGCTACGCGATTCAGGGACGGGCGGAGGCGTTTATCCCTTGGATTTCCGGCAGCTACTCCAATGTCGTTGGGTTGCCGCTGGCCGAAACCGCTGCTATGCTGAAATCATGCGGCTACTATCACACCTAAAAGTCGATCAGCAGATCGACCGAGCCATCAGCTCGCGAAGCGCTGCTCCATGCGAGCGGCAGCAGGCGATCGCGGGAGCGTTCTAAATGGTTTCTCACATCTCCACCCTGACTTTCGAAGGTCTGCGCGCGGTTGCGATCGATGTGCAGGTGCAGATGGTCACCGGTTTGCCCTCGGTCACGATTGTCGGGCTGGCAGATAAGGCGGTCGCGGAATCGAAAGAGCGTGTGCGCTCGGCGATTCACGCGCTGGGGCTTTCGGTGCCGGCGAAGCGCGTGATTGTGAATTTATCACCCGCCGATATTCAGAAAGAAGGCAGCCATTTCGACCTGCCGATTGCGCTCGCGATTTTAGTTGCGATGGGCGTAATCCCTCAGGAAGAGCTGGATGGTTTTGTGGCGCTGGGTGAATTATCGCTGGATGGCGCGATTCTGCCGGTATCGGGTGTGCTGCCAGCGGCGATGCATGCGGCGACCCTAAATAAAGGCCTGATCTGCCCGGCGGCGTGCGGCGCTGAGGCGGCATGGTCGGGCTTAGAGCCGGTGCTCGCGCCGCCATCGCTGCTGTCGCTGATCAACCATATCAAAGGCGCGCAACTTCTAAGCCCGCCCACCTGCACGCCAGACGACGCGCCGCTTCATAGCGTGAACATGCGCGAGATTCGCGGCCAGCAGCTGGCTCGCCGCGCGATGGAAGTGGCGGCGGCTGGCGGCCATAATTTGCTCATGGTGGGGCCGCCCGGCGCTGGTAAATCGATGCTGGCTTCGTGCCTGCCGGGCATTTTGCCGCCCATGGATGCGAGCGAAGTGCTGGAAGCCAGCATGATTGCCTCGATTGCCGGAAAAATTGAAGGCGGCAGGCTTTCACGCCGCAGGCCATTTCGTGATCCTCATCACAGCGCCTCGCCAGCAGCCATGACCGGCGGCGGCAAGCGCGCGCAGCCCGGAGAAATTTCGCTCGCGCATCTGGGGGTGCTCTTTCTCGATGAGCTTCCGGAATTTCCCCGCGCGGTGCTGGAATCGCTGCGCCAGCCGCTGGAATCCGGCACCATTTCGGTCGCGCGCGCGGCGGCGCATGTCAGCTATCCGGCGCGTTTTCAGCTGGTGGCGGCGATGAACCCGTGCCGCTGCGGCTATCTGACCGACCCTGAGCGCGCCTGCAGCAAAGCGCCCCGCTGCGCCGATGATTATCAGGCCAAAATCTCCGGCCCCTTGCTGGATCGTTTCGATATGACCATTGAAGTGGCGGAAGTGCCCACGCTCGAGATGCTGGGAAGCCCCGGCGGTGAACCTTCTGAGGTGGTGGCGACGCGCGTGCAGGCAGCGCGCCAGCGGCAAAAACAGCGCTATCAGCAGCAGGGGCTTGCGATACGCACTAACGCCGAAATCTCTGGCGACGCACTGCACCAGAGCGTGGTGCCGGATAGCGCGGGCAGGGCGCTTCTGGAGCAGGCAACCAGCCAGATGAAACTTTCCATGCGCGGCTATACACGGGTGCTGCGGGTGGCGCGCACCATTGCCGATCTGGAAGGCAGTGAAACCGTTACAAAGCAGCATATTGCTGAGGCGCTTTCCTACCGTCATATGCAGCTGGCGCGTCTCGAAGCCGCCTGATTTTTCACGAAATTGTCACATTTGAAATGTCGCTCATCTGATAAATTAACATCATGTGGCAAGACAAGATTAACTCGACCAAAGTACAGCTGCGCATATGCCCGGATTGGGCGTGGCGCGCTCTGGCTGAGCAGCAGCCAGCAGAAAAAATAAAGGCAGAGCTATCAAACTGGCTGGAATCATCGTCAGGCAGAAAGCCATCTGAGGCCGCGCTGCAATTTATGTACGAATTATACGCTGAAGAATATGCCAACCAGAACTCGTAATAAAAATCTCAGCAACAAAGAAATTAAAGAAGAAATATGGCAGCATGCCAAAGCCATAATGGAAGAAGGCGTGCCGGGAAAAACGCCGCTTCTTAAGCTTGATGGTGTTAAGGGTGATGCAGAAATGCAGGACTACATCAAGAGCAGCACCAAAAAAATCATAGCCGAACTGCTCAAGCAGTATGACACAAAGAAAATCAAAGAATATCCCAATCACGCCCCGATGCAGAAGCTTAACCAGCTGGTGGTAGATATTTTTGAGAAGTTAGAAGAAGAACTCCCTGATAAACCCATCAAGCCAATTTTGGGCGGCATGTGCCGAATCGCAGTTGAGGCTACCACGGATAAAATGGGCAGGCGCCCGGGTATACCTATTCCTGATGTAGTAGGTAAGAGCTTAGGTATGGCCTAGAAATGCTGAAAGCCTTTTTTTTCTAAAACCATTTCGCTTCCACACTCGTCCATCACGACAACGTTGCCTGAGGCTGTGATTTCACCGATACGCGTCACCGGGCAAGGCAGGGATATTGGGTTAAAATCTCTGCCAGCGGTGAAAAGCAGCTCATAATCATCGCCGCCGCAAAGCGCGGCGCTTAGCGCGCCTTCTTCATTTTTTGCCGCATCTGAAAGCGGCATAGCTGCTGCCTGAACCACCGCGCCCACGCCGGATGCACGGCAGAGATGCCCAAGATCCTGCACCAGCCCATCCGAAATATCCATGCAGCTCGTCGCGACTCCGCGAAGCTTCTGCCCAAGCTCGACGCGGGGCTCAGGTAGCAGGTAGCGTGAGATAAGATATTCTTTGTTATTGAGAGGAACCGTAGGCGGCAAAGCAATCCGGTCTGGATTGCTTCGCTGCGCTCGCAATGACATGAGCCCTAGTGCGCTGTCACCAAGGGTGCCGGAGACATAGATACCATCCCCGGGTTTAGCGCCGCTGCGCCTTATCATACCCCCCCATGGTACAAGCCCGCACACAGTCATAGCTAAACATACCCCGCCGGGGCTTCGCGTGGTATCACCGCCAGCCAGCTGAATGCCATAAGTTTTTTGATCCTGCGTAAGGCCGGCGGCAAAGCCAGATAGCCACGCTTCGGAGATAGAAGGCAGCGAAAGTGAAAGGAAATAGCACAGCGGGCTGGCACCTTTGGCCGCCAGGTCAGAGAGGTTGGTGCGCAGCAGCTTGCGCGCGATCAGATCAGGAGATTCGTTGCCAAGAAAATGAATGCCCTCGCCGATAGTATCCATGCTCATCACCAGCTGCATACCCGCGGGCACATCGATCTGCGCCGCATCATCCGTTAAATTCAGACTGCCGTGAAAGCCATCTGCGAGTGGGGCGAAATATTTTCTAATAAGGTCAAATTCATTTGCCATCGCTTATCTTCTTTGCGCGGCGGCGTAAATAAAACAACGTCGTAAGCAAGCTAATAAAAAAATAAGGAACGCCTATATAGCCTGTGAGTGCAAGAAGCATCATAGCTTGCAAACTAAGGCCGTAAGACTGATTTTCAGTGGCAAATATTGCTTGAAGGTACCATCCTGCCCACAGCAAGCAAAGCACCACCAAAGGCAACCATAACAGGAGTATATACCGCGGCGCTCTTTTCATACGTCAACTATATTTCTTCACCAGCCCACTCAGCGCGCCATAGACAAAATCTACTTCAGCATCATCAAAGAAACGCCGCGTCAGGCGGGTATATTCATCGATGATCACATTCGGCTTGCCGTCTTTATGAAAGAACAATTCAAAGGTCGCGCACTCTAAAATGGCAAGCAGCACCGGGCTCATACGCTCGCGCTTCCAGTCTTTACTTAAGGCGCTGTCCACACGCTGCGTAATTTTTTCTTTCCATTCCTCAACGCCTGAAAGCAGGGCTGAAAGCAGCGGATAGTTTGGCTCAATGGCGCTGCCGATAATCTGTTTCTGTTCGGCCTTATTACCGCTAAGCTGCTTTTTTGCGGCCGCGACACACGCCTCTGCGCTGCGCTGCTTACCTTCCACAGCCATCTGGTAAAGGCACTGCACCGCCACCAGCCGGGCGGCGGATTTTTTTTGAAGCGAGAGGTTGATCGTTGTCATTTATGCCCCAAACTTTTTCTTCAGCGCCAGCATGGCAAGGCACGTGCTGGCAGCAGCGCCGCCTTTATTGCCTTCGCGGCGGTCGGCGCGGATTTTTGCCTGCTCTTCATTTTCCACGGTGAGAATACCGTAGCCAATCGCAAGCTTCTTCTGAGTAGAAAGATCCATCAGCCCGCGCGCGCTTTCGCCGCAGACATAATCATAATGCGTGGTTTCCCCGCGAATCACGCAGCCGAGCGCCACATAGCCATCATATGTGCCGCTTGCCTCCGCCATCGCAATCGCTGCCGGCACTTCAAACGCGCCGGGAACTTCAATTTCTTCAAAGGTCGCGCCGGCCTTGGTCAGCATTTCGCTGGCGCCTTTGGAAAGATCATCAGAAATTTCCGGATAAAAGCGCGAATTAATGATCAGAATGTGCGTCATGTCAGGCTCCTTGTTCCCACCACTTTCAGCCCATAGCCTTCAAGGCCAGCGATGGAGCGGCTGGTGGAGGTGATGAGTACCATGCGGCGCACCCCGAGGTCGAGCAGGATTTGCGCGCCAATACCATAATCACGTAGGTCGCTGATGATGGGTTTTTCGCCGGTTTCACGAGCCTTGATGCGCGCACGCACGCTATCGGAAAGGCTGGTGGGGCTTGGCTCGCGGATCAGCAGCAGCACACCGCCTTCTTTGCTAATGATTTCCAGCGAGCGCTGCTTGCTGCCGCCGGCTTCGGCGTCGCCTAGCACATCGCGCAGCACATCCAGCTTATGCACGCGCACCAGCACATCTTTATCGGGCGAAATATCGCCTCTGACCAGTGCCACATGTTCGGCATAGTTCAGCGTGTTGGTGTAGATGAACATCTTAAATTCACCGCCATAGCGACTTTTGAAAATGGTCTCAATCTCGCGGCGAACAAGCTTTTCCTGCCGCCTGCGATAAGCAATCAGATCTGCAATGGTCGCGATATTCAGCTGGTGCTGCGCGGCAAATTCCATCAGCTGTGGCAGGCGCGCCATGGTGCCGTCATCGTTCATGATTTCGCAGATGACGCCGGAAGGGTTAAGCCCGGCGAGCCGTGCGATATCGACAGCGGCCTCGGTATGGCCAGCGCGTACCAGCACACCGCCATCACGCGCGACCAGCGGAAACACATGGCCGGGGGTGCCAATATCATGCCTGCCTTTGCTGGGATCAATGGCCACCTCGATGGTTCGCGCGCGGTCATGCGCTGAGATGCCGGTGGTGACACCTTCGCGCGCCTCGATGGACACCGTGAAGGCGGTCTGGTGGCGCGTGGCGTTATCGCGCGACATCAGATCCAGCCCCAGCGCTTCAACGCGCCCGCGCTCCAGCGCCAGGCAAATCAGGCCGCGCCCATGCTTGGCCATGAAGTTCACTGCCTCTGGATTCGCAAACTGCGCCGGGATCACAAGGTCGCCTTCGTTCTCGCGATCCTCGTCATCCACCAGGATGAACATGCGGCCGGCCTTGGCATCTTCAAGAATAGTTTCGATGGAAGAAAGTTGAGTGGTCATAGGTTTTTGTCATCCTGAGCGAGCATAGCGAGTCGAAGGATCTTTTGAAAGCATAAGATCCCTCGGCTACGCTCGGGATGACAGTAATCGTTCGACATAGCGCGCAATGAGATCGATTTCCAGATTCAGCACATCACCTAGCTGACGCTTGCCCAGAGTGGTCACCTGCCATGTATGAGGGATGATATTCACCCAGAAACGCTGGCCATCCACTTTGTTCACGGTGAGCGAAACGCCGTCGAGCGTGACTGAGCCTTTCTCAGCGATGAAACGGGAGAGGGCGGGCGGCGCTTCTAGCTGCAGTTGATGCGAGCCACCCTGCGACGTCATTTGCGTCAGCTTGGCCAGCCCATCGATATGCCCCGTGACAAGGTGACCATCCAGCGCATCGCCAAGCTTCACTGCCCGTTCGAGATTGACCAGCCCGCCTTCGTTCCAGCGCGGCGCGGTGCGGGCAAGGGTTTCGGATGAGAGCTGGACAGTGAAAAAGGCATTAGGGATTGGGGATTGGGGATTAGAAGTGCTTTTCTCACTAATGCCTAATGCCGAATCCCGAATGCCTTTATCCACCACCGTCAAACACGCGCCGTTGCATGCAATCGATTCCCCGATCCGTAGGTCTTCCCACGGGCAGGAAATGGTCAGTGTGAGGTCTCCTTCTTGCCCTGAGGATAAAATCGTGCCGATGCTGCTGATGATGCCAGTGAACATGGATTTATCCCCGCGAGCCGACATCCCGGCGAAGGCCGGGATCCACGCTTTCAAAAAGTTCTAAAGCATCTACACCAAACATTTTTTCATCAACCTTCTTCCACCCCGCCAGCCGCTCTTTCAGCGAACCCTCAACTACCGAAAGACCCTGCTCACCAATGGTATGCGGCGCTTTGAACCAGTAGAGCGTATCCACCATGCCGGATTCCAGCATGGCGGTATTGAGTTTCTGCCCGGCCTCGACCATCACCCGCGTAATGCCTTTTTCGGCCATGGTGGCGAGGGCGTCCGGAATCGTTTTGCTGCCCAGCACCCATAGCGCCGAGACATCAATGGTTTTGGAAAGGTTGCTGCTGCGCGGCAGGCGGTGGCTGCGATCCAGCACCACACGCACCGGCGATTTATGCTGAAGCCCCGGCGCGCGCACGGTAAGCAGTGGATCATCGGCCAGCACCGTGCCAATGCCGGTGAGAATGGCGTCAAAATCACTGCGCAGGCGGTGCACTTCGGCGCGAGCTTCTTCGCCGGTGATCCATCCGCCTTCGCGCTTATGCGCTTCGGCGTGACTAGCGATTTTTTCATCCGCCGAGGTTGCCACTTTCATCATCACATAGGGGCGTTTTTGTTCCACTGCCGAAATAAAACCGCGATTGAGATCTCGTGCCTCCTGCTCGCACACGCCGAGCGCCACCTCGATGCCTGCCTCGCGCAGCGTTGCAATACCTTTGCCGCCCACCAGCGGGTTGGGATCCCCGCAGCCGATGACCACCCGGGTAATGCCCGCAGCAATAATGGCATCGGTGCAGGGCGGGGTTTTGCCCTGATGCGCGCATGGTTCCAGTGAGACATAAAGTGTGGCGCCGCGCGCTCGCTCGCCAGCTTTCGCCAGCGCCTGCGGCTCGGCATGTGGCCGGCCACCGCGGGCGGTAAAGCCTTCACCAACGATTTCATCGCCGCTCACCACCACCGCGCCCACAGCGGGGTTCGGCCAGGTCTGGCCAAGATTGGTTCGGGCGAGGCTGAGTGCAGCCTTCATATATGTGGAATCAATGTCTGGCATATGGACTCCGTCATCCCGTGGAGCTTGTCAGTAGACAAGCGAGCACGGGATCCAGAAAAGCAAAATATCAGCAGATATTTTGCGTCTTAGTAAAAAGCTGGATCCCGGCCTTCGCCGGGATGACATTACTCTCCCGTTTCTCCTAATTCTCCAACGATGTCCTCAAAATCTTTAGCCTCGGTAAAGTCACGATACACAGAAGCAAAGCGGATATAGGCCACGGTGTCGATTTTCTTGAGCTCTTCCATCACGATCTTGCCGATCATCGCGGTGGGAATTTCATTCTCGCCGATGGATTCAAGTTTCTGGGTGATGCGGGTGGCGAGCTGTTCGGTTTGCTCCGCGTTCACGGGGCGTTTACGAAGTGCAATGCCCAGCGAGCGCATCAGCTTATCGCGGTCAAACAAGCGGCGCTCGCCGTTTTTCTTCACCACGGTGAGCTCGCGCAGCTGCACGCGCTCAAAGGTGGTAAAGCGCGAGTTGCACTCGGGGCAGTAGCGCCGGCGGCGAATGGACGAGCCGTCATCGCTCGGCCGCGAGTCCTTCACCTGAGTGTCGTCATGGCCGCAAAATGGACATTTCATGGTCTACATCCCCGCGAAAGCGGGGATCCTGTAGATATCCCCGGAAGTTTGTACGTTAGATATTCTGTTCATCTTGAGTCCACTGACAGGATCCCGGCTTTCGCGGGGATTGGTTAATAAATCGGAAATTGTTTACACAGCGCTTCCACCTTGGCTTTCACGGCTTTTTCGACCGCTGAATTATCGCCGCCCTTCGAAAGCCCGTCGAGCACATCGCCGATCAGCTCGCCGACCTGTTTGAACTCGGCGACGCCAAAGCCGCGCGTGGTACCGGCCGGTGTTCCGAGGCGAATACCGCTGGTGATGAAGGGCTTTTCCGGATCAAACGGAATTGCGTTTTTGTTGCAGGTGAGGCCGGCGCGCTCGAGCGATTCTTCCGCTGCTTTGCCGGTCACTTTTTTCGCGCGCAGGTCAACCAGCATCAGGTGGTTGTCGGTGCCTCCGGTGGTAATCGCCACGCCGCGCCCCGTGAGCGTATCCGCGAGCGCGCGGGCATTTTCCACAATCTGTTTGCCATACGCTTTGAACTCTGGCCTCAGCGCTTCGCCGAATGCCACCGCCTTGCCAGCGATCACATGCATCAGCGGGCCACCCTGAATGCCCGGGAAAATCGCCGAGTTGAATTTCTTGCCCAGCTCCAGATCATTCGAGAGAATCATGCCGCCGCGCGGGCCGCGCAGTGTTTTATGCGTGGTGGTGGTGACGACATGCGCATGGGGCAGGGGCGAGGGGTAGACGCCAGAAGCCACAAGACCCGCGATATGTGCCATGTCCACGAGCAGATACGCGCCGACGCTATCGGCAATACGGCGGAAATGCGCCCAGTCGATGACGCGCGGATAGGCCGAGAAACCAGCAATAATCATTTTGGGTTTATGTTCTTTGGCAAGGCGTTCCACCTCATCCATATCGATCAGGTGGTCACTCTCGCGCACACCATAAGCAATCGCCTTGAACCATTTGCCGGATTGATTGACCGAGGCGCCATGCGTCAAATGCCCGCCAGCCGCCAGCGACATGCCGAGGATGGTATCGCCCGGTTGCAAAAGGGCGGTAAACACACCCTGATTCGCCTGAGAGCCGGAGTTGGGCTGCACGTTGGCATAAGCGCAGCCGAACAGTTTGCACGCGCGCTCGATCGCGAGTTTCTCGGCCACATCCACAAACTCACAGCCGCCATAATAGCGCTTGCCGGGATAACCTTCGGCATATTTGTTCGTCAGCACCGAGCCCTGCGCATCAAGCACTGCCTTGCTTACAATATTCTCCGAAGCAATCAGCTCGATTTGTGTCTGCTGGCGGTGCAGCTCTTCCTGCATCGAGGCAAAGAGCTCGGGGTCGCTGCTGGCAAGCGGAGTCGTAAAAAATGAGTTCATGGCGGTGTCTTTCTTCATTGCGGCTTGGGTCATGGATTGATTTTCCTTATTCGGTTTTCGTGACGCCCGCCTTCAAAGCGGGTGGTTAAAAATCTTTGCAAACAATTGCGCGCCGTGGCTTCACTGATCTGGCGCGCACCGAGGCACAGCACATTGGCATTGTTATGCTGCCTTGCGAGCGCTGCCTGCTCGGTGGTTGAAACCAGCGCGGCGCGGATGTGTGGGTGGCGGTTCGCGGCGATCGACATGCCGATGCCAGAACCACAAATGAGAACGCCAAATGCTGTAGGCTTTTCCTGCATCCATCCGGCGAGCTTGTGAGCGTAGTCCGGGTAGTCCACAGAGTCAGAGGAAGAAGGACCCAGATCCTCCACCTCGTGGCCTGCCTTGCGCGCATCTTCCAGCAGCAACTGCTTGAGCGCAGTGCCGGCATGGTCAGAGGCAATCGCAATTGCTGGTAGCGTCATCATCATTATTCCACTATACAGGCTAGCATTTCTGCCATGTTATGGGCTAAAACGCAATGGAAACCCTATATTTAGTAGGTCTGGGTGGGGCGGCAGCGCTCGGCGCGGCGATCAATGCGGTGGCGGGAGGCGGAACTTTCCTTGTTTTTCCGCTGCTTATCCTGAGCGGCTTGGGTGCGGTGCAGGCGAATATCATGGCCACCATCGCCCTCTGGCCGGGCAGCGTGGCCAGTTCGGTGGCGTTTAAATCCGAGCGTGCGCACCTTGAGATGAAGCGGCTTGTGCCACTGATTGCCATCAGCATCCTTGGCAGCGCGTTGGGCACATGGCTGCTTTTATCAACGCCGGAAACCGTATTTAGGGAGCTGGTGCCTTATTTGTTACTGGCAGCAACACTACTGTTTACGTTTGGAAAAAAGCTCATTCGTCATGCCCGCGAAGGCGGGAGTCTGGCATTGAACAGAAACTGGATCCCGGCCTGCGCCGGGATGACAGGAATCGCTATTTACGGCGGTTATTTTGGCGCTGGCATTGGTATATTGATGCTCGCGATGCTGCAGATGCTTGGCATGCGCCAGATTCATGAGATGAACGCGGTGAAAACCGTGCTCGGCAGCACGATTAATGCGGTGGCTTTTGCGATTTTTGTGTTTTCGCCGCTGGTGGTTTGGGATGTGGCGATAGTGATGATCTTTGGTGCTATTTTAGGTGGTTATGTGGGTGCGCGTCTTTCGCTGCGCGTCTCGCCGCAGAAAGTGCGCCTGATCATCAGTGTGCTGGGCTTTGCCATGAGCGGCTATTTCTTCTTGTATGGCGTTTAGATTTATGCTCTAAATTTTATTCGAATCAAACAACACGTTTGCAATAAAACCGCGCAAAGCGCGGCTCGTGGCGGCGGGGTTTCAGGCCAAAACCTCAGGCAGCACGAGGTGCGAAAGACGAATGACGGGGATTAGACCATGAATGAACCAGCGATGAGCACGCCATCCATTCCTGTTTTGCAGCAGACCAAAAAAGCCCACGTGATCGTGATTGGTAACGAAAAGGGCGGCTGCGGTAAAACAACGACGGCCATGCATCTCATCGTGGCGCTGCTGCGCATGGGGTTTTCGGTGGGCTCCATCGACATTGACTCGCGCCAGCGTTCGCTGTCGCGCTATCTGGAAAACCGCAAGCAGACCGCGCTGAAGGAAGATGTGCCGCTGCCATCGCCGCAGCATGTGGTGGTGCAGAAAAGCCCGTTCAACATCGTGCAGGAAGCAGAGGCCGATGAATATGAGCGCTTCACCAAGGCGCTGACGCGTATTCAGGCCGCCAACGATTTTATCGTCATCGATAGCCCCGGTTCGGACACGTATCTTGCTCGCGTGGCGCATGCCTACGCCAACACGGTGATTACGCCGATTAACGACAGCTTTGTGGATCTTGATGTGCTGGCGAATGTGGATGGCCAGACGATGAAAATCATCAAGCCATCGATTTATTCGGAAATGATGTGGGAGCAGAAGCTCCAGCGCGCGAAGCGCGATGGTGGCTCGATTGAGTGGATTGTCATGCGCAACCGTCTTTCCAACATCGACGCCAAGAACAAACGCTTCATGACGCAGGTCACCGGCGAGCTTTCCCGCCGCATCGGTTTTCGCGTGGCGCCCGGTTTTTCGGAGCGCGTGATTTTCCGCGAGATGTTCCTGCAGGGGCTCACCGTGCTTGATATCATGGAAGCCAAGGGCGCCAGCATCTCCATGTCGCATATCGCCGCGCGTCAGGAAGTGCGTGATCTGCTACGCACGCTGAAAATTCAGGCCATCGAAGATCGTCTGGCAAAGACCAATAAAGACGAAGAAGACGATAAGGAAAAACAAGCACCAGCACCTCAAAGCGCTCAGCCTGCCGACGCAGCGGCGACGAACAGCCCGCCAGTGCCTGCTTCAGAGCCGGTTGCCGCAGCTGAGACGCCGGCGGTCTCGCCGGTGCCGGTTCAGGCAGTATCCGTTCAGCCTGCGCCTGCTCAGCCTGTGATGAGCGTGCCAGCGGATCCAGAAAAAAATAATGATAAAAATACGATTGTCGCTACCCCGCCCTCTGCGCCAGCCGCGCCGGTGTTAATATCGGAGCCCCGCCAGCTGGTGGAGATGGCGTCGTAGCACGCTGTTTGCGCCTCATGCCGATTCATTATCTGCCGCTGTCTTATGATGTATCTGCTGCTTATTTTTCTGGTTTTGATCGCGCTGTTGATTCATAGTCTTTCCAGTGGCAAAAACCCGATGAAATATTCCTCTCAGGACTGGATCAAGGCGGGCGGTGTGCTGGGCGCGGCAATATTGCTCGCGCGCTTTGCTAAGCTCCCGCTGGCAACGATTCTAACGGCGCTGCCCTTTATCCTTCCTTACCTGAAACAGGCGGAGCATGCCCAGTCTCAGTCGTCTGGCGCTGCAAGCGGCACCATGACCCGCGAGGAAGCGGCGTTGATCCTCGGTATCCCGCCGCGCGCAACCCACGAACAGGTGAAAGAAGCCCACCGCCGCCTGATCACCAAAAACCACCCCGACATGGGCGGCAGCGATTATCTCGCGGCGAAGATTAATCAGGCAAGGGATGTGCTACTCGGATAGTTGCTGGTTGCTGGTTATTGGTTGCTGGTGTAACCCTAGCAACTAGCAACTAGCAACTAGCAGCCTATGTCCCTCATCAAATCCACCGCCACCATCGGAAGCTACACATTGATTTCTCGCGTGCTGGGCTATGTGCGCGATGTCACGATCGCCTCCGGCCTTGGCGCGAGCATGCTGTCGGATGCATTTTTGGTGGCCTTCAAGCTGCCTAATTTTCTGCGCCGGCTATTTGCTGAAGGCGCGTTTAACTCGGCGTTTGTGCCGCAATATGCCGGCATGATGGCAACCCAGGGCGAAGCAAAGGCGAAGAGTTTTGCCTCCGAGGCCATGTCGTTTCTTTTGCTCGTGCTTTTGATCGTCTCTGGCGTGCTCATTGCCATTATGCCGTGGTTCATGCACGTTCTGGCGCCGGGCTTTGCGGCAAACCCCGAAAAGTTTGAGCTGACCATTGCGCTGACGCGCATCACCATGCCGTATATTATTTTCATTTCGCTGGTATCGCTGCTCGGCGGCATTTTAAACAGCAGTGGCAAATTTGCGGCGGTGGCGGCCACGCCGATCATCATGAATTTGTGCCTGATTATTATTCCATTCCTGATCGACGACATCACGCCTAACGGCGCCTACAGCCTTGCGATTGCGGTAATGATATCGGGCATCATGCAGTGGCTGTGGCTCGTGTATTTCTGCGCCAGAAAGGGCGTGCTGCCCAAGCTGCAAAGGCCGCGCCTTTCGCCGGATGTCAAGAAGCTGATGCTGCTGATGGCGCCGGTGGCGCTGGGGGCAGGGGTGGCGCAGATTAATCTCGTAGTGGATATGATTCTGGCGTCTTATTTTGGGCATGGCGTCTCGTATCTTTACTTTGCGGATCGCATCAATGAGCTGCCGCTCGCCGTCATCGGCATAGCGCTGGGCACAGCGCTGCTACCCATGCTTTCCAAACAGTTTCGTGAAGGTAAGCGCGAGGAAGCATTCGCAAGCCAGAACCGCGCGCTAGAGCTTGGGCTTTTCCTGAGCCTGCCCGCTGCGGCTGCGATTGCTGTTCTCGCCGAGCCGATTATCACGGTGATGTTTGAGCGCGGCGCGTTTGCGGCCAGCGATACGCTGCAAACCTACCGGGCGCTGGTTGCCTTTTCGCTTGGTCTGCCTGCCTTTATTCTGATTAAAATTTTTGGCCCCAGCTTTTTTGCTAATGAAGACACCAAAACACCCTTCAAAATCGCTACCTTATGCGTCGTTCTTAACCTTGTGCTGAACCTGATTCTGATGGTTCCGCTCAAGCATGTGGGCATGGCGCTGGCCACCTCGATTGCCGCATGGGTCAATGTGGCGCTCATGCTGTGGGTTTTGAGAAAAAGGGCATGGGTGCAGCTATCGCCGAAGCTTGGGGCTGAGCTTGCCAAAATCACATCCGGCTGCCTGCTGATGGCGCTGGTGCTCTGGCAGTGCTCGCCGTGGCTTGCTGCCCAGCTTCATCTCGGCGAGGTAGAGCGAGCCACCGCGCTGCTCGCCGTCGTGGCAGCAGGCGGCGCTAGCTATTTTGCGGCCGCCTTCACGCTGAATACGCTGGGGCTTCGCCACTGGTTCAAACAAAAACGCGCCAGACGCTAGCCCGGCGCGTTTGTGATGTAACAAAAGCTACAGATTACTGTTTTTCAGCATTGGCTTCGTCGTCATTATCATCTTCAGGTTCTTCGTTATTGTCTTCTTCGTCAGGCGAGCCTTGTCCTTCTTTAGCCGCCTCTTCATCTTCATCTTTATCTTCACCTTGCGCCTGAGGAGCTTGCTCAGTTCTTACAGGGCGTTCTTCTTTTTCTGCGTGTGCAATTTGCGGTAAAACAAGCAGGGTCATTATAAGGGCGAGTAATCGTAGTATCATGGCTATTTCTCCTTGTTAGTTTTAGTTTCGAGATCTTTCTGCATACGCGCACGGCGCCGCTCGTCGCGCTCGCGCTGTTCTTTTTCCCACGCTTCGGGGGTAAGGGTTTCCAGCCGTTTTAGTTCTCTGCGAAGCCGTTCTTTGGCTTCTTCCAGCGTTGGGCGCTTTGTTCGCGGTGCAGATTCCGGTTCCTGAGCTGGTGTGGCAAGTCTGGGAAGCTGCGGTGGTGCTTTCGAAAGAGAGCCTGTTTTTACCTCATTTTCCTGCGGGCGCGTTGGTTTCATGTTGCTGGTTTTGGGCGTTTGTGCCAGAAAAATAATCAGCACCAGAGGCAGCACCAGCAGGCTGGTAAGTAACAATACGCGATGATTCATAGGCAGAATAATGACCGATATCTGGAGCATCTATAGCACATTTCGCACGCGTGACGAAGCCATTTCAGTGGCTCGCGCGTTGGTAGAGGCAAGGCTGGTGGCGTGCGTGAACCTGCATGAACAGGTTACCTCCATCTATCGCTGGGAGGGGGCAGTTCAGCAGGATACGGAAGTGGCACTCACTGCCAAAACCAGCAAAAAAATGCTCCAGAAGGCGATGGAGGCCATCAAACAGCTGCATTCATACGAAGTTCCCTGCATTCTGGCCACCCCGGTGGATGGGGGGTATCCGCCATACCTTGAGTGGATCAAGCACGAAACCACTTGACTTCACTAGCCCCCAACCCCTAATCCCTAATCGCGGTTTTTTTATTGGGGCGTAGCCAAGCGGTAAGGCAGCGGATTTTGATTCCGCCATTCCCAGGTTCGATCCCTGGCGCCCCAGCCACTTAGATTTTCTTGAGCGCGAAGCGGCTTAGAAAATCAAGTGTCCTCGGACAAGCGAAGCGCGATCCGGGGACCCAAGACAACATATTATCAACTTTTTCCAGCGAGTTTCACGTGTCGGTCACAGCGCATGGCGCTGCTCATGCCGCGCAGGTAGGCGCGGCGAATTTTGCCGGACTCATAGGCGCGCGCCACGGCTTTCGAATGTTTTTCTGCGCCGGTGACTTTACGCACAATGCTGCGGAAAGGAATGATGCTTGCCTTGCCCGCCACAAAGCCAATGGCCTCTTTCTGCAGCATGCCGGCGCCTTCTTTCACATAGTCCGGCGATTCTTCGGGTTTGAGTGAAAGTTTGCCGTCGATACTGTAATGCGCATCGGCTCCAAGCACCTCGTCCAGCTGTGCCAGCTCTGTGCGGATAGCCTGGCATTTAGGTTTGCCATCCATGGTATAAGGATTCGCGGCAATTTTTGTGAGCGACTCTGGAATCTCATCTTTTTTAATATTCAAATCCACGAGTGGGCTCTGTGCCGCTTCGATTGCGCCCTGAAGGCTGCCTTTAATGGTTTGTGTAAATAAACTTGAAGCTTCTTCTTTCGTATCTGTCTGGGTGAAGCGTTCGCTACCGGCACATGCGCTCAAGATACACAAGCTGCCGACCAGAAAACCACACCAGTAAAAACTGCGTCCCGTCATAGCTTCCCCATGCCATTCGCACTGCGCGAATCCTTTCTTGGGGATATGTTGCAATTATACCACATGGTGCGATGCAACAAAAGAAAAAAATGATGGCTAAGCGTGACTGAGTGTGGTTTGTAGGGGTTCATGACATCGGCCGTTTCCAAACCCAAACTTTTTGCTCTAACCCTCGGCTGCGTCGGCGTAGTTTATGGCGATATCGGCACCAGCCCGCTCTATGCGTTTCGTGAATCGCTGGCCGCCGCGGCCAGCGGCGGCGCGGTCACTGCCGAGATGGTGCTCGGCGTATTATCGCTGATTTTATGGGCGCTTATCATCACGGTGACGTTCAAATACGTCATGCTGCTGCTACGTGCCGATAATCAGGGCGAGGGGGGTATTCTCTCGCTGATGGCGCTGGCCATGCGCGCACTGGGGGGAAGGGCGTCGCCGCTCATTATTTTTCTGGGCATGGCCGGTGCCTCGCTTTTTTATGGCGATGCCATCATCACTCCGGCCATCTCGGTACTGTCGGCGATTGAGGGACTGAAGCTGGTGACCAGCCATTTCAAGCCTTACATTGTGCCGCTGGCACTTGCCATCATGCTGGTGCTGTTTATCGTGCAGTGCCGTGGCACGGCCAGCATGGGGCGGTTTTTCGGGCCGATCATGGTGGTGTGGTTCCTCGCTCTGGGCTGGGGTGGCTTTCTGCATATGTTTGACAGCCCCGAGGTGTGGCAGGCCTTTAATCCGGAGCACGCCATCTATTTCCTCACCCATCATGGTTTTGCCAGCGTCATTGCCCTTGGCGCGGTGTTTCTCGCCGTAACCGGCGCGGAGGCGCTCTATGCCGATCTTGGGCATTTCGGCAAAAAGCCGATCCGCCTCGCGTGGGTATGGTTCGTTATGCCTTGCCTGATGCTTAATTATATTGGTCAGGCGGGGCTGGTGCTTTCAAACCCTGAAGCGGCGCACCAGTCCTTTTACCTGAGCTATCCTGAATGGGCACTCATCCCGATGGTGCTGCTGGCGACGATGGCGTCGATCATTGCCTCGCAGGCGGTGATTTCCGGCGCTTACTCGCTCTCGCAGCAGGCGGTGCAGCTGGGTTTCCTGCCGCGCCTGCGTGTGGTCTATACCTCCGCCGAGCATCGCGGGCAGATTTACCTGCCGCAAGTGAACTGGCTGCTACTGGTGGGTGTGGTGCTGCTGATTGAGATTTTCAAAAGCTCCGAGGCGCTGGCTTCAGCTTATGGCATTGCGGTCGCCGGTACGATGGTGATCACCACGCTGCTCGCCTGCATCGTAGCGCGCCAGCTATGGGGGTGGCCGCGCTGGATGGTGGGCATCGTGCTGGTACCGCTGCTGCTGCTGGATGCGGCGTTCCTCAGCGCGAATGCCATGAAAATGTTTGAAGGCGGCTTTGTGCCGGTGATGATAGCGGCGGCGCTCATCATCATCATGCGCACCTGGCGCCGTGGCAGCGCGTCACTGCATGAACAAACACGCGACTATCAGCATAGCATGGAGCTTCTGATTCGCGACATCAACCACCACCCGCCAAGGCGTGTCGAGGGTACGGCCATTTACTTAAGCAGCAATGCCGCCTATGCGCCGAGTGCGCTCCTGCAAAACCTCAAGCACAATAAGGTGCTGCACGAGCACAACCTCATCATCACCATCCGCTTTGCCACCACGCCGCATGTCGCGGAGGATGAGCGCGTGCAGGTTGAAAGGCTCTGCTCGGATTTCTCGCGTGTAACCATGCAGTTCGGCTATATGGAGCAGCCCAACGTGACCAAGGCGCTGCAGGTGCTGCGCAAGCACGATCTCGCGATGGACATGATGCATACCAGCTATTTCATATCCCGCCGAAACATCGTGCCGTCGGCGCGCTTCGGCATGCCGCTCTGGCAGGATAGGATTTTTATCATGCTCGCCAATAACGCGGCGGATGCTGCGGAATATTTCCACATCCCGCGTACCCGCGTCGTCGAGCTTGGCGTGCAGATGACGGTTTAGATTTCGTTATCCCGGCGAAAGCCGGGATCCATCCTTAGTTGCGGCAGCAGGGGAAAAAAATCTTTTACCTCGCAGACGCGCTGTTGCTGGATCCCGGCTTTCGCCGGGATGACGACAGTGAAATGATTAAGCCAAAAGACTAGCGTTTTTTGCGATCACGCTCCCACAGGCTGCGCAGCAGCCCCCGGAAGCTCTGAAGCTCCTGCGCGCTCCACTGGCCGCGCATCAACATGGTTTGCAAATTCTGCCACATCACTTCTTTTTTTTCCGGCACGCGGTAATAATTCACCTCATCGAGATATTGCTCAAGCTGGCCAAAAAGCCCGTGCCAATCGGCTTTGGTTGCTAAAGCAGATGACGGATGTCGGATGACGGATGGCGAAGAGGACTCATCTGCTATCTGCCATCTGTCATCCGTCATCTGAGGCGCCCTGGCGCACCATAGCTCATACCCCACCACAATCACACTCTGCGCGAGGTTTAGCGAGAAAAAATCCGGCGAGGTGGGAATGGTGATGATGGTATCGCACTGCGCAATCTCGCTATTTTCCAGCCCCGTGCGCTCGGGGCCAAAGACGAGGGCGATGCGCTGTGATAATCCGACCATCTCGCTTGCCGCTTCCTTCGGTGTCACCACGCGTTTTTCCATATCGCGTGGTCGGGCAGTGGTGGCGTAGAGCTGGTGGCAGTCCGCGGTGGCGGCTGCAAAATCAGGAAAAATTCTCGCTTGTTCCAGAATATGCGTGGCGCCTGAGGAAACCTCAAAGGCGCGGCTGTTTGGCCAGCCATCGCGCGGCGCCACCATGCGCAGCTCGCTCAAAGAAAAATTCGCCATCGCGCGAGCCACCGCGCCGATATTTTCGCCCAGCTGGGGGCGAACGAGGATGACAGCAGGCACATACATCGTCATGCCTGAAGCATCCTTCCCACCACTGTCTGATCCAGCGGCCTGAGTGTTACCGGGCTTCCTTCCATCAGGCGCATAAACTCCGCGTGATCTTCGGGCTTTGCAAAGGAAAAGCCCATCAGCGCGCGGCCGATCGATTCCCCCGTATAAGCATAGTTGAAATAGCAAAGGCTCGCGACACCTGAGATACGCCGCAGAAAGTCGCGCAGCGCGCCGCGACGCTCCGGGAAATGCACATGGAAAAACAGTGGGTGGGTAAAGAGCGCCGGATTATATGGGATGATACGGTAGCGAGCATCCGCATCGCCGGTAATGTCCTGATGGGGGATGCCGCGTGCGGCCAGCTCGCCCAGCAGCGTGGCGAGGCGCTCCGGCGAGGCTTCAAACGCCATCACCGGCCAGCCATCCGTCTCGCTGGTTTTGCCATATTGAAATTCCGAAACATTGATGTCCGGCAGGAGGTTCTCCAGCAGGCCAAGCAGGCTGCCGCGCCCTTCCGCAATATGCATACGCAAATAGCGGCGTCGGTGCGCGCCGACGGCGGATTGGCTGGAGATCAGCGCCAGCTTGCCGAAATCCATATTCGCGCCGCAAACAATGGCGAGCAACTTTTTGCCGCGCACCACATTCGGATGCTGCCGAGCAAACTGAATCAGCCCGGCAAGCCCCATCGCGCCGCTTGGCTCAGGAATCACGCGCGAGCATTCCCAGAGCTGCTGAATCGCCGCCGAGACTTCTTCATTGGAAACCGTGATAATCTCCGAAAGCGTCTCCCGGCATAGGGCAAAGGTGGTATCGCCCACGCGCCTCACCGCTGTGCCGTCGCAAAACGCATCGACCTGATCCAGCGTCACCGGCTCTCCTGCTGCCAGCGCCGCTTTCATGCTAGCCTGGCCGGTACCTTCGACCCCGAAAATACGCGTATGTGGGTGGTGGGTTTTAAGCCAGCTGGAAACGCCTGCCGCCAGCCCGCCGCCACCAATCTGTAAAAATGCCAGATCAAATGGCGCGATATCAGAAAGCACCAGCTCATCGGCAATGGTGGCCTGCCCGGCGATGGTGTAGAGGTCATCAAACGGATGCACGTAAGCATAGCCGTGTTTGTCGCAATAGGCGCGCGCCTCGGCCGATGTCTGGTCAAAATTATCCCCCACCAGAATCACTTCCGCCGCCGCGCCACCGTGACGCTTGACCGCATCCTGCTTCATCAGCGGGGTGGGCAGCGGCATAAAAATTTTGGCCTGAATGCCCAGCATGCGCGCCGCCAGCGCCACGCCCTGCGCATGGTTGCCTGCTGATGCCGCCACCACCACGCTTGCGCCGCGCTCTTTTAAAACCGCCGTGCAGTTATAGGCGCCGCGCCATTTATAGGCATTGATCGGTGAAAGGTCTTCACGCTTTAAATAAATCTCAGCGTCGATGCCGGGAATATAGATGCGCTCCAGCGGCGTGGCGCTGCCCGCGTGATACACCCGCGTGCGCGCAAGCAGTATCTCAGAAAAAAGTTGCTGGGTGAGCGGGCTCATGCCCTTCTCCAATCCGTCGTGCCATCTGGCCGATCTTCGAGGATGATACCGGCGTCCGCCAGTTCTTTGCGGATGCGGTCAGCCTCGGCGAAGTTTTTGGCTTTTTTCGCGGCGATTCGGGCGTCGATTTGGGCTTGAATCTCGCCGTCATTATTGCCGGAGCCCTTAAACCAGCTTTCGAAATCTTGCTGTAATAACCCCAGTAGTCCGCCCATTGTCTTCAGCTCAGCCGGATCTGCGTTATGCATCAGGCTAATCGCGCGCGGGGTGTTGAGGTCGTCGGCGAGGGCGTGGAGGAATTCCTCCCCCCCTTGAGGGGGGAGGTTAGGAGGGGGGGTAAGATACGGTTGAGTTTTATCATTTGACCCCCCACCCTTACCCTCCCCCACAAGGGGGGAGGGGATAAGGCGGCGATACCACCCATCCAGCATCTTCTTTGCGTCCGTTAGCAGCTTCTCATTCCAATCCAGCGGCTCGTTATATTTGGTCATGAGGTAGGCAAGGCGGATCACTTCGCCGTGAACGCCCTTATCAAGCACATCTTTCACCGTGGTGAAGTTGCCGAGCGATTTGCTCATCTTCTCGCCGCCCACGGTTAGGAAACCATTATGCACCCAGTATCTTGCGAAGTGTGAACCCTTCGCCGAGCAGCGCGACTGCGCGATTTCATTTTCATGGTGCGGGAACATGAGGTCAGCCCCACCGCCGTGAATATCGAAATCCGCGCCTAAATATTTACTGCTCATCGCCGAGCATTCAATATGCCAGCCCGGGCGGCCCTTGCCCCACGGCGAGTCAAACACGCTGGATGGATCATCGCCGGTATCGGCAGGCTTCCACAGCACAAAATCACCCGGGTGTTTCTTGTAGGATTCTACCTCGATGCGCGCGCCCGCGATCAATTCTTCGAGTCTGCGCCCCGAAAGCTGGCCGTAATACCAGTTCCCCCCCCCTGCGTCCCCCCCGCGAGCGGGGGGGATATGGGGGGGTGTACTCATCACATCAAACAACACATGACCTTCACTGACATAGGCATGGTTATTCGCCAGCAGCATCTCAATAATTCTGATCATCTCTTTAATATGCGCGGTGGCGCGTGGTTCATGCGTTGGCGGCAGGCAGTTCAGCGCGCGAATATCATCATGAAACCAGCCTTCAACGCGCGCGGTGAGCGCCGAGATCGGCTCGCCGTTTTGCTTCGCGGCGGCGTTGATTTTATCATCGACATCGGTGATGTTGCGCGCATAAGTGACATTCGCTTTGCCATACAGCTCGCACAGTACGCGGTACAGCACATCATACACCACCGTCGAGCGCGCGTTGCCGAGATGCGGCCGGTCATAGACTGTCGGCCCGCATACATACATGCGGACATTTTTCGCATCGAGCGGGCGAAACTCTTCCTTGCGGCGGGTGAGGGTGTTGTAGAGAAAAAGCGGGGTCATGCCGGGTGCCGTTTCACCCAGTTCCTGAGCACCTTGTTGATCTCGGTTTGCCAGCCCTTGCCCATGGCGCGGAAGCGTTTTTCAACCACTGGATCAAGCCGGATAGCAACGGTTTTCGCAGTGACAGACTTTTTGGGGCGGCCACGGCGGATGAGCTTACCGCCTATGTAGAAATCGGCTCGATCGAGCATTTCGTCAGTCAATTCGGGAATTTCTTCATAATCAGCGGGCGTATTGACGTAGGCCGCTGCTTTAATCAAGTCGCTTTTTATACTTCTTTCTTTCTTTTTCATTTGTCCTCCTCATCGAAATGATATGCCTGTAATCACCGCGTTGCGTCCATACCAACAACACCATGAGTTGTTCAAGATAGCCGACGGTTATCATCCGTGTTTCGCCGTAATTAAAGCGCTCATCTTCAAAGTCAAAGCAAGTACCTTCAAATACCTTCCACGCATCTTCAAAGTCAAGGCTACGGAGCTGGAGTGTTTGAAGGCGTTTGGTTTTATCGTAAGTAATTTTCATAATTATTGTATATGCAAAAAATCACTTCGTCAAGCGAGTCTTTGTCTTTTGCATGCCCAGCAGCGGCAGGAGTTTTTTTAGTTCTGGGCCATGGTCAAGGCCGGTGAGTGCTTTACGGATGGGCATGAAAAGCTCTTTGCCTTTTCGCGCAGTGGTGGGTTTAACGGCAGCCAGCCATGCATCATAAGTGCTTTCATCCCATGGCTCAGGCGGCAATAGCGCGGCAATCTGATTTAAAAATATTTTCTCGTCTTCCGTCATCTGCCATCCGTCATCTGTCGTGCCTTGCACGACATCCCACCAAACTTTCGCATCCGCCAGATTCTTCACATTCGCCCGCACGGAATTCCAGAACGCTTCATCGGCAAAAGGAAGCTGGCTTTTCACGGCTGAAAAGGGAAGCTGATGCAATAATTTCTCGCCCAGTTTTTCGAGTTCCGCCGCATCATAATTCGCCGGCGCGCGGCCGAATTTTTTGAAATCAAAACTATCGATCAATTGCTGCATCTCGGTGAAGACTTCCACCGCATCAGAGGTGCCCATTTTGGCCAGCAGCGAATTAATCGCCATCTGCAGGATGCCGCCCTCACGCATGGAGCGGATGTCGTTACCGCCGAGGCGTTTGGAAAGCTCGCCGTCTTTGGTTTTGAGCAGCGCCATATGCGCGAAAGTGGGAACGCTATATCCGAGCGCCTTGTATATCTGGATTTGTACGGCGGTGTTGCTGACATGGTCCTCGCCGCGAATCACATGTGTTGCGCCCAGCTCGCCGTCATCCACCACCGAAGCCAGCGTGTAAAGCGGCACGCCGTCGGCGCGCACCAGCACCGGATCGCTCATATGAGTGGCTTTAAAATGCGCGCTGCCACGAATCAGATCGTCCCACACGACTTCTTCATCATTCAGCAGAAAGCGCCAGTGCGGCGCGCGGCCTTCGGCGAGATATTTTTTGTTCTGCTCGTCGCTGGCGCGTTTGTAAATCGGCGGCAAGCCGCGTGAAGCCAGCATCTTGCGCTGCACATCAAGCTCTTCAGCGGTTTCATAGCAGGCATAAAGCCGGCCAGATTGTTTAAGGGTTTCGGTCGCAAGTGTATAGCGGTCAAACCGGTCGGATTGCTTAACCAAAGAATCCCATGAAATACCTAGCCAGCTTAAATCTTCTTTGATCGCTTCTTCATATTCCGGACGCGAACGCTCAAGGTCGGTGTCATCAATACGCAGCATAAAATGCCCGCCCATTTTGCGCGTAAACAGCCAGTTGACGAGCGCGGTGCGAACATTGCCAACATGCAGATAGCCGGTGGGAGAGGGGGCGAAGCGGGTTTTGATCATGGTTTGCTGGCGTTGTTAGTGGCGGGCGGTGAGGGTAGTGGCGCTGGGCTGGATTCAGCCTGTGCTGCCGAATCAGTCAGCGCCGCGCCGGGAGCTGATTTATTGTCACACCAGCCGAAATAGGCCGTGTAAGGCTCACCGACAGGCACATCTTTAATCGAGCCATCGGTATGCAGAAGCTGGAATGCGTACAGCCCGCTAGCCAGATTGATGGTCACTTTTTCTCTGATGTTGTTTTTATCATCATGGTTAGCAAGCACAATCTCGCCGCCAGACTGCTGAACGCTCAGGTACTCAATGACAAGTTTCTGATCCCGATCTTTGTCTTCAGCAAGAGCTGTTTTGATGGTTTCTAAAGCGCGCTGCGGGGTGATGCGATACTCCACCAGCTGTGTCGGACGCATGGTGAGGATACTGCGCTGGACGTCCAGTTTAAGTCCCGCGTAGATTTTATCGCAGGCGGTACCAATGCATTTACTTTTAAAGCGGGTGCATTCGTAGGTGGCTTCTAGCTCGTCCGCAAGTGCAGGCGCCGTAACCAGCATGATGATGGCGCCAGCCATCATGGCGCGCATCATAGCGCGGCCTGCGCAGCAGCCAGCCTTGCAACCGGAACGCGGTAGGGCGAGCAGCTGACATAATCCAGCCCGGCCTTCTGGCAGAACGCAATCGAGGCAGGATCGCCGCCATGTTCGCCGCAGATGCCCATTTTCATGACTTTGCGAGTCGCGCGGCCACGTTCGGCTGCAATTTGAATGAGTTCGCCGACACCGGTTTGATCCAGCGTCACAAACGGATCCTGCTCGACAATACCTTTTTGCTTGTAGATCTCGATAAAGCTCGCTGAATCATCGCGCGAGATGCCCAGTGTCGTCTGCGTCAGGTCGTTGGTGCCGAAGCTGAAAAACTCGGCTGATTTTGCAATCTCACCGGCCATCAGCGCCGCCCGCGGCAGCTCAATCATTGTACCAACCATATAATCAATTTTCTTGCCGGTTTCTTTCATCACACTTGCGGCTACTTCATCGACGAGCTGTTTCATCATCTCCAGTTCGCGCGGCATCATCACCAGCGGGATCATGATTTCTGGCGTCACGCCGCCAATATTTGCAGCGGCTTCGAAAATCGCGCGCGCCTGCATCGCATAGATTTCCGGGTAAGTGATGCCAAGTCGGCAGCCGCGATGGCCAAGCATCGGGTTCTGCTCTTTCAGCTCATGGGCGCGCATGCGCACGTTTTCCACGCTGATGCCCGCAGCTTTCGCCACCTGTTTCATGTCCTCATCCGTATGCGGCAGAAACTCATGCAGCGGCGGATCAAGCAAGCGAATGGTCACCGGCAGCCCCTTCATGATGGCAAATAGCTCGGTGAAATCTTTGCGCTGCATGGGAAGCAGCTTGGCGAGCGCCGTTTTGCGACCATCGGTGTCTTTCGCCACAATCATTTCGCGCATGGCGATGATGCGCTCGCTGTCAAAGAACATATGCTCGGTGCGGCACAGGCCGATGCCTTCCGCGCCGAAGCTGCGCGCGGTTTTGGCATCGAGCGGGGTTTCCGCATTGGTGCGCACACGCAGCTTGCGCACGCTGTCCGCCCAGCTCATCAGCGTTTCAAAATCGCCTGATAGGCTCGGCTGCACGGTTGGAATTTCGCCAAGCATCACCTCGCCGGTCGAGCCGTTGATGGTGATCATCTCGCCTTCTTTCACCGTGCGCCCCATTACCTGAAACTCTTTTTTGGTATAATCAATACGCACATCGCCCGCGCCAGAAACGCACGGCTTGCCCATGCCGCGCGCCACCACCGCTGCATGCGAGGTCATGCCGCCGCGCGCGGTTAGGATGCCTTGCGCCGCGTGCATGCCGTGAATATCTTCCGGCGAGGTTTCGATGCGCACCAAGATGACTTTTTCTTTGTGGCGCAGCGCCATTTCTTCCGCATCTTCGGCAGAAAACACCACCTTGCCGGAAGCCGCGCCGGGCGAGGCGGGAAGCCCCTTGGCCAGCACCGTTTTGGCAGCCTTAGGATCAAGCGTCGGATGCAGCAATTGATCAAGCGAGAGCGGGTCGATGCGCTTTAGCGCCTCTTCCTTACTGATGCGTTTTTCATTCACCATATCAACGGCAATCTTCACCGCAGCGGCCGCGGTGCGCTTGCCATTTCGTGTTTGCAGCATCCATAATTTGTGGTTCTGGATGGTGAACTCAATATCCTGCATATCGCGGTAATGCGTCTCGAGCTTATCGAACACATCGGTCAGCTGTTTATAAACCTGCGGCATCACAGCGGGCATTTCTGAAAGTGGCTGCGGCGTGCGGATACCGGCCACCACATCCTCACCCTGCGCGTTGATCAGAAACTCACCATAATAAGCGCGCTCGCCGGTCGAAGGGTTGCGCGTGAACGCCACGCCGGTCGCGCAATCATCACCCATATTGCCGAACACCATCGATTGCACGGTCACCGCCGTGCCCCAGCTTTCGGGGATATCATGCAGCTCGCGATATTTCTTGGCGCGGGCGCTCATCCAGCTGTCAAACACCGCGCGAATCGCGCCCCATAGCTGCGCGTGAACATCCTCGGGGAAAGGTTTTCCCAGCTCTTCGGCGACTTTTTCTTTGTAGCTTGCGACCAGCTCCATCAGATCTTCGGCCGTCAGCTCGGTATCGAGCGTGATATCGCGATCCATTTTTTTCTGCTCGAGCATTTCCTCGAAATGGTAATGGTCGATATTCAGCACCACATCCGAATACATCTGGATAAAGCGGCGGTAGCTGTCATAAGCAAAGCGCGGATTGCCGGTTTTTGCGGCGAGCGCCCCCACCGTGGTGTCATTCAGGCCAAGGTTTAAGACGGTGTCCATCATCCCCGGCATCGATGCCCGTGCGCCGGAGCGCACCGAAAGCAGCAGCGGATTTTTGCCATCACCAAAAACAGCGCCCACATGTTTTTCGATCCTAGCGAGCGCCGTTTTCACCTGCGCCTCGAGCGCCGGGTTCACCTGCTTGTCGTTCGTGTAGTAATCGACGCAGACTTCCGTGGTGATGGTCAAGCCCGGCGGCACGGGAAGCCCAAGCGCGCACATCTCGGCGAGGTTTGCGCCCTTGCCGCCCAGCAGCTCGCGCATCGAGCCTTTGCCGTCAGCCGCACCGCCCGCAAAACTATAAACCAGTTTGTCTGCCAATGCTGTTTTAGGCTGTGTGTTGGTTTTAGCCATATTATCCCCTCGTTGTCATTCTTTTGTCATCCCGGAAAATTTTGCAGTAGCAGAATTTATCCGGGATCCAGAGAAGAAAAATGTCAGGAGACATTTTTCGTCCATTTAAAACTGGATCCCCGCTTCCACGGGGATGACGTTTATCCCTCAATCTTACTAAAATCTGCGATTGTATTCATATTGGTTTTTACCGCACCAAGCAACGCCAAGCGGAAAGCCCTTAGCTGCAGATTGTCATGGTTGACTAGAATTTTCTCAAAAAACTTATCCAAAGGCTCTCTTAATCGCGAAAGTGCACGCATTGTATCAATGAATGCTTCTTTGGACTGTGTCGTATGGATATCAAGGGACAATTGGTTCAAATAATCAGCAAGCGCTGCTTCTTCCGGCTCTTTCGACGGGCCAGGATGAGGTGCGCCGATCACAATCGCTACGCCCTTCTTTTCTTCAATAGTGACAATATTCGCCGCGCGTTTGTAGCCGGCGAGCAGGTTCTTGCCGTCATCGGTATCTAAAAATGCCTGCACCGCTTTGGCTTTATTCACAATCCGCACCAGATCATCATCGCCGCCCGCAATCACCGCCTTGATCACATCATGGCGTATGCCGGAGTCCTTCAGCTGAACAATCAATCGGTCATGGAAAAAGGCCATCAGCTGTGCGGATAAACTCTCTTTGGCGTCCTCGGCGATATCCTGCGTCGCGGATTCATTCACCGCTACATATTTGCCAACCTTCAGGTCTTTGGGGTTTTCATGAAGCTTCGCTTCCGTCTTTTTCACTAGCTGGTCACGCGCGCTGATGAGTGCAATATCTTTAAACGGCGCATCATCCAGGAATTGTTTGAGCGGCAGACGCAGGTTGTTTTCGAGAATAATGCGAATCACGCCCAGCGCTGCGCGGCGAAGGGCAAACGGGTCTTTGGAGCCGGTAGGCTTTTCGCCGATGGCAAACATGGAGCACAGCGTATCGAGCTTATCCGCGAGCGCCACGCAGATAGAAACCGGCGCGGTTGGAACCGGCGAGGAGGGCCCCAGCGGCAAATAATGATCGCGGATCGCGTCCGCCACCTCAGGCTTTTCGCCCTCAGCCAGCGCATAATAACGCCCCATCACGCCTTGCAGCTCGGGAAATTCGCCAACCATACCGGTGACCAAATCCGCTTTGCAGAGGCTTGCTGCGCGCTGTACATCCACTTCTTTTGTCATGCCGAGCGTAGCCGAGGCATCTTTAAGATCCTTCGGCTGCGCGCGTTGCGCTTCGCTCAGGATGACACGTGAGAGAGCCTTCACACGCTCCACCTTATCCGCAACGCTTCCAAGTTTCGCATGATAGGTCACAGTTTTCAGGCCTTCTGCCCAGTCTTCCAGCTTTTTCTTGCGGTCGCTGTCCCAGAAGAAGCGCCCATCAGCGAGGCGGGCGCGCAGCACGCGCTCATTACCTGCCACTATCGCCTTGCCACCATCGCTGGCGGTCATGTTCGCGGTGATGAGGAATTTATCAGAAAACGTACCGTCTTTCGTTTCGAGAGCGAAATATTTCTGGTGGGCGCGCATCTCGGAAATGAGGACTTCCGGCGGCAGGTCCATATAATTTTTATCAATCGTACCCATCAGCACCGTTGGCCACTCCACAAGGCCAGTCACTTCTTCAAGAAGCCCGGCATCTGGGCGAAGCATCAAGCCGGCCTTCGCCGCGACCTCACTGGCCTGTTTCAGAATCTCAGCTTTTCGCTTATCACGGCTAGCCATTACAAATGCTTTTGTGAGCATCGCCTCATACCCCGCTGGGGTATCAACGACAATCGGTGCGGGCGCAAGAAAACGGTGGCCATAGGTAATATTCCCCGCTTTGATACCGGCGAATTCGACCGGCACCACCTTGCCATCAAAGATACATAAAATGGAATGAAGTGGCCGTACCCACGCAGCCTCGCCGCTGCCCCAACGCATGGATTTCGGCCACGAAAAATCTTTCAAAGTCGATTCAATTAGTGGCTTAAGAATCTGGTCTGTGGGCGCACCTTTATGGCGAATATTTACAAAATATACGCCATTTTCTTCTTTGAGGTCTGACGCAGTCAGATTTGTTTTTTTTAAGAAGCCATCGATTGCCTGCTGCGGTGCTCCAACTCTTGGGCCTTTTATGTATTCGATTGAGTCTGGCAGAATAGTTGGAATGTCTTGAATATAAATGGCAAGCCTTCTGGGCGTAACAAATAGCTTAACTGGGCAAGACCTTAAGTTAGCAAATCCGGCAGACTCAATATCGCCCACGAGCATAGATTCTAATTTTTGCGCATCACCCCCCTGCATCCGCGCGGGAATTTCTTCAGAAAAAAGCTCAAGCAGCAGGTCAGCCATTTATGTCCTCGTCATGCCGCACTTGTTGCGGCATCTCCATTCACTGGCATGAGACCCCGCAACGAGTGCGGGGTGACAATGCAGAAGGGCTAATGTCATTTCACCCTCTCCACGTTATTGTTTTCATCCATCACCAGCATTTTGGGTTTGTAGCTGCGCGCTTCCTTTTCATCCATTTGCGCATAGGCGATGATGATAATGATATCTCCTTTTGCAAAGAGGTGCGCCGCCGCGCCATACACGCCAAAGCGCTTGCTGCCGCGTGGTTCGCGGATGACATAGGTCGTAATGCGCGCGCCGTTATTCACATTCAGCACATCGATCTGCTGGCCGGGCAGCATGCCAGCCTGCTCGATCAAATCTTCGTCGATCCCGAGCGAGCCATTATAATGCAGCTCCGAGTGCGTCACGCGGGCGCGGTGGATTTTAGAATGGAGCATGGTGAGGTGCATAATATCCTATAAAAAAAGTGACACGATGTAGCTAATCACGACCATTAAAAATGCAACGGCCATAGTTGCGGTAACAATGAAGAAAACAAACTTAAAAAGGCTTTTTAATGCGTTTTTTCGTGTTTCGGCGTCAGTAAGCTCCTTCCCGGCAGTTATTGGATCAGCATTCGTGGCAGCTAAAAGATTAACTACCATTTCAACGAGGAAATTCATGCTGCCTCCTTCACAACATACGCCTCGCAGCACGCCTTCGCCAGTGCGCGCACTCTAGCGATATAGCTTGCGCGTTCGGTTACGGAAATCACACCGCGCGCATCAAGCAAATTAAAGCGGTGCGAGGCTTTGATGCATTGGTCATAGGCGGGCAGGGGCAGTTTTTTGTCGATCAGGCTCATGCATTCTTTTTCGGCGTCTTCAAACTGGCGCAGTAGCTGCTGCGTATCGGCAAATTCCAGATTATAGGCGGAGAATTGTTTTTCGTTCTCCAAGAACACCTCGCCGTAGGTTACGCCGCTGGCGTTAAAATCGAGGTCGTAGACATTTTCCTTGCCCTGAATATACATCGCAAGGCGTTCAAGGCCGTAGGTGATTTCGCCGGAAACCGGCCTGCATTCAATACCGCCGACCTGCTGGAAATAGGTAAACTGCGTCACTTCCATACCGTCGCACCACACTTCCCAGCCAAGCCCCCAGGCGCCGAGCGTAGGTGATTCCCAGTCATCCTCGACGAAGCGGATATCGTGTTTCAGTGGGTCAATACCGATCGCTTTCAGGCTCTCCAGATACAGCTCCTGAATATTGTCGGGCGATGGTTTCAGGATCACCTGATACTGGTAATAATGCTGCAGGCGGTTGGGGTTTTCGCCGTAGCGCCCATCTTTCGGGCGACGGCTGGGCTGGACATAAGCTGCGTTCCACGGTTTCGGCCCCAGCGCGCGCAGAGCGGTCGCCGGATGAAACGTGCCCGCGCCCACCTCCATGTCGTAAGGCTGCAATATGACGCAGCCCTGCTTTGACCAGAACTGGTGCAGGGTAAGAATTAAATCTTGGAACGATAGTGCCATAAGCCGCCCGTTGTAGACCGTTTATGGCTTTTTTCAATGATTTTATAGGCCTCTTGCGCCGCCGCCGGATGTTCCGGCGAAGCGGTTCCAGCGTTCTTTGGAGAGGCGTTTCTGGCCGGTAAGGCGGTTTCGGTAGCTTGCTACCTTATCGGAGAGGGCCTCGCTAGGCATGGAGACTTCCGCGGGGGCGGGCGCTAATGCCTCTTTTAAATCATCAACCCTTTGTTCTTCCTGTCTTTTCAGGCGGATGAAGTTAAAAATTTCCTGCTGAAAGCGGTTTTTTTTGACCTGCGCCTTTTTGCGCTCTTTTTTGTCATCCATGAGCAGCGTCATCCCGCTTTCCTGCTAGAGGGCTTCTTGCGGCGCGTCAGGTTGGCTTTCAGGGCTTTAGCCAGCCGCTCCTGCCGGCTTGCGGGCGTAGGGGCGGCGGGTTTGGCATGGGCATCGGGGCGTGGTTTCATTGCGCAGAGTCTAGCAAAAACAATGCAGCCAGCCAACAATAAACCTTTGCATGCCAAATCCCATGCAAAACCATTGATTCTGTCATGGCGGGCAGGGATAAGCACCCATCAGCCAGCAAAAATCAATACCAGTCATAAAAATGTAATGTTCTTCGTGTAAAGTAATGGGCTGAATGGAAAAAATGGGGGAGCAATGCTGGCAGAAGCCATACACAGCCTGACGCTGGAAACACAAATTTTTATCGGCATTATTCTGCTGTTTAATTTCTATTTCCACATCCGCTTCACGCCGGAAACAGCGCTGAAATCACCCGCGTTTCTGACCACACTCGGCATTCTCGGCACCTTTATCGGGATTGCGATTGGCCTGTGGCATTTTGATGCGAATGATGTGCAGGGCAGCGTGCCCAAGCTGATCGACGGCATCAAAACGGCAGTCTGGGCGTCGGCCTTTGGGATTTTCTGTGCGCTCACCATCAAGCTACGCGATATCATCGCCCATCGCCGCAGGACGCCAGCGGTAGCTGTGAAAGGCGCA
>Ga0315900_10000616_pt1 | contig 60909 bp, 102 predicted proteins | sample LakEriMetagenome_FD_203521 | JGI IMG/M metagenome (GOLD analysis project Ga0315900, IMG submission 203521) | Freshwater fungal communities from buoy surface, Lake Erie, Ohio, United States - Buoy 12 MA114 | ecosystem: Environmental > Aquatic > Freshwater > Lake > Lake biofilm | place: USA... | reverse complement strand
ATGAATGGAGTCAAGTGCTCGGTTCTGGACCTTTCGAAGTAATTGAAGAGGTAGAAGATTCTACAATTAAGGCTGACATATTTGATAACGAAGATTAATAAAAAATTATGAAAAAAGATTTCCAAGATATTTTTGACTCTCTAAAAGATGAGAAGTTGGATCTATCAGTAAACAGCAGAGTTCTAATCCTTGATGGATTGAACACATTTTTAAGGTGTTTTGCCGTAATAAGACACATAAATATCTCTGGAAATCCCATCGGTGGATTAACGGGATTCTTGAGATCGCTATCTTATATGATGGGTCTCGTTAAGCCCACTAGAGTCATAGTAGTTTTCGATGGACAAGGTAATTCTACAAACAAGAAGTATCTTTATCCAGAATACAAAGCAAATAGAGGTCACACAAGAGTAACTAATTGGGATGCCTACGAAAATCACGAAGAAGAGTCTGAATCAATGAAAGCTCAACTAGTGAGATTGGTAGAGTATCTCAAGCTGTTACCTATTGATTTGTTAGTTATAGACAAGATTGAAGCAGACGACGTTATTGGACATTTGGCTCAAACAATAGATGGCAAAGTGTGGATAGCTTCATCAGATAGAGATTATCTTCAATTGGTTTCTGACAGAGTAACAGTATTCTCACCAACAAAAAAGAAGTTCTACGATCAGCAAATGGTGCTTAATGAGTACGGAGTCACTTCTCAAAACTTCTTAACACAGAAAGTTCTACTTGGGGACAGCGGAGATAACGTCCCTGGAGTTAAAGGCTTAGGCTCTAAGACATTGATTAAGTTATTTCCCGAACTCTCTGGCGAAGACGAGGTGAGCATAGAAGAGATATTAGATAAATGTAAAAAAGAAGATAAAAAGCTGCATTCAAGCATACTTGCTTTTGAGAGACAGCTTCATATTAATAAGCAATTGATGAACTTAAAAGAAATTAATATACCAGCGGAAGCACTCGAAGAAATAAATAGTCTTATACTTAATCCGAATAAAGAGATGGATTCCCTGGAATTTGTAAAATTATACAATGAGGATAACTTAGGTAATTCTATAAACAACATACAAGCGTGGTTGTTCAATAATTTTAAAACGATTCAACATTATAAATAAAAATAAACAAACAAGTTATGCAGCAGGATGAAAAAAAGGTTTTGAATACACTTACCGCTTACGGAGCGGGATTTCAAATCAAAGTTTTAAGCAGTCTTTTAAAGCACAAAGAATTTCTACAAACAATCAACGATGTAATCTCACCAGAGATGTTCGATAATCCCAGTTCTCAATGGATCGTATCGCAAATCTTGAAGTGTTATTACAAGTATCACGCTACACCAAGTTTAGATTATCTACAAATAGAAGTAAAAAAGATCGACAACGAAGTGCTAAAAGTTAGTGTAGTAGATCAAATCAAAGAAGCTTACAAAGCCTCTAACGAAGACCAAGAATATGTAGAGCAAGAGTTTAGTAACTTCTGTAGAAATCAACAATTAAAGAAAGCGTTACTAACATCAGTTGATCTTTTAGGTAAAGGACAATACGAAGACATTAGAATACTTGTAGATCAAGCTCTAAAAGCAGGTCAAGACAAGAATCTGGGACACGAATACGACAAAGACGTTGAAACACGTTATAGAGAAGAAGAGAGAGCAGCTATCGCTACTCCTTGGAATCATGTTAACGAATTGCTTATGGGAGGACTTGGAGCGGGGGATCTTGGCATTATATTTGGTAATCCAGGCGGAGGTAAATCTTGGATGCTCGTAAACCTTGGAGCAGAAGCAGTTAGGCAAGGTAAAAATGTTGCTCACTACACACTAGAACTTTCTGCAGATTATACAGCAAAAAGGTATGATTCTCTATTTACAGGAATTGATTTCCAAGATCTGTCTAAGAACAGACCAGCTATTGAAGACGCAGTTTCTAAATTAGGAGGAAGATTGATCGTTAAAGAGTTTCCAATGGGTAAAACTACTCCTCAATCGATCGAGAATCACATACAGAAGTGTAAAGATTTAGATTTTGTACCAGACGTTATCATTATTGACTACGTAGATCTATTGTCTTCTAGAAGAAAGTCTGCAGATAGAAAAGAAGAGATCGATGATGTATACACGCTAATTAAAGGAATGGCAAGAGAACTTAAGATGCCAGTATGGACAGTATCTCAAGTAAATAGAGCAGGCGCAAAAGATGATGTTATAGAGGGAGATAAAGCCGCTGGATCTTATAATAAAATGATGATTGCTGACTTTGCTATGTCGCTGTCAAGAAAGAGACAGGACAAAGTTAATGGAACAGGTCGTATTCACATTATGAAAAACAGATTCGGAGCAGACGGAATGACATACGGATCGCAGATTAATACTCACAATGGATCTATCAAAATAGACAAAGACGAGATTGCTGAAGATCAATTGACTTTCGATAGCGGTAGTCAACCAAATGGATTCGCAAATAGTGGATTCAACAACAACGAGAGAAGTTATTTAAAAAATAAATTTTACGAATTGGGATTGTAGTAAATTTCGTTTTATTTTAAAGCAGCATATTTATTGATATAAATTAAACACTATGAATTTCATAATTGATAAATTCAAAAAAGCTGGAAAAGGCGATAGCTTTAGAAACAACGAAAAATCTGACAAGTATAACGATAAGATCGCTCAACTTAATAGTTTAGGATCTGATCAATATTCAAAAGTCAATACTAATAGCCTTAATAGAATTAGTAAGACTACTGCAAGTCCAACTAGTACTGATGGTGGTACTCTTCCAGGTGCTTAATTAGTAATTACCCCTAAAATTTATTGAAAACAAAAAATCTCATTAATTTGAGAAATGCTAGTCTATTGACTTTAAAATAGGCTAAATGGAATCGTCATATCAAAAATCTATATAAAAAAATGAATAAAGACACAAAAACGCCTTGGGGAGAAATTGGTTACATAACTTTCAAAAGAACATACGCAAGAAGATTAAAAGAAGACGATCCTAACTCAAAAACTGAAGAATTTTCAGAAGTTATCAAAAGAGAAATAGAAGCATCAGAAAAGCAATTAAAAGTAGGTTTCACAGAGCAAGAAAAGCAGAGATATTACGATTTAAGAAGTCAATTGAAGTTTTCTACAGCAGGCAGATTTATGTGGCAATTAGGCACAAAAACTGTTGATAAATTGGGTTTGCCATCTCTTCAAAATTGTGCATTCACTGTAGTTAATAGTCCCATTAGACCATTTACATGGACTTTTGAAATGTTAATGTTAGGCAGCGGAGTAGGGTATAATATTCAAAAGCATAACGTTTATCAGTTACCTAAATTAAAAGGCAAAATTAAGATCGAAAGAAAAGATACTAAAGACGCTGACTTTATCGTACCTGATTCAAGAGAAGGTTGGGTTAAATTGCTTGGAAGAGTGCTCAAAGCTCACTTCTACGGTGGAGAAGGATTCTCGTATTCTACAATTTGCATAAGATCAAAAGGCGCATTGATTAAAGGATTCGGTGGAACTGCATCAGGTCCAGAAGATCTTTGTTGGGGCATTAGCGAGATAAGCAAAATACTTAACTCAAGAGCACACAAAAAGCTCAGACCTATCGATTGCCTTGACATTATGAATATCATTGGTTTCGTTGTAGTGGCAGGAAACGTACGCAGATCAGCTCAGATCGCTATTGGAGATTATGATGATTTGGAATATCTAAAAGCAAAAAGATGGGATCTAGGATCTATTCCAAACTGGAGATCTATGAGTAACAACTCTATCGTATCTCCCGAAAACATAGAAGATTTGCCAAATGAATTTTGGGAAACTTACAATCAAGGAGAGCCTTATGGTCTAATTAATCTTGAATTATCCAGAACGGTTGGTAGAACGGGAGAAACTCAATATCCTGATCCAGACGTAGAAGGATTTAATCCATGCGCTGAGCAATCTTTAGCTAACTTTGAAACATGTTGTTTAGCTGAGATCTATCTTCCAAATATAGAAAATCCAGGAGAATTAAAAGAATCTTTGATGTATGCATATAGAATGTGTAAACACTCTTTAGCATTACATTGCTCTCTTAAAGAAACAGAAACTGTAGTAAATAAGAACATGAGAATGGGTATCGGTATGACTGGTATCTTACAAGCTACAGAAGAACAAAGATCTTGGTTGAAAGAAGCATATGTTTGGTTGAGAGAATTTGATAATGCGTATTCTGATGCAAAAGGATTTCCAAGAAGTATCAAATTGACAACAGTAAAACCAAGCGGTACATTGAGCTTGCTTGCAGGTGTAACTCCTGGAGTGCATCCAAATCCTGCTGGACCATTCTATATTAGAAGAGTAAGAATATCTAGTCAATCTCCATTAATTGGAGTATGTAAAGATCATGGATTTCCTTTAGAATATCAGAGAAATTTTGATGGATCTGAAGACAAATCAACAATGGTCGTATCATTTCCTTGCAAACTTCCTGAAACAACTCCAGTTGCAGCAGACTTCGATTGGAAGACTCAAATGGATATGATTAGGAAAATGCAAGCTGAATGGTCAGATAATTCTGTTAGCTGCACAGTTTACTACAGAAAAGAGGACATCGAAGACATCAAAGCATACCTAAAGGAACACTTTAGACACGAGATGAAAACTGTATCTTTCTTGTTGTACTACGGTCACGGATTCGATCAAGCTCCTTACGAAACAATAACCAAAGAGCAATACGAAGAATTGGCGAGTAAAACAAGACCAATTACGTCTATCGAAGTAAAAGAAGACGAGATAGAACTTCAAGATTGCGCGACGGGGGCATGTCCGATAAAATAAAAGAACACATAGATTACTATACAGATGAGCAGTCTGGGCTTATGGTCCTCACTGCTCATTTTCATTTATCACGTGGATTTTGTTGTGGAAACAAGTGTCGTCATTGTCCGTACGAACCCAAGCACTTGAAAGGTAATACTGAGATCGACGAGAAACATAAATTAGAAACCTAAGCAAATAATATTTATATTTGAATAAACACGCAGTTATGACATTTACAATTACTACTGAGAATTTATATCTAGCGATCATTGCGCTTTTTATGATAATACAAATTTATCAGTGGAAAGCAATATACAAAATAAAGTCTGAAATAGATAGCGTTTGGAAGCAAATACATTTACTCACAGTTAATGTAGCTGCAGAGATTCTAAAACTTAAAAAAGATCCAGATGAAAAAACAAAGCAAGAATCTGCGTAAAAAAGAATCTGAGGGATTAGGAGACACAATAGCTTATTTAACAGAGCTGCTAAAAATAGATAAAGCTGTAAAAGCAGTTACTGAAGCCATGGGTATAGAAGATTGCGGTTGCGAAAGAAGAAGAGAGGCATTGAACGAAATGTTTCCTTACAAGAAAGACGAAGAGAAGAAAGAAAATTAAATCAATTATATTAAATAGTTATGCAAGAAAAAAGTTACGTATTAGTCGATAATCTCGACAAGTTAAAAGCCATGATCTCTGAAATCAAATCGAGCGATCTCATCGCATTCGATACAGAGACAAACAGTCTGAATCCAAGAAAAGGTAAAATTATTGGATTCAGTATCAGTACAAAACCAGGCTCTGGTTACTATCTTCCAACAATGATCTTCAAAGACGGAGAGCTGATAGATAACTCTATCGAAGACAAAAACTGCCATGAAATAGCAGAGAAGTCAATAAAGCTTCTAATCGGTAAAAAGCTCGTGATGCACAATGCAAGTTTCGACTGTCGCTTCGTTAAAGCTTTCTATGGCGTAGATCTTGTGCCAAGTCTTTACGTAGATACCGTTTTATTGGTTCACACAGTTAACGAAGAAGGCGCTGGATTTGGCTCTGGTAGTCCATTCGGACTGAAGTCTATCGCTAAACTTATACAGAAAGAGATTGGTCTCGATGTAGAAGCTGAAGCAAACGAAGAGCAGATAGAACTCAAGCAGTCTATAAAAGCCAACGGTGGTCAGATCACTAAAGAAAACTACGAGATATGGAAAGCAGATATCGAAATACTTAGTAAGTATGCTGCAGCTGATACTGATCTTACTCTTAGAATATACAATCATTTCATGGAAGTGCTTAGATCAGAGGGTCTTGAACAGTTTTTCTTCGAAGACGAAGTTATGCCTCTTTACAGAGAAGTTACTATTCCTATGGAAGAGAAAGGCGTAAAGCTGGATATGGATCTAATCAGACAAGCTAAACAGGATATTCAGGTAGAAATGAAAAATAGAGCTGATTCAATCATTAAGGCTTTGCTTTCCGATTCAAGGGTGCAGCAATGGGTGATTCTCAAAGCGATGGATACCTATCCTCCCAATCACAAAGGCACATTTGCACAGAGATTGGTCGAAGAGTTGAATTTGAATGTACCAAAGTCTGAAAAGTCTGGTAAGTACAGCATCACTCAAGCAAATGTTTCTAGGTTGCCTGAATCTGCTGCCAAAAAGTTTCTCTTAAGTGGAGACAAGAATCTTCTCGAAGAAGACATAATCATCAAGATTTGCGTAAAACTTTGGAAAGAAGACAACGATGGCAAGTTTTTCAATATTCAATCTAGAGATCACTTGGGTGAAATAGCTTTCGGAGTACTTGGTATAAAGCCTCTTTCTTCTACCGCAAAAGGCAAAGCGCAGTTCGATGACAACTTTATCGAATCTATCATGGAAAATCATGAGTGGGCCAAGAATCTACAAATCTACAATCGTCTACTCAAGATTAGTTCCACTTACATCGATCGTTTCTTGGAAGGCGAAGAAGACGGTCGCTATTATTTTTATTACAAACAGCACGGTACGGTGTCCGGTCGTTATGGTTCTGATGCTCAACAGTTGCCTAAAGTAAAAGAAGAAGGCGACGACGATCCAATCGTTCTTAAATACAACAACTTGGTTAGAGCTTTCTTTATTCCTGACGATCACAACATATTCATAGATTGTGATTACGAATCTCTAGAGCCGCATGTGTTCGCACATGTATCTGGTGACGATGGTCTTAAAGACATCTTTAGAAACAACTGGGATTTCTATTCTACCATCGCCATCAAAACCGAGAAGCTTGACCAATACTCTCCAGACAAGAAAGCTGACAATTATCTTAGAAAGCTTGCACCAGCCGTTAGAAACAAAGCAAAAGCCTACTCTCTCGGTATACCTTATGGCATGGGAGCTTATGCTCTTGGCAAGAATATCAATGTTCCCACCAAAGAAGCTCAAAAGCTTGTAGATGGTTATCTAAATGGATTTCCCGAATTGAAAAGTTGGATGAAACGTTCAGAGAACGATGCTCGTGAATTCGGATATGTCAAGACTCAGGTTGGTCGAATCAGACATTTGCCCAAAGTAAAAAAGATCTACGATGCTCTTGGTGACGCTATGCTAGACTGGAATACAAAACGTCAATTGGAATATGAATATGGCAAAGAAAAGATCTTGAATCTTTCAAGAGACTTCATAAATGGTCTAAACAATGCTAAAAACGTGCAGATACAAGGCTTATCGGCGTCTATAGTTAATAGAGCTGCATTGGCAATCAACAGAGAACTTATCAATCGAGGCATTAGAGGCTGGGTTTGTGCTCAGATACATGATCAGATCATCGTAGAAGTCGATCACGATCGAGATAAAGAGTGCGCTCAATTGGTTAAAGATCTAATGGAAAACACTACTAAATTAAGCATCGCTCTTAAAGCTCCTCCTGAGATTGCAATCAACTTTCGTGACGGCCATTGATAATAATTTGTGCATATTTATTAGTATAAATAAAAAAACATGAAACCATTCGACTACAACAAGTATTTAAATAATAATCCTCTCTTAAAAGAAAGCATTAACGAAGCAACAGTAAGGGATCTAATAAAGCCTCTAAGAAGCAAACTCGAATCCATGGGATACGAAGTAGATGTGGATTCTTCATTCGGATTTCCATTAATTGAAGCGTTTAAAACACTGCCAGACGGAAGTATACTGAGAATGACTGTTCAACCTTCAGAAGATGAGATACAGAAAAAAATAGATCAACCTGTAGCGGGAGAGACAATAGATGCGAGTTTTACTTTGTGGACAACTAAAGTCACAAAGAAGCTTTTTGGTTTGTATAAGCAAAAGAGTCGTCATATGCAAAATCTTCCTGATGAAGCAGGCATAAATATAGATTTGGGAACTGGAATGTTCGATATTCCTGTAGAACAATCTGTAGAAAAAGTGATCAGCTTGTTGAAAAAAGCAGAGCAGAAAGTTGGCGCTGGAACTCCAACAAGACAAATGACTGGCGATCCCGATGTTGATTTTATGGGTGAAGCAATACAAAAAGAAAAAGATATTGAAATTGATATAGATTCAGCTGAACAAATAACACTAAAAGGAAAAGAATTGGATTCTGATAAATTGGGAACTAATAAAAAATACAGAGATATTATCTTAAAAGCTCCTGATAAAGCATTCATGTATAAAGGAAAACCTGTAAGCATTACTGCGGTTGATCTAAATGATGGATCTGTAGACGAACCAAAGATATATTTGACCGTATTAAACGAATCCACTAAGACAATTCAAACATTAAAGTCAACAAAGCCAGGAGACAAATTAACTTTAGTGTTAGATGATGATTCTACAGCAACTGTAGTAAGAGTTGGCACCAATAAAAATGGCGAACCTACATTTAAACACATAAAAAATAATAAAGAAGTAGGAACTGCATCTGCATTATCTGCATCTCACATCAAATCAGTTAAATAAAATAATCGTCCTGCTACCCTAGGACTGCCTATCTAGACCATAGGTGCAAGCTTGACCCCGTAGGTTGAGCTTTTTTTATGTCACCAAAAACATAAATTTTTTCAATATTCCAAAATTATCTATATTTATAGATAAATAACAAGATACGGTAGGTCTTGGTTACGAAAAACAATTATTAATCGCTCACCTGATGGGAGCACAAAACTTAAAAAAATGACACAATACTTAAACAGATGGGCAATGGACCCTTTAGACATCGTATGGAAAAATTTCTTCGATGGATCATCAACATTCAACACGCTTCAACAAAAAATCAACTATCCCGTTGATATTTACGAAACAGAAAAAGGGTTGCGATTCGAGCTCGCCGTAGTCGGACTGGAAAAATCAGATCTTGACATTACAGTTGACGGTGATACGCTAAGGATTTCCCACGAAAAAGCAGAACAAGAAGAAGAAAAAAATTACATTCAAAGAGGCATCACTAGAAGGTCTTTCGATCTTGCATGGAAAGTGGCTAGCAAGTTCAACTTGAACAAGTTAAACGCTGAAATGGACAAGGGACTACTCGTAATAGACGTTCCTTACACAGAATCAAAAGAGCCTAAAAAAATCACAATCAAGTAAAAACCAGGCCTACCGTAATTAGTTATGAGTTTATTCAATAAAGAAGTTTTGAAGATCAACGATTCACTATTCATCGTAAAAAGAGTGATACGTGCAGAGTATTGCAAAGACGTAGAGATTCTAAAGAAATGGGCAGATGCAGACATCGCATTTAGAAAAGAGGATTTAATATACTTCTGCGAAGCGATAATAGATTTAGAACCAGAAACAATTTAAAAACAAAATAAGCATATGAGTAGTAAATTAAAACCAATGAATGGCAACGTCATTCTCAAGCCGATCGATTCCCAAGAGGAAACATTTGGCAACATCATCATCCCAGATTTGGGAAAAGAGCGTCCTGAAATGGCAGAAGTAGTGTCTATAAGTCCCACTTACAATTGGCACAACGGAGACTATGTTAAAAGTAATTTGGAAGTTGGAATGAAAGTACTTATTCCAAAAATGGGAGGTATGAAAGTCACAATTGACGGCGAAGACTATTTCATCGCAAAAGAATCAGAAATTTTATCACAAGTAATTTAAAAAACAGATTATGTCAACACAGAATTTATCAGGAAAAGAATTAAAAGAAAAGTTGCTAACTGGAATCCAGAAGTTGAACCAATCGGTTTCTTCTACGCTTGGACCAGGAGGTCGTACAGTTCTAATCAAAGAACAAACAGGTGAAGTTAAAGTTACAAAGGACGGTGTTTCCGTTGCTAAAGCGTTCCACAAGTTGGAAGACGAAGTAGAAGATTTGGGGGCACAGCTTGTAAAGCAAGTAAGTATCAAATCCGCAAACGAAGCGGGAGACGGTACGACCACTTCTACTATCTTAGCGACCAAAATGGTCGAAGAGGGTTTGACTCTTATTCACCAAGGAGTTAACGCAGTGTCTGTTAAAAAGCAGATCGATGCAGCAGTAGAAAAAGCAGTAAAGAAAATAAAAGATATGGCAATTGATGTCTCTACAGAAGAGCAAATCAAACAAGTTGCTACAATCTCAGGTAATAACGATACTGAAATTGGAGAACTTATCGCTACAGCAATCGAAAAGGTTGGCCGCGAAGGAGTTGTTACTATCGAAGAATCAAAAACTGGAGAAACTCAATTGGAAGTTGTAGAAGGTATGCAGTTTGACAGAGGTTACAAATCTCCATACTTCACTACCAACAACACAACCATGCAAGCAGTATTGGAAGATCCTTTCATTTTCTTGTATGATGGTAGAATCTCTACAGCTCAAGAGTTGTTGCAAGTGTTAACCAAAGCAAACTCAGAAAACAAACCAGTACTTATCGTTGCTGAAGACATCGGTGATGAAGCCTTAGCAACTTTGATTGTAAACAAGATGAGAGGCATTGTTCAAGTCTGCGCTGTTAAAGCACCGGATTTTGGAGAGAGAAAAACTCTTATCATGGAAGATATTGCTATCCTTACTGGTGGACAAGTACTTTCAAAAGACAAAGGACACAAGCTTGACAAGATCGCACCAAATCAACTTGGCGAGTTCTTGGGAAGAGCTAGAATGGTTACAGTTAGCAAAGATCAAACCACCATCATCGATGGCAAAGGAGACGAAATTTCTATTACTAATCGTTCTAACGAAATCAAAGAACAGATCGAAAAAGCAACCTCTTTCTACGAGAGAGAAAAGTTACAAGAAAGACTTGGTAAGTTGATCGGTGGAGTTGCTATCATCTCTGTAGGCGGAGATTCTGATATCGAAATCAAAGAGAAAAAAGATCGTGTTGAAGATGCACTTTTTGCAACTAAAGCAGCTCTTTCCGATGGCATCGTACCTGGCGGTGGAATTGTACTCTACGATGTGCTTGATTGCTCTGAAGACAACAACGACAAAGGATTGCAGATCGTTAGTATGGCATGCGCAGCTCCTTTCATCAAGATTCTTGAGAATGCAGGAAACGATAAGTGGTACGCAGTTGCTCACGAGATTCACACTTCTAAATTGAAGAACGCTACCTATGATGCTAAGAACGGCAAAGTTGTTGACGCATTCGAAGCCGGTATCATTGATCCAGCTAAGGTTGTTATCACGGCTCTTAAAAATGCAGCTTCTGTTGCAGGAACTATCCTAACCACAGAATCGGTTGTGTTTGAGAAAGCTGACAAGAAAGCTGACGATGGAGGAATGAATCCAATGATGGGTATGTAAAATAAATCAGTTACAAATTAAAGAGCGCTTTCGGGCGCTTTTTTTATGCTCTTAAAAGATATATTTCCCCAAAAGGAAACTATTTATTATTATTACATATAAACTAAAAGTTATGGCAAAATACGCAATGGTTAGCATCATGGGAAACGTAGGCACCACCCTTAATTCACAAGGAGGTTCGTATGGTTTAATTGCTACTCGAATGGTTCGAGACTATTTCCCACAAGATCAAATAGACGTGAATCCAAAACCCAATACTTGGAAGGACTACGATGCTCTCTTCGTTTGTGAAGGAGTAAATTTCATGGAAGGCTCATTCAATGTTCCCGGTGGACCTCAACCCGAGCACTACGAAAAGATGCAAGCAATTGCAGATTACAAAGGCATCGTAAAGTTCATCAACAAAGAGTTCGACTTCGAAGGCTTCAACAAGAGAATCAAGATTGAGAATGCTGAATTTCCTGTTGGAAACTTGGTGAATCTATTCATGGACTACGGAAAGCAGACAAGAAAAGCTGTTATATCCGATTCTCATGGTCTTAGCGTTTGGAAACCCAAGTACACGCTTGATTTCACTCCTGGTAGAACGCTACACGGCTTCATGAACAGAGTAACTCCTAAAGAGATAAACGAAAAGTACGATGAAGTAACGCTCTACTTTGGCAACATAGATCTTCGTTTCCATCTGATGAGACAAGTAGATCCAATTTCTGCAACCATAAATCTATTTACGAAATACGTAAACCTCGCAAAAGAGTTAAAAAACTGCACGCTAGTAGAACTACTACCAGTTGAACACGAAAGCAGAAAGATTCCTGGCACAGGTCTCTACAAAAAGCAACCGTTCTTTGGCACAAGAGAAGAGAGAATGAGATTGAGAAAAGTCGCTAACAAAATTATGAACGAATCTGGACTCAAAGTTATTCAGTGGCCAGAAGAGTGGATCGATACAGACGGTATGAAAATGCTAGATATTCTAGAGCAAAAAAGTTCTGTCCACTTGCGCCCGAAAAACTATCCATACTTAAACGAATTATTACATGTTCCTCAACAAAGCAACTGATCAATCGAACCTTGATCTAGCAAACGGTAAAGATCTACAATACTATTTGAATCTTACTGCAGACTACAAACACGATTTCACTTTCACTATCAAAGATATTGATGGATTCAAAGTGATTGATGATGGAGAATACGAAGCTGGGACAAAAGCCAAGTTTGCTGACTTTATGATTTCCCAAGTGAAAGAAGATGCTTTGGTTTATGTTGCTCCACGTGTGGGTATGGCGCCTTTGTCTCTCTGTTATTTGGCAAAGAAATACAATAAGAAATTATATCTATTTATGCCATCTTCAAAAGAAGCGAGTCAGCACCAATTGCTCGCTATAGAAAGAGGAGCTATTCCGATATTCGTAAGAATCGCAGCGATGCCAACAGCAAATATATATGCTAAACGTTTTGCAGATACTATAGGAGCAAAATTTCTTCCATTTGGACTCAAAACGGAAATGGTAGTAGCAGGTGGCGTGAGAGTTATACATGATTGCTTAGCAGATAAAAATATAGATACTTTGTGGTCAGTGTTTTCAACAGGAGTGCTGTCCAGAACGCTGCAGATTGCACTTCCTAATACGAACTTTAATGCTGTAGCAGTTGCAAGAAATATTCAGCCTGGTGAGCTCGGAACAGCTCAGTTTTACACATATGATAAACCATTCTTAAAACCAGCAAGAACAATTCCTCCATTCGACTGCATAAGCACATATGATGCAAAAGGTTGGGAAATAATGAAGCAACAAGGAAAGCCTGGAGATTGGTTTTGGAATGTAGCAAAAAGTACGCCGAAACCGACAATAAACCCAAAAGATATAGATTCTCAAAGAGAGTGGAATGACATGAAAGATGTGCTTCGTTATTCGAAATAAATCAATTAAATTATAGTTATGAATATAGACAAAGACGCGCTTTACGAACTCTACATGAAGAAGGTGAATCAGATCGCAGAAGACTGCGATTGGGTAACTAGTTTCGGTCCAGAAGAGATAGTGTACATGATAGCAAACATTATAGAAAACAATCCGCACCTAATAAGTGAATAAGAAAAGAAAGAAGCCCGATCTAGTAGTGTGGAGCGAAGAGCGAGGTTACTATCCTAGAGACCTAACTTACGGTAGTAATCTCAGTGCTCCTGTTATAAAGGTAGACGACGTGATAGGGTGGAGACAATCCAAAGTTCAAGAAGTAAACGATCAGCTTAAAAGTCGATACGAAGAGCTGATGGCAGAAGCAAACAAACTAATGGAAGAGTACAATTGGAACGATATGATGTATACCAAAGTTGAATATTCGTTTCAACCCATTGTCGGTCACGTATATCATTTGTACATGAGAGAAGACGAAAGTCTTTTTTTATCGATAATTAGTCCACAAGAATGGAAAATTAAACATATTGGAAGTTTTAGATTAGATTCAACTAATAAATGGATAAAAATATAAAAGTTATGAGTATATTACAACAAGCACACAAAATAGTATTCGAAAGAAACGAAGAGAAAGAACGCATGTACGGTCCTTTCGAAGAAGGCATGGAGCAAGCTGCAAAAATAGCTTCTTTGCTTTCAAGAAAAGACATCACTGCTTTCGATATGTATAACTGCATGCTCGCTCTAAAGTTATCTAGAGCTTCGTACAACTACAAAGAGGACAACTATCTCGATGCAGTTGCTTACATGGCATCGTTAAACGAATACCTAAAACCAAAACAAGATGAAAGTAAAATTAGTAAAAAAAGTAAAAGCTCCAAGTAGAGGCACGTCTGTAAGCGCAGGGTTAGATTTTTTTGTACCTGACGATTTTAAAGCGACAAAAGTTTGGCCTGGAAAAGCGGTTTTGATTCCATCAGGCGTTAAAGCACAAGTTCCAGAAGGTTATGCGTTAGTCGCATTCAATAAATCAGGTATAGCTACAAAAGAAGGTTTAGTAGTCGGCGCTTGCGTAGTAGACGAAGATTACGAAGGAGAGATTCACATTCACATGATTAATGTTGGCGACAAAGTAGTCGACATTATTCCAGGACAGAAACTAGTACAATTTGTATTATTACCAGTAAATTATCAAAACGTAGAAATAGTAAATGAGTTACCTAAAAGACAATCAGAAAGAGGAGAAGGTGGATTTGGAAGTACGGGACTCACATAAACAGATCAAACTCGATAGAGTTTTCATGAACATAGCAAAAGAGGTGGCCACTCTGTCTCACTGCAACAGATCCAAAGTCGGAGCTGTTATAGAGTTGGACGGAAACGTTGTCTCTTTTGGTTTCAATGGCACTCCAAAAGGCATGCCGAATTGTTGCGAAGACGAAAACAACACCACTTTGCCATATGTAATACACGGAGAATCAAATGCCATTCTCAAAGCTGCAAAAACGGGACACTCGACAAAAGGCGGCACACTCTATTTGACTCTTAGCCCTTGTTTGGACTGCGCGAAACTTATTCTGCAATCGGAAATAAAAAGAGTTGTATATTTGGAAGAATACAGAGACCCAACAGCAATACAATTTTTAAGTCAATTTATAAACATAGAGAAGTATGAACAAAGCAATATATAATCAAGAGTTTAGAAATGCAACTCATGCATTCGAATCCTTGTTCACTCATGTAAATGTATTAGGAGAAGACTTCGCAAACACTCGAGCAAGATTCAATATAAGCTTTAGTTTGCTTGACCCAAGCGACAAAGTCGTTACGACTCCTCAAAGAAAGTTTAATGTCGATTACGCAGAATACGAGTGGTTATGGTATAAATCTGGCAACAGAGATGCAACTGAAATATCAGAAAGAGCAAAAATCTGGAAACAAATGATGGTTCCCGATACCGCAGAAGTAAATTCTAATTACGGATATTTCTGGAATAAAAACAATCAGTTAGACAGAGTAATCGAAGATCTTAAAACCAACAAACAAACTCGTAGAGCAATTGTTGTTCACTATGACATAAACGAATTAGACAGATACAAATATGATACTCCTTGCAACGACGTACTAAACTTCTACGTTAAAGACGACAAATTAGAATTAACAGTATTTGCAAGAAGTATAGATCTGGTTTTTGGTTTCTGTAACGATCAGTATACTTTTGCCAAACTTATGGAGTATGTATCAGAACAAACAGGTTATCCAGTAGGCGCAATGCACTGGTTTATCACTAATCTCCACATTTATCCAAGACACTACAATCTATTATCATGATTTTAAATAGACAGTTTTTAGAGTCTCAATTGGCCAAAGAATGGCCCAATAAATACAATTGTTACCAGTGGTGGAGAAGGTATGTATCAAGAAATACTTTACCAAAGAAAACACCTTTGTACGAAAAGATAATTCACGGAGATTATGATTCGTCAACTTATTTGTATCAAGCTGATCACGAAATACATTTGTTATCTGATAAGCTGCAGAACGTAAAGCATCCAGATGAAGCCCATGACATCACCAGTTTGTTTATGGAAAGGAGACGAAGGCTATTAATAGATTACGAAAAAGAAGAGTCCAACTTAATGAGGGAGCTCAAGAGCGACTTCGTAAAGACATTTAAAATAGATAAAAAGCTACTAGAAAGTATTATGGAAACATTCGATGGTACGCTAGTAGAATTGTATAACCACATAAAAAATAAAGATTATGATTCAAGTAGGCTCAGTAATTAGGTGCATTAGAGGTGCAGAAGGCGTTTTAAACGAGGGACAAGAATACACAGTATTGCAAATCACTCGAAAAGGAAATTTTATAATCGAAGAAGTCAATTCCCCATTTGGATACGATTGTTTCGATAAGACTCGATTCGAAGACACGGGCACAACAGTAGATACTGAAATGCGAGAGTATTTTTCCGAGTACGAATTAGAAGAAATCTTCGGTGAATAAATTTTTACGAACCCAAAAAATAAATGCAACGAATATGAAATATTGTTGTATATTTATTATATCATTAACAATTTAACTAAACAAAAACAAAACAAATGAAAAAGTTTTTAGCAATCGTTGCGGTATCTGCATTATTAATCTCTTGCGGTGGCGCTTCAACCACAGAAACAACAACAACAACTACAGATTCTACAGTAGTAAATGCTGACTCAACAACAGTATGCGCAGATTCAACAAAATGCGATACTACTAAAGCAGCTAAGTAATTTAGCATATCGGAGTGGCGGAATTGACAAATACCGGAAATTAGTCAAGCGTTAGACGTATAGCAGATTTCGTGCTGCTAGGGATTAGGAGTAATCCTCCCGTGGAGGTGCAAACCCTCTCTCCGATACCACATTGCGAGATAGAGCAGTGGTAGCTCGGTTGGCTCATAACCAACAGGCCGAAGGTTCAATTCCTTCTCTCGCTACAATTAAGTTGCCGTTCTTTGACATATAGGAGAAATAAAACATGGATACACAAACAGCATTTGGTTTAGGTATGCTTGTAGTAGTTGCTATCGGAATGTTGATAGCAATTGTTATAGGTATGCTTAAGGTAAGTCATTTGGAAGCAGAGCTGGCTGATACACAAACCAGCATAACAAAATATCTCGAAAACATTGAGCGACACTTATCGGATCTACATCGAGGATTAGATGATAGGATTAGTAAGGAAATTCAATATCTAGAAACAAACGATACAAGCAATCTGCAACACGTGCATCGAAGAATGGATGACATTATGTCAGAGATTGACTCTCGATTCGACAAGTTCGAAAATAGAATTACAAAGAAACAAATTTTAAAAGACTAAAATAAAATAGTCGAAGAACGGTAACTTTAAAAGATCTTTTACATTATGGGCCTGTTTTTGGCATTTGATCCGGATGCAAATGGTAATATCACACGCAGAGGCATGGTTCTAATCCTCTTTAATACTTGAACAAAACTATAAACGACAACAAAAAATCTCGTCAAGAAATCGGTGCATCTATTATCAACATGGCTTTTGCTAATGTAGCTGTAGCTGCATAAGATCTAAGGATCTTTTCTTTCCCTGACAACTTGGGTGAAACAGTAAGTTGTAATCAGGTTTTCTTAGTTGGACCAGTTAATCAACTGAGTGGTGGAGCGTTCTAACTTTGGTTAGTTCCCTAACTACGGTGCAAATAACGACGGGGGTTCTCCCTCTTGATCGTCATTAGTACTAAGCGTGTGAGACGTTGATATTATTGTTTCTTTCGGAGACACGAGTTCGACTCTCGTCAGGTCCACAGAAAAATTAAAAAAGGTGATCTTATACCAAAGGACTGGGTAAAAGGTCGAAACATGAAATAAGTCCATATTTTTTAACAAACACAAACAATTATGAAAAAAACAGTATTGCTATTAGCAGTAATTTTGGGATCACTCTCATTGACAACTGTAAGTGCTCAAAAAAATTCCGCAATTCTAAGTGGAACGGTATCTTACACAAAAGCAACTGATGTTAAAGCATCTTATGGTATCAATCCTTTGATAGGATATTTCGTAACAAACAAAGTTGCAGTAGGCGTATTAGGTGGATTCGAAAAGATCGATTCTGAAAATGAATCAACATCAGTTGGAGTATTCGGCAGATGCCATTTTTTGAACATCGGTAAAAATTGCGTAGTATTCTCACAAGTAGACGTAACTACAAATTCAGTAACTGAAGCTAACGTAAAAACAAAGTCTACTAATGCAAATTTAGGATTTGGTGCAAATTACATGATTACAAAGAAACTAGATCTTACTATGCAAGTTGCTGATTTGGCGAACTACGAAAATTCAAACTCTAAATCAGTTTTCACATTGGGTTTTGCTGGGATCAATAATCCTTTCTCGGCTTCAAAGTTCGGTGTGATTTATAAATTCTAAACAGTACTTATATCGCTTACCGTAAGATTAGCGTATGAGTCAATATTGGCAGTCAGCAATGGCTGCCTTTTTTTATGTTTACGCATATTTATACTTGAACATATTAATCAGTTATAGAAATTGTTGCGTATTAATAAACAATTTTAAATAACAGTAGTATGACTTTTAAAAAATGGATTATCCAACTCTTCAAAGATGAAAGAGGATCGGTATCAATCAAACCAGTAGTAGCATTCATCGGCGCAATGTTCTTATGCGTAACGATGATAATCAATTCATTCTCCCACGAAGATTTCAAACCAGCAGATGCTTTAGTTGAAGCAGTAATGATTATTACTTGCATTGGATTAGGTGCTGACAGTATTGACAAGTTCTCTCACAAAAAAGTTGCGGAAACAACAACTCCAGAAGAACCTCAACCCCCAGTAGAATAAAATGGCAAAGAAATCAACAGTAGAGACAGTTGCAGGTACTGTAAAGCCGCCAATCTCTTTTAAAGAGTTCGCGAAGGAACCTGTAAAGGGCTTAATGTTTATATGCATTATAGCAGTAGGTTATCTATACGTTGATATTAAAATGACTAACTCAGCAACACAAAAGCAATTAAATGAAAAAATTACTGTACTGGAAGCAAAAGTTGATCAACTTACTGACCAACTTAGAAAATCAGACAGTACGCTTTCAGCGGCAGCTTCAAAAATAGCAGTCCTTCAAGAACTAGGTAAAATCAAATAAAATGAAAAACCTATCAAAAGAGGAGCTGTTAAGTAGAATGGAGGCGATAAACAGGAGCAACGCCCTTATCTACTTTGATCTTAACGGAAAAATTTTAGGCGTTAATTCGATTTTTCTGACAGCGATGGGGTATGGAGCAGAGGAGCACGATGAAATTATCGGTAAACACCACAGTATTTTTGTATGTGAAAACTATGCAAGATCTGTAGAATACGAAAAGTTCTGGGATATACTAAGAAGCGGTAAGTACTATAGTGGAGAATTTGAAAGAAGAAAGAGAGACGGTAGCCTCATCAGCCTACAAGCGACCTACAATCCTATTTTTGATGATAGCGGTAAGATTACTAAAATAATGAAAGTAGCTACTGACATCACTGCGATTGTGGATAGTAAAAGACAATTAGAAGCAATTAACAGAAGTACCGCAAGTATTACTTTTAATGCTGGTGGGTTTATTTTAGATGCGAATGATATGTTTTTAGAAGCAATGGGATATAAATCTAACGAGAGAAATCAAATAATAGGAAAGCATCATAGCATTTTTGTAAATTACGAATATTCAAAATCAGATGACTACATTAAGTTTTGGAAAAGATTGAACAGCGGAAAGTTTTTTAATGGAATAGTCGAAAGAAGGAAAATAGATGGTTCTATTATTTATTTACAAGCAACCTACAACCCTATCTTTGATAGCAAAGGAAACGTTACAAGTATAATTAAAATCGCTACTGACGTCACTGAAGCAATAAATAGTAAAAAAGAAATTGATTCCCTATCAGCGAATTTGCAAGTAGAGTTAGATAATTCAAAGAAGCTCAAGGATTCAATCGAAATAGAAAAGAATGCCGCTTTAAACGATTTAGATGTAATTATAAAAAAAGGACAAAGCGAATTAATAAAAGTGATTGTTAAATGTGCTTTGGCGGTAATTATAGGAGTAGGTGTTGTTACAACTATGCTGTATTGGATGGCAATGGCTACTGGTAAAGAGACGCAGATAATTGGATCAACTTGGAGTAACATGTTTAGTGTATTACTAACAAATGCCTTTTCAATAGTTGGTACAATCATGGGCATTAAGTATGCAACACAAGACGATAAAAAAGATAAAACAAAATAATATGAAATTAACAAATGTATTACTAGCTTGTTTGATAGCAGGATGCACAAAAAACTCAGAAGTGCCTACCTCAGTGATAACTACAACTGATAGTTTAATTGCTGTGAGTGATAGTATTGCAGCTAACGCAGAGCGCTCAGGTCAAATACTTGATTCAGTAACAACAGCTACAACTGAAAAGGTAACAGATAATGTTCAGGTATTAACCAATACTATTACAAATTACGAGACTAAAATTAAGGCTGCTACTAAAACAATAACTGTAGAGAAGATCATACATGATACAGTTTACATAGAAACTAAAAAGAGCTTCTGGGGTAAGACTAAAACAAGTGTAACTACAAAATCAGATAGCACTCTTAATCAATTAGAGGTTATAGATACAACACAACAATAATTTATGTTCAGTTCATCTTCAGTTGCGATAATGATAGCAGGGGTTGCGATATCACTACTCTTTATATGTGCTGCATTATTCTTCGTTTATAAGTTATTTGCTAATAATGCTCAAGAAGTATTAGTTAGATTCATACTACTCATCTTTACAGCATTGGTTGGAGTATGGGTAGTAGATAAAGTAATAGCTTTTAAGGTCAATTTACTATCAGAACAACAAGATGGACAACTATTTGATTTAATCAAGACACTCATACTGATGATATTCAGTTATTATTTCGGAACTAAAAACACAAACAAAGATGAATGTACAGAAACTAAAGGGACACATTCCTGACACAGTTATAGCTCAGATACCTGACGTTATGGCTAAATTTGAAATCAACACGCCACTTCGCCTAGCCCACTTCCTAGCACAGTGCGGACACGAATCAGGTGGATTCAAAGTTGTAAACGAAAACCTAAACTACAGTGCTAAGGGTTTGTTAGGGGTATTTAAAAAGTACTTCCCTACAGGAGCTAAAGCAGCATTGTATGAGCGCAAGCCAGAAAAGATCGCTAACCTAGTTTATGGTGGTAGAATGGGTAACGGACCTGAAACATCAGGTGAAGGATTCAAATTCCGTGGCCGTGGTTATATCCAATTAACAGGCAAAGACAACTACAAAGCATTTGATGCAGTTGTACCTGAGAACTTACTAGAGACTCCGGAGCTAGTTGCTACGAAGTATCCACTACTATCTGCCGCTTGGTTCTTCCATAAGAACGGCTTACATAAGATTGCTGATGGTGGAGCTACAGATATTGTGGTGACTAAGGTAACAAAAAGAGTAAACGGCGGAACAATTGGTTTAGCCGATAGAATTAAGCACTTCAAAGAATATCACGCTTTATTAGCATAAAATTAATCAATGTTCGTAAAAAATTAGGAGACCAAATAAATAAAGGTCTCCTTTTTTATTTTATAGATTATATTTAAAATAAAAACAAATGGCCTGTCACACTATTTTTATGAAAGATCAAAAAGAGTTTTTCCTTCGTATGAAGGAAAGAGATCCTGAGATTATTTTAAAAATGGTGAAATGCGTTTTAAGCGCTCATAAAAGAAAGGTTAATAAATTAAATATCTTTGAAATCGTGTTTAAAGACACAACATACATGATATTTGCGATGGAAAAATCTGAATTTAAAAACTTTTTAGGAAACTGTTTACAAGACATGATTAATATAGAAGAGTACGAAATATGCGCGCAAATCAAAAAGATAATAACCAGAAATACTAGAAAAAAGAAAGCGTCTACTGAAGAATAATATTTCTAGTTTTAAAAAATAAATATTAGATTAATAGTTATGAAAAAGCTCCTAAGAAATTTAGATTTTTGGTTTGAATATTATGTAGGTGTTCATCTTACGAATGCAAAGAATCTAGCAAAATGGCACGATTATATTATAAACAAATACCCAGAAAAATTCAATAAAAAACAAAAATAATGGAACAACAACAAGTCAAATTAAATATTTCTTTAGATAAAACTGAAGGAGTAGTATGCGAAGTCTGTGGAAATCAAACTTTTCAAGAAGCTCTAATAATTAGAAAAGCTTCTAAGTTTTTAACAGGAACCGCTCAAGACGCAATAGTGCCTATTCCTACTTTCTCTTGCACCAAATGCGGTCACGTTAACGAAGAATTTCTGCCTCAAGAACTAAAATCAAAAGAAGAAAAATGATAAAAGATTTAGAAGTGATAACTTACGACAGTTCAAATTCCAGAACTGTACTAAAAGCAGATTCTATAGTTGATTCTATAGTAGACAAATTCATAGACAGATCTAGAGTAGGAAAAAAGAAGTACGGCACTAATTTAGATCGAACAGATTTGAGTTTAGAAGCATGGATTGAACATGCTTTAGAGGAACATATGGATGCGATACTCTACTTACAAAAAATTAAATCAGTTATCGGTGGCTCCAAAACAAAATTATGATATAGATTGGGCAACTCAGAAAGGAATTAGTTATTCTCAGTACTCTTTATATAAGCAATGTCAATTTCGATGGTACTTACAATACGCAAAAAAGATCAAGGTTTTTGAACCTTCGATGCATCTTGTTTTCGGTACTGCATTCCACGAAACTCTACAGGAGTATATTAGAGTGATGTACGATCAATCAGCGAAAGCCGCGAACTCATTAGATCTGGAAACATTCTTGAAAGAGAGGATGTTAGAGAGCTACAAAGAAATCTACGACAATAACGGTAACATCCACTTCGCAAAACCAGACGACTTCAAAGATTTCATCACTGATGGAGTTATTCTGTTAGATTGGATAAAATCCAAGAGAGCAAGGTATTTCACCCTCAAAAGCGTAGAGCTAAAAGGCATAGAGATACCAGTAAAAGGCCTCATAACAGAGGATGCTCCAAGCATATTCATGATTGGATCTATAGATTTAGTTTTTTACGATAAAAGAGATGGTAAGTATACTATCTACGATATAAAAACTTCTACAAGAGGTTGGTCAGAAATGGACAAAAGAGATCAAACCAAAATCAATCAGATTCTTTTATATAAGCACTACTATTCTAAATTAATAAAAGTAGACTTAGATAAGGTAGATGTGAAATTCTTTATAGTAAAAAGAAAGCCTTACGAAAATCCTGATTTTCCTACCCATAGAGTGCAGGAGTTCGTTCCTGCTAACGGAAACAAAAAGATAGAGAAAGCTGTTAATCAATTCAAAGAGTTCATAAACAGCTGCTACGATTCATCTGGTAAGCTTTTAGACAGATCTTACGAAAAAAATTTATCTGCATGTAAATATTGTCCATTCAATAATAAGCCGGAGCTTTGTAATAGAAACCAATAAGATTTATTTTTTATTTATGTATATAATATCTATATTTATGTATATTTATAATAAACAATAAATATGGAAACTAAAAAAAGAGTAATTACGTCGGTTAAGATTCCTGATAATCTTTACGAAGATTTCAAAATTATGAACGTAAGAACCAAGATGAATCTACAAGATTTAGTAGAAAGAACTATTTTCTTATATCTAACAGAAGCTAAATTTAGAGAAACAGTACACAATCAATTCAATACGTACTACACAGGATCAGACATTCTAAACGCAATAAAATAAAGTAAATGGTAAACGGTTACATTCCACAAAAAGACAGAAAAAAGATACTCTTGCTTTGCGACGATATCCGAATGACTTCGGGAATATCAACGATAGCGAGAGAAATAGTAGTGGGTACATCTCACGTATTTAATTGGGTTAACTTAGGAGGAGCAATCAACCATCCAGATCACGGTAAAAGATTAGATATATCTCAAGATACAGGCGTGATTAATGGTATTACAGATGCCTCAGTATTCTTATATCCAACTAACGGATATGGATCTCCTGAACTAGTTAGACAATTAATTGATATTGAAAAGCCAGATGCGATAATGTTTTTCACAGATCCAAGATATTGGATATGGTTATTTCAAATGGAAAACGAGATAAGAAAAAAAATGCCCATGATTTATTTAAATATTTGGGACGATTTGCCTGCGCCTCTTTACAATAGGCCATACTACGAATCTTGCGATACGTTATTTGCTATATCAAAACAAACGGAGAATATTAATAAACTCGTACTTGCAGATAAAGTAAAAGATAAAATTATCAAGTATCTTCCTCACGGAATAAATGAAAAAATGTTTTATCCAATCAACGATTACATGAAAGAGGATAGCGAAAGATTGGACAAGATGAGAGATAAAATCTTTGGAGAAGATAAACCAGAGTTCGTCGTTTTCTATAATGCGAGAAACATAAGAAGAAAATGTTTACCAGATTTGATAGCCGGATATTCTGAATTTTGTAACATGATAGGAAAAGAGAAAGCTAAAAAGTGTAGATTGCTTATGCATACTGATCCTATAGATGAAAATGGAACGGATCTTCCTGCTGTTATAGATTTAATATGCGATCCTGAATACCAAAAAACAGTTTTTTCTGGCGGTAGAATGTCTACTCAAGACATTAATTTATTGTACAATCTATGTGATGTTACTGCTCTAATATCTTCAAATGAAGGATGGGGATTGTCTTTAACAGAAGCAATGATGTGCGGAAAAATGATTATAGGAAACGTCACAGGAGGAATGCAAGATCAAATGAGGTTTGAAGATGAAAATGGAAACTGGATAGATTTCGATGAAAAATTCCCTTCTAATCACTTTGGAAAATATAAAAAATGCGGAGAATGGGCAATACCAGTATTTCCTTCAAATATGAGTTTGGTTGGATCAGTACCTACACCATACATTTGGGACGATAGAGCCGATTTTAGAGATATTGCAAAAGCAATAAAAGAAGTCTATGATCTAACTCCCGAAGAGAGAATTAAGAGAGGTTTAAATGGTAGAAATTGGGTCCAATCAGACGAATCAAATATGAGTGCAAGAAGAATGTGCGAGAGTTTCATATCTACAACAAAACAAACTTTAGAAAATTTCAAAGAAAGGCCGTATTTTGAATTTATAAAAACAGAAAAATTACCAAGAAAAAAATTAACACATCCTTTAACATATTAATATGAGTAAACAATATTGCGTTATATCGTGTCCGATTGACACATATTCAGGTTATGGAGCAAGATCTAGAGATTTCGTAAAAGCTCTTTACGAACTTAAAAAAGAAGAATGGGAAATAGAAATTCTAGCACAAAGATGGGGAGCCACTCCTTGGAATTACATAAAAGAAAATTCAAAAGATTGGAGTTTTTTAGAGCCTCATATAAATAAAACAGGACAATTAACAAGACAGCCAGATGTCTGGATTCAGATAACTGTGCCTAATGAATTTCAACCTGTGGGTAAGTTTAATATTGGAGTCACTGCGGGCATAGAAACAACGGTATGTCATGCTTCATGGTTAGACGGTTTAAATAGAATGAATTTAAATCTAGTATCATCAGAACACGCTAAAACAGTATTTAAAAATTCTTTCTTTGAAGAAAAAAATCAACAAGGACAAACCATAAGACAAATAAAGTTAGAAAAACCAGTAGAGGTACTTTTTGAAGGTGTTGATTTAGATAAGTATTTTATTGTTGAAGAGAAAGATTTGTCCAAAACAGAATTAGTAAAATCTCTTGATTCAATAAAAGAGTCATTTTGTTATCTATTTGTAGGTCACTGGCTTCAAGGAGAATTTGGAGAAGACAGAAAGAACGTTGGATTAATGTTAAAAACATTTTTAGAGACATTTAAAGGTAAAAAAAATAAACCCGCTCTAATTATGAAAACATCTGGTGCTGGATCTAGCATCATGGATAGAGATGAACTATTGAAAAAAATTAGTTTAATAAAGGGATTTGTAGAAGATAAAGATTTACCTAACGTTTATTTGTTACACGGAGATATTCAAGACGAAGATATAAATGCTTTATATAATCACCCAAAAGTAAAAGCGATGGTGAATCTGACCAAAGGCGAAGGATTCGGTAGACCATTATTGGAATTCAGTCTAATGAAAAAACCTATTATCGTTTCAAATTGGTCAGGGCACATAGATTTTTTATCACAAGATTTTTGTTGTTTGTTAAGTGGAGAAATAAAACAAATTCACCCATCAGCAGTTGTAGAAAATATGCTCATCCCCGAATCAGGATGGTTCTCTGCAAATGTTGGAGAAACTAAATTTTATCTAAAAGATATATTTGAAGATTACGACAAATATACAGAAAAAGCTAAAAGACAAGCCTATAGATCTAAAAGTCAATTTTCATTTGAGAAAATGAAAGAGTTATTATCTATAAATTTAGAAGCAATACCTAAAAAAGTAGAACTTAAATTACCAACTCTAAAGAAAATAGAACTACCTAAACTTAAAAAAATATAATATGACAGAAAAAGAATTTGTAACGTGGTTTAAAGGATTCGTATCTGCTGCTAATAGTTTTAATATAACTCCGAAACAGTGGGATACTATTTGCGAATTTTTGGAAAAAGTTAAAACTGAAGAATCAATAGAATCGAAAACGAGATATAGCCGATATACTTTAGATAACAATTGGAGTTCTACTAGTCCTATATCCGATAATAAAAATAATAATACAGAAACAAAAACTCTTTTAAATGATTGATAAAATAATAGATTGTCCTAATTGTAAAGAAAAAGCTTGCTGTTATCAAACTCCTATAAATGAATTTCATAATTCATACGCGTGTTTTGGATGCGGATTTACTACTAACGATCTAATGCAAGAATCCGAATTCAATTTTGAAGAATTTGAATCAACGTTACCAGAACTTTATAAAGATCTAAAAACTCTAGATTATGAAAATAGAGTATGGTATCCTCAGGCTATCAATATTTTGGACAAAGGAACGGTTTTTGCAAATGGTAAATCTAAAGATAGTTGGCAATGGTCAGCTATCAAAACTGTAGAATTAACAGAAGAAGAAAAACAAAATCCTAAATTTAAAGGGCAGCTTTATAAATCAGACTCTAAAAGTTTAGAAAATTTTGGAACAGATTTTATAGAAGCGTGTGATTACATTGGATTTTTTGATATAAAAAAATAAAATATGCCATCAATAAGTTACGCTATTCCGGTATGCAACGAACATAAAGAATTAGATAAATTACTTTCTTTATTGATTGAATATAAACGTACTCAAGATGAAATAGTGGTTCAATGCGATTTGGGAAACACCACTGGTGAAGTTTATCAAATTTTAGAAAAGCATAAAAATAATATAAAAATAATAGAATTTGCGTTAAAGGGAAACTTTGCTGCATTTAAAAATAATCTAAAAGCAAATTGTCTTGGAGCTTGGATATTTCAAATAGATGCAGATGAACTATTACACGAAGAATTTTTACAACACCTTCCACAAATTTTAAGAGACAATCCTGAAGTGCAACTTTTCTGTTTGCCTAGAATCAATACTGTAGAAGGATTGACTCAAGAGCACATAATTAAATGGGGATGGAATGTAAACGAAAAAGGATGGGTGAACTTTCCTGATATACAAACTAGAATAATTCAAAACTCTCCAAAAATACAATGGGTAGGAAAAGTTCATGAGGTTATATACGGACATACTTCTCAAGCAGTTCTTCCTATACAAGAAGAATATTGTTTATTACACCATAAACATATACAACGCCAAGAAATGCAAAATACATTATATTCAATGATATGAAAAAAGCTATAATAACTGGAATAAATGGACAGGATGGATCATATTTAGCAGAATATCTACTTGAATTAGGATACGAAGTTCACGGAATATTAAAAAGAAATTCTGTAGCAGAAAATCAAACAGCGCGACTAGACGAAATATTCAATAAATTAAATTTGCATTATGCAGATATGACTGATATATCGTCTTTATACAGAGTGATAAATCAAGTTAAACCTCATGAGATATATAATTTAGCAGCTCAATCGCATGTAAGAATATCTTTTGATCAACCTATATATACTGTAAATGCGACAGGGGTAAGTGTACTTAATTTATTAGAAGTAGTAAAAGAGGTGGATGCATCTATAAAAATATATCAAGCATCTTCTTCTGAAATGTTTGGTAATTCAATTGACGCTGACGGTTATCAGAGAGAAACTACCACAATGAATCCAGTATCTCCTTATGGTTGCGCTAAAGTGTTTGCTTATAACATAAGCAGAAATTATAGACACTCATATAATATGTTCGTATCTAATGGAGTATTATTCAATCATGAATCTCCAAGAAGAGGCACTAATTTTGTCACAAATAAAGTTTGTAAAGAAGCAGTAAAAATAAAATTAGGTTTATCTAAAGAATTAAAATTGGGTAATCTAAGCGCAACTAGAGATTGGGGTCATGCAAAAGATTATGTTAAAGCAATGCATCAGATTTTACAACTAGATAAACCAGATGACTTCGTATGCGCTACTGGAATATCTCATTCGGTGCAAGAACTTTGCGAATACGTGTTTATGGCATTAGATTTAAATTGGAAAGATTACGTAAAACAAGATGAAAAATTTTTAAGACCAGAAGAATTAAATAATTTAAAAGGCGATGCGTCAAAATTAAAACAAATGACTGGTTGGGAACCGACATATACTTTTAAATCAATGCTATTAGAAATGATTAATTATTGGATAAAACATTATACAAATGAATAAAATAGTAATAACTGGAGGAACAGGATTAATAGGATCCGCCTTTAAAAAAGGAAAAAAGTTAGGATCTAAAGATTATGATCTGAGATCAACAGTAGAAACAAATAAAATGTTTGAAGAAAATAATCCTGACGTGGTAATTCACACAGCCGCCAAAGTAGGAGGAGTCGGAGCAAATATGCAATATCCTGCTAATTTTTATTACGATAATATAATGATGAATACAAACATTATTCAATCTTCATTCGAACATAGAGTAAAAAAATTAGTTTGCTTTTTATCGACATGCGTATTTCCTGATAAAATAGAATATCCTCTTACTGAAGATAAAATTCATCAAGGAGAACCTCACCCAAGCAATGCATCTTATGCGTATGCGAAAAGAATGGCTGACATTCAAATTAAAGCTTATAATAAACAATATGAAACTAATTATTTTTCAGTTATTCCATGCAATGTTTACGGAATAAAGGACAATTTCAATTTACATAATGGTCACGTTATCCCGACTTTGATTCACAAGTGTTGGTTAGCAAAACAAAATAATTCGCCTTTTGAAATTTGGGGAAATGGATCTGCTCTTAGAGAATTTGTTTTCGCAGACGATATGGCAGATATAGTGTTGAAATTAGTAGAAACTTATGAAGGAACTGATCCAATAATAATATCCAATCCACAAGAGTATTCTATAAAAGAAGTAGTCGACATAATTATTAAGCACATGGAATTTGAAGGAGAGGTTAAGTGGTTATTAGATAAACCTAATGGACAACATAGAAAACCATCGTCTAACGAAAGATTGACAAATATAATCGGTCAATATAATTTTACTACTTTAGAAATAGGTTTAAAAAATACAATAGATTGGTTTAAATTAAATTACGAAACAATAAGAAAATAAAAAATAAAGTTAAAACATGGATAGTAAAAAACAAGCTATTTTAGATTCTATATCTGAGTATATAAAAGAAAAGAAAAAAAATAAAACATGGAAACCTGGTGTGGATTGGATTCAATATTCAGGTCCTTATTTTAATGAGAAAGAATTTGTATACGGCGTAGATTCTCTCCTATCTGAATGGTTTATATTAGGTGAAAAAGGTAGAGAGTTCGAATTAAAATTCGCGCCTCTTCTAGGTAAAAAAGATGGTATAGTTGTTAATTCTGGAAGCTCTGCAAATTTATTAATGGTATCTCTTTTGAAAACAAAAAGATGGGGTAAAGTTCCAGAAGGTTCTAAATTTATTACTCCTGTCGTATGTTTTCCAACAACAATAAACCCACTAATTCAAAATGGCTATAAACCAGTTTTCGTAGACGTTACACTACCAGATCTGAATCTAGACTTAGATCAAGTAGAAAAAGTTTTACAAGAGGACATTAATAAAGAAATTAAAGGCCTTATATTTGCCCACGTATTAGGAAATCCTCCTGATATGGATAGAGTTATGGACATAGTAAAAAAATATAATTTAATTTATTTAGAATATACGTGTGATGCGTTAGGCTCTACTTGGGATGGAAAACCTTTAGGATCTTTCGGCGATATTTCTACGTGTTCATTTTTCCCAGCTCATCATATGACAATGGGTGAAGGTGGTTTTGTTGCAGTTAATTCAGCTAAAAAAAGAATGGCATTAGCATCTTTGAGAGATTGGGGCAGAGCATGTTATTGCAATACCGCAAAACCTGGAAATGTAATGTGCGGTACAGCTTGTGGTTGTAGATTTGATTCTTGGTTCAAACAGCAATCAGATATTTCTTTTGATCACAGATACGTTTTTGAAGAGATAGGATATAATTTAAAACCTACAGAAATGCAAGCTGCAATTGGATTAGCGCAATTAGGCAAATTAGATGAGATGCATACAAGAAGAAAACACAATTTTAAAAGATTGTATGAGATCTTTAGTAAATACCCCGATTATTTTTATTTGCCTACAGTTCATGAAAAAGCAGATCCATCTTGGTTTGGATATTTAGTCACTCTTAAAGATAATACTCCATTTACAAAAGCTGATTTAATAGATTATATGGAATCATGTAAAGTTCAAACAAGATCTTATTTTACAGGAAACGCTTTATTCCATCCAGCATATGAAGATTTAGCTAAAGAATATGAAAATCCTAGAACTCAATTTCCAATTGCGACAAAAACGACGTTAGATACATTTTTTCTCGGAGTATATCCAGGAATTACAGATCAACAATTAGATTATATAGAATTGTGTTTACATAATTTCATAAAAGAAAATAATAATGGGATACATAACATTTAAAAATCTAACAACATCAGCAGATTTAGGATCTCAAGTTATGCAGTATTGGGCATTATGCGCAGTAGCAAGTGCAAATAATTTAAAAATAGTATTTCCTAAATCATCATCAGATAAAGGTTGGGGATATAAATTTTCTAAACTATTAGATGTTGAATTAGATTTAAGATCTGATGAATTTTTCAATGATTTTATTCCAATAACAATTGATAGAAAATTATTAATTGATCCAAAAATGTTTAATTTAGATTCTAATAAAAATTATAGCGTTGAAGATCTATTTTTTTATTGCGACTATTGGTATCCAAAATATTGTTATCTTATAGATTCTATAAAATGGAATGAAAAGCATTATAAAACAGCATTAGATATTTTTGAAACGTTAAAAAAATATAATAAGGAATTGGTATCTATTCACGTTCGTCGTGGAGATTATTTATTACATCATCACTTTTGTAAATTAGATAACAGATACTACGAAGAAGCGCTTCAAAATTTTATTCAAGATATAGAAAAATATCATTTTTTAGTGTTTTCAAATGATATTGAATGGTGTAAAGAAAATCTTATAGAAGGAGAAATGGTCACATTCATGCCTCAGAGAGAAGATTACGTAGATTTAATATTAATGAGTTTATGTCATCATAATATAGTGGCTAATAGTACTTTTAGTATGTGCGCGGCATATAAGAATAACAACAAAAATAAAAAAGTAATATGTCCTACTAACTATGTTAAATCCTACAGTGATGTATCATTCATAAATGGTAAATATTATATAGATTCATGGAAAAATATAGATAATGAATGTTAATAGAAAAATAGCATTTCTAACTGAAATGGGCTTTACAGGAAAAATATCATGTAATCATCCAAATATGAGAACAGAATTTGCGTGGATGAACGCTCTTGACGCTGATCACTTTCCAATTTCTCTATTTCACGAAGTAAAAAATTATGATCATGTTTTTTTAATAATTCCAAAAGGCGAAGTTTATTTAAATGCAGTCGGAGGAAAGTTAATAAATAAAATTAATCCTATAAGTCAATTATTAGAATCTAATTTTCATAGATTGTTAAAAGAACATAATTCAAAAGTGTATTTTGTACAAGAAGGTCCTCACTGGCTTTTTAATGATTACGAAATAGTAGATCAGATAAATTTCTACAATCTTATCAGTGAATGCGATTCAATATTTGCGCATAACCAACAAGATAGACTATATTATATGGGAATGTTTCCAGATAAACCCATTCACATCATGCAGACTCTTATGATAGAAACTCTTATAAGAGATATAAAGCCTAATAAAACAGACCGGGTAATCATTGGCGGCAATTTCTCTAGGTGGTATGGAGGATTTGAAAGTTATACCGTCGCTCAAGAATTTCAAGCGCCTATTTGGGCTCAAGATTCTCACTCAAAAAGAGAATATGAAGATCAACTAGAAAATATAAATCATTTTCCAAGAATGATGTGGAACCAATGGATGCAAGAGCTATCAAAATTTAAATATGCAGTGCATTTAATGCCAACGGTGGCTGCAGGAACATTCAGTTTAAATTGTGCTTATTTTGGAATACCATGCATAGGAAACGTAAACGTAGATACACAGTCTGCGTGTCATCCTCTACTTTCTGTAGATGTAGAAGATATTCACTCAGCTAGAAATTTAGCAAAGAGACTAAAAGAAGATAAAGAATTTTATGAACGTTGTAGTAGAATAAGTAGAGAAAGTTACAAATCACACTACCATAAAGATAATTGGTTAAAATATATGAATAAAGTATTAAATTGATTTAATGGAAAATAAAAAAGTGTTAGTATTAACAGGAGGCGATAATAATTTACATGAAGTATTAGATCTAACTGTGCCTTCTAAATTGAGATACGCTAGAAAATATGGTTATGATTTTATGTGTTTAAATTCATTTAAAAAATATCCGGAATATAATATCAATAATGATAATATAGGTTTATCATTTTCTAGAACCATATACATGTTTAGAATGTTAGCACATTATAATATTATTATGTGGTTAGATGCTGATTCTATAGTGACAAATTATAATTATCCCATAGAGTCTTTTATAACAAATGATCATTCATTATATTTTTCTTATGATTGGCCGGTATCTTCAAATGGAGATTCTGGACATGAAGGATTTAGTGGAGGAAATTTTATAGTACAATTAACTCATAATAGCGCTGAGATATTTGATAAGTTTGTTTATTCAGCTCAAACTTATTTGAATGATTCAGGAGCTGATCAAGCGTGTTTTAACTATCTATATAAAGCTACTCATTTGAAATCGTATATTAAGATACTAGAACATAAATATTTAAATGCAGTACCAGAATTTATAAAAAATACTGAGATTTGGAAAAATGATCCTAATAGAGTTGGCCCAAATAGTTCATTTAAAATAACATCTCCTTGGAATGAAAATTGTTTTATAGCGCATTTAACAGGTTGTTCAAATAGTGATAGAGTAAACTTATTAAATAACGAATTGAAAAAATATTTGTGATAATGAAGAAAAATAAATTTAAAATAATAATACCTTCATATAATAATGAAGATTGGGTCGAATATAATTTAGCCAGTATAATAAATCAAACGTACGATAATTACGAAGTATTATATGTTGACGATTGTTCTACTGATAATACTAACGAATTAGTACACTCTATTGTAGGAACCAACAATAAATTTACGATTATTAGAAATGAAAAAAGAAAAGGAAAAGAACATTTCTATAACTATGTAAGATTTTTTGATTCTTTAGAAGATGATGAGATTGCAGTATTTGCATGCGGAGACGATTGGCTTATGAATGATAGCGTTTTAGAGAATTTAAACAATTTCTACAACGAAAAAAATTCTTGGATGACATACGGACAATTTTATGTTTTTGATGGGTCTGATAATGCAATAAAAGCCAATCCACAAAACACTCCATATCCAGATTTTATTCACGAATATAAATTATATAGAAGAGACGTTTGGAGAGCGAGTCATATGCTGACATTAAAAGGATTTTTAGTAAAAGCGATTGATCAAAAAGATTTTATATCAAGTATAGATAACATGTATTTTCATCATGCTTGCGATTTATCTCTAGCATATCCGTGCTTAGAAATGTGTCCAAAAGAAAAGATTGGAGTTGTAGATTTTCCTACTTACGTATGGAACAATAGTAAATCTTGTAGACAAAGAACAGATGAAAGGGAATCATCAGATAATCAAAAATACGAATTAGAAATAAGAAATAAAAAACACTATAAGGAAGGACTTTCAGGAGAAAAGTTACCCCAAATAAACGCTATTGGAGGAGGTAGAGAGAATAATAGCATGCCAAAAAAATTCTCGTATGTACAAGATTTGCAAGACGGAGAATTTGATTTATCTTTAATATGCGATACAGATATTATAAGATATATAAATGGAGATATTATTATTAATAGAGGAAAGATAGTTGCAGACGTGCACGAACCAGCACACTTACATAATCAAAAACTAGTTCATCAAGCATTAATTCATCATTATGAAAAATTTGATGCAATATTGACTTATGATGAAGAGTTATTAAAATTACCAAATTCTATTTTTAGAAATGGGGGCGGTGAAGTTCTATTGACTAAACAAAATTATTCACAAGGCTATCCTGTATATGTAAATGAAAGTTTATTTTCTATATATGAAAAAAATAAATTAGTATCATTCATAACCTCTAATAAAACATTTACTGATTGGCATAGATTTAGAACAGAGTGTGTAAATTATCTTTTAAAAAATAATCAGAAGTTTGATTTATATGGAGTAGGATACAATGAAATAAATCAAAAAATTTTAGGATTAAAAGATTATTATTTTTCCATTGCAATAGAAAATGGAAATCAAAAAAATTATTTTACGGAAAAAATACTAGATTGTTTTTTAACTGGAACGATACCGATATATAAAGGTTGTCCTAACATAGATGATTTTTTTGATAAGAATGGGATAATCACATTTAACGATAAAGAAGAATTATTAGAAATATTAGATAATTTAACTCCTGAAATCTACCAATCAAAATTAGATAGTATAAAAAATAACTATGAAACTGCTTTAAAATGGAGGTGGGATAATGATATATATTTCGATAAATTTTTAAAAAATATAATAAAATAAATATGACTTTAGGAGCTGCTCTATATGATGCTTTTGGAAAAACATATATTCTTAATTTGAAAAAGAGTTTAGATAGGAAATTATCTATGGAAAAAAAATGTTCTTTAATTAATTTAAATTATCAATTTTTTGAAGCATTTGATGGAGATAATTTTTTATTCCCTTTTTATACGAAAGGAGGATATATGAATCACAATCAATTAGGCGAGATAACAACGTCTAGGTATTATGCAGCTCAATACGCATTAAATTATATAATTCATAGAGCAATTAACAATAATATTAAAAGTTTTATTTTTATGAACGATGATGTTTATTTCGATAACTATCATAGTTTCACTGATCAAAATTTCCTAGATATAAAAAACAAAATACCTGAAGATTGGGATATTATAGTATTAGGCAGCATGTTTCAAACATATCCTTATACAGGAGATGTAGATTATACGCCAAATTTATTACATACTCCAGGATGTCACGCATGTGCAATAAATCATACTGTCTATCATGACATCATAGCTCAATCAGCTCCAATAACAAATGTAGTAGGAGATCATTTAAATGATCATTTAAGAAGTCTAGGTAAAAAAATATATAGTGTCTATCCAGATATTTGTCTTCAAGATAGATCATTCGTAACAACGTGCTAATTTAAAAACCAATAAAATTAACTTAATGAAAAAAATAGTATATGTAACTGGATGCCTTGGATTTATCGGATCTTATGTAACAAGAGCGTGTTTAAATAAAGGCTGGTATGTAAAAGGTGTAGATATGATGACATACGCATCTAATAAAGATCTTTTAAAAGAGTTTAAAAAATATGATAACTTTTCTTTTGTTCATTGTGATATAAATGATTTGACATTTTTATATGATTGTGATTATATAATTAATACTGCAGCTGAAACTCATGTTGGAAATTCTATAATGAGCAGTGAAGAATTTGTACATTCAAATGTAAATGGAGTTCACAATATTTTAGAACTAATAAAAAATCATAGAGGAGAAAATTCTACAAAGCCAGTATTAATACATTTTAGTACAGATGAAGTATATGGAGATATTGAATCTGGAGCTCATACAGAAGATCATTTATTAAAACCAAGTAATCCATATTCAGCAACTAAAGCAGCTGCAGATATGCTTGTAATGGCTTGGGGTAGAACTCATAAACTTCCATATATGATTGTAAGACCAACTAACAATTACGGTATAGGTCAATATGTAGAAAAACTAATTCCAAAAGCTATTAAATATTTAAATTTAGGTCGTAAAATACCTTTACATAATAATGGAGAACCATATAGAAATTGGTTGCATGCTTCTGATACAGCTGATGCTGTTATTACTTTAATAGAACATGGAATAGTAGGAGAAATCTATAACATAGCTGGAGGATTTGAACAAAAAAATATTGATACTGTTAAACGTATAATTGAAGAATTTACAGAAATTAAAAATTGGGAAAATCTTTCAGATTGTAATGATTTTATAGATTTTTCTTATGATAGACTTGGTCAAGATGTAAGATACGCATTAGATGATTCAAAATTAAGAAATTTAGGTTGGACACCAAAAATAAATTTTTCAAAAGAAATAAAAAATATTGTAGATTACTATAAGAAAAAGTTTATATGGTAAAAGTAAGTGATATTATAGCAGACTATTTAAAAGAAAAAAATATAGAGACTGTATTTGGAATTATCGGATCTGCAAATTCTCATATATTTGACTCAATTAATAAATTAGGCTATACTAAGATAATTAATACTCATCATGAACAAGCTGCAGTCATGGCTATGGGTGCTCACTATAGAGCATCAGGTAAATTATCAGCAGCAATTGTAACAGCTGGTGGAGGAGTTACAAATGCAGTTACTGGCATAGTTAGCAATTGGGCTGATTCTATCCCAGGTTTAATTATTTGTGGACAAGAATCTTATAATTATGTAACTCAAGATAGTCATTTAAGAATGTATGGAACTCAAGGTTTAAACATTTCAGAAATGGTAAAAGATGTTACAAAAAAAGCCTTAGGTTTTACTAATCAAGATGATATTCAAGAAGTGCTAGAGGATTTAGACTTTATTACTTCTACAGGACGACCTGGACCGTGTTTATTAGATGTTCCATTTAATTTACAATCAAAAATGGTAGAAAAAAGAGATTGGGCATTTCATTTAGCTGATTTTAAGTTTAAGTCTTTAAATACTGAATCGATATCACAGGCTATCAAAGAATCAAAACGTCCAGTAATTTTAGGAGGAAACGGAATTAGATTATCTGGGGCTAAAAATAAATTTAATGAATTTATTAATAAAAATAAAATACCTACCCTATTAACATGGTCAGGAATAGACTTGATAGAATCAGATAATGAAAATTTCTATGGAAGATTTGGATTATATGGACAACGATGCGCAAATTTTATAGTGCAAAATGCTGATCTTGTAATTGTGTTAGGTAGTAGATTAGCTTTACCTCAAGTTGGATACGATTTTAGTCAATTTGCTAGAGACGCAAAGATAATTCAAATAGATATTGATGAACTTGAATTAGCAAAATATCCAACGCATATGAGAATTCAAGCTAATTGTAAACATGTTATAGAAAGCTTAAACGAATGCGATCTAGACAGCTATAGAGAAGATTGGGTAGCTTATTGTAATAAACTAAGACAAGATTATCCTTGGGTAGAAAAAGCTCATAAAGATAACGGATATTTAAACTCATATAAATTCATAGATAGACTATCTAATCACTTAAAAGATGATCATATTATTGTTACAGATATGGGTACAGCGCTATTAAGCGGACATCAATCTATAAAATTAAAGAAAGATCAAGTGATGTTTACGTCATTAGGTTTAGGAGAGATGGGATATGGTATTGCTGGTGCAATTGGCGCACAATTTGCGTGTCCGAATAAACCAGTACTTTGCTTAAATTGTGATGGTGGAATAATGATGAATCTTCAAGAACTTCATACAGTAATAGAGAATGAGCTACCTATAAAAGTAGTTATATTCAATAATGATGGATACCTAATGATTAAACACACTCAAAAAATGTTGTTTAAAAATCATTACGTAAGTGTGAATAAAAAAACAGGAATTGGATTACCAAATTTTAGTAAACTTATGCCCGCATTCGGATATAATTATTATGAATTAAAAGACTGGCAAAATTTTGATTCTACTATAGAAAATTTTTTAAATGATAAAGATGCATCTGTATTAGAAGTATTCATGGATCCTGAACAAGATTTTATTCCAAAAGTAAAAGGAGTTTTAAAGGAAGATTTAACTATATTTCCTCCTCCAATTGAAGAAATGTCTCCATTACTTCCTTTAACGGAAATTGAAAATAGCATGATAATACAATTAAGTGAAAAATCTAAACAAATAAAAAGATGATAAAAGCAGGAATTTTAGGAACGGGAAACATAGGCACTGATCTTCTATTAAAAATAATCAAAACAGATTTCATTAAACCTGTAATTTTCCCAATCACTGATCAAGGTATAAAATATTTCATAGATAATCCAAATTGTTGTGATGTTGTTTATGATTGTACTAGCGCAGCTGATGCACGGGATCATGCTAAAGTATTCAAAAAACAAGGAATCAAAGTTATTGATTTAACTCCGTCTAAAATAGGCGATATGTGTGTGCCAGATGTCAATTCAGAAATAATAATTACTGATGATAATATAAATATGATAACTTGTGGTGGACAAGCTTCTATGCCAATGTTACATTTAATTTCAAAAGAATGTAAAGGAATAGAATACGTAGAAGTAGTATCTCAAATTGCGTCTAAAAGCGCAGGAATGGCAACGAGAATTAACATAGATAATTATATATACACTACTCAAAAAGCAATAACTAAATTCACGGGTTGTACTAATTGTAAAGTAATTCTCAATCTTAATCCAGCAGAACCTTGTGTAGATATGCAAACTACTATTTTTATTAAAACTAAAAATATTAACTTTGAAAATCTAACAGAGAAAGTTCTTGATAAAATAGAAGAATTGAAACAATATATCCCATATTATGAATTAGTATTACCTCCAACAATGAATGAAAATGGCGTAGTTGTATTGAGTATTAGAGTGAAAGGAATAGGTGACTACCTTCCTTCATACGCAGGTAATCTAGATATAATAAATTGTGCCGCAATTAAAATAACTGAAAAATTAATACAAAAATAATGAAAAAAATTATTATAACTGATTCAAGTCTTAGAGACGGAAATCATAGCGTTAAACACACTATAAATTTAGATAGCATTGCAAAATATTGTCAATTCGCAGATCGAGCAGGAATACCGATTGTAGAAGTTGGACATGGAAATGGATTAGCTGCATCTTCACTATTAGTAGGTAAATCTATTAATACTGATGATGAAATATTGACTGTTGCAAGAAAAAATTTAAAATCTTCTAAATTAGGAATTCATATGATTCCAGGTTTAGCAACTTTAGATCACGCAAAAAAAGCAATAGAGTTAGGTGTAGACGTTTTTAGAGTTGCGACTCACTGCACTGAAGCTACATTATCAAAATCGCATATAGAGTATTTAGCTACTCAGAATATAATAGTTTATGGTGTGTTAATGATGAGTGCGTTAATTACTGCAGACGAATTAGTCGAACAGGCAAAGATCATGGAAAGTTATGGAGCGCAAGGCATTATTATAATGGATTCGACAGGAACTTATTTACCATCAGACGTGAAAGAAAGAATTACAAAATTAAAATCTAATTTAAAAGTTCCAATAGGTTTTCATGCTCATAATAATTTAGGTTGTGCTATCGCAAATTCATTAGTCGCTGCAGAATGCGGCGCTGATTTAATTGATGGTTGTATTAGAGGTTTTGGAGCAGGCGCAGGAAATGCAGCTTTAGAAGTTTTAATACCAGTATTTGAACAAAGCGGATTTGATTTAGGAATAAATTTTCAAGAAACAATTAAAGAAGCGGATAAAGTTATGGAATACTTAGTTCCATCCGCGCCTATAACCACTCCAATTAATATACTGACTGGTCTTAAAAAATTATTTTCTGGATTTGAAAAACCTATTGTTAATGCTTCAAAATTATATGGTATTGAATATTCATCTTTAATTTTCGAATTAGGAAATAGAAAATTAGTAGCAGGTCAAGAAGATTTAATTTTAGAAGTAGCTCAAAAATTGAAAAAATGAAAATTTTAATTACAGGTGCAAATGGTTTTTTAGGTTCTAATACTATAAAACATTTATTAAAACTAAATCATAAAATACTAGCATTTTCAAAAAATTCAAATAATATCATCCAATTATTGAATGATATTAAATTTATAAAATGCGATACAGAAAATTATGTTCCTTATGAATCTATAATTGTAGACTTTTCTCCTGACATAGTAATTAATTTTGCTTGGGATGGTGGAAATAATTATCAAGACGTAAATAATTTTAATCAATTTTATAAAAATATTCCATTAAGTTTAAGTTTATTAGAAATAATTAATAAACAAAATAATAAACCTAAATTTATAGGTCTAGGTAGTTTTGCAGAATATGGAAACCTTGAATTTAAAGCAGATGAAGATCAACAAGAGAAACCGATAAATTTTTATGGTTTATCAAAAAAACAAGTTAAGGAAATCACTGAGGCTTATTGCATTCAAAATAATATTAAATATAATTGGATAAGACCGTGTTATGTGTATGGTCCAGGAGATGTATCTACAAGATTAATTCCAACTATAATCAATAAAGCACTATCAAATGAAGAGATCATATTAAATAGTTGCGAAACTATTATAGATTATATCTATATAGATGACTTTTGTCAAGCGGTAACAGAGTTAGTTCAATCATCTACACAGAATGGGGCATATAATATATGTTCATCTAATGAATATGTTTTAAAAAATGTAATAAAAGAAATTCAAAAAAATATTTCTAATGATGTGAAAATAAGTTTTGATAAAAGTTTAGATCGAAAATTTTCATCAAAATACATATGCGGTTCCAATTCAAAAATAAAAATAGAAACAAATTGGACGCCAAAAATTAAAATTGAAGATGGAATAAAAAATACTGTAAATTACTATAAAACAAAAATATAAAATGGAATCATTGACAACAATAAAAGATAATAAGTGGATTTGGCCAATAAATGATGAAAGTAGTTGGCGAGGGCAAAATGAATATCAAGATTTACATACGCACATATTGCCATATGTAAAAACAAAAAATGTTATGATACAAGCCGGCGGAAATTGCGGATTTGTGTTAAGTAAATTTGTAGATCATTTCAAAACTGTTTATACATTTGAACCAGATCCAATTAACTTCTATTGCTTAAATCAAAATGTTACTCAAAATAATGTAATAAAAATGCAATGTTGTTTAGGTTCAGATAATAATCCAGTAAAAATTCAACAATTAATTAGACCTGATAAATTACACGATACAGGAGGAGTTCATATTGCAGGAACCGGATATACACCATCTATAACTATAGATAGTTTAAATTTACCTGAATGCGATCTTATTCAATTGGATGTAGAAGGATTTGAATTAAATGCGTTAATAGGTGGTTTAAAAACAATAGAAAAATTCAAACCTATTTTATGTATTGAATTTTGTGAAAAGTGGTTAAATAGGTATGATAGTAGTTCTGAAAAAATGGAAAATCTTCTTAACGACTTAGAATATGAATATAAAGAAACATGCGGAGTAGATAGAATATATGCGCACAAAAATAATTAAATGATAACGTTTGCTACAAATACATCTAATAATACTTTAGAATATACTAAAATTCTTTTGCAATCTCTTAAAGAGAATCTAGACAATAAAGAACATGAGATTTTAGTTTTTATAGATTCTGATAACGATGGCACATTAGAATATCTAAGGTCAATAAAATCAGATTTCTATGATCTTAAAATAATAACTCATAAACTTTCCCCTATAATTGGACCAGAAAGAAACTGCAATCTTATTGTTGATTTAGCAAAATACGATATCGTTAGTTATTTGCAGAGTGATATGGTAGTATCTAAACATTATGATACTGAAATTCTAAAAAATTTAGAAACCAATACTATAATGAGTTCTACTAGAATAGAACCTCCATTGCATAGCAATTCAGATATAACATTTACTGCTAATTTTGGATTATCACCGAATGAATTTAAATTTGATGAATTTGTTAAATACGCTGAAACAATTAAATCAAATAAGCAAATAGATTATTTCTTTGCGCCATATACTTTTCATAAAGAAACATGGAATAAAATGGGAGGATACGATACAGTATTTAGAAGATCTAGATGCGATTCTGATTTAGTTCAGAGATGCAAACATTTAGGAATACAGTTAAAGCAAACATACTCTGCAAATGTATATCATTTCACATGCGTATCTTCAAGAGGAAAAAATTGGTTTGACCAATCTAATCAAGAAGCTCAAGATAGAGTAAAATTACAAAACTATGCAGATCAAATTGAGTTGAGAAGATTTTTTAAAAAGTGGGGAAATTTTAATCACGGAGAAAATTTAATAAAAAAGTATGATTGTGATTTAGTGATAAAAGGATCCAAGAATCAGGTAAATGTTGCTTATCAATTAGAACCGTTTTTTACAAGAGTTTTTGTAGAATTAGAGGATCACAAGAATCAATTGATTCAAGCCCATGATGATCAACATCAACCAGCAAATGAACTATATAATTTTACAGAGCAAAATTGGAAAGAATCTAGTCAGTATTATAATCAAATAGACTATTCTCAAATTTATTTTGTAGGAGAACCTGAAAATTATAACGCAAAAATAATATTGGATTTGGATAGCAATGAATATAACATGTTAACTCAAGAAACGCTACTAAATCTCTCTCACTTGATAGAGCAAACAGAGCCTGGGGATTATCAATCAGGAAATTGCATAATATCGATAAGAGAAGCGAAAGACATTACTCCTCCATTCAAAGTAGAAAATCCGCCTTTCGATATGAGTTTATTAACTATAGAATAATATTTATATAAAACAATATACATGGAAGCAGTACAACCCAAAGCATCGGTAACTATTGACGGAAAGAAACTCGGATTGCTATTCGACGTTAATTCTAATCCTACAAAGAAAGGCGTGAAAATGCATTTTGTATTAGAGGAAAAATTCCAAGATGCAAGACAGAAACAAGCGTTAGCTTCTAAAATATCTACCGCTCTTCAAACTAAGTTTGGTCAAGCAGGCATAGTTATAGATTACGATGAAAGATCTCCATACGAAAATGCGATATCGTACGTAGTGCCTTTGCAATCTGTATCTGAGATCTTGATAAAAGCTTTAAAAGGTCAATAGACAAAAACAAAACAGTTATGGCGAAAAGAAAAACAGTAAGAGCGCTCTTCGATAATATACATGAACTAACCTCAGAAGAGATAGCAAAATCCCAACAACTCAAAGATCTGTTAAAGATGCAAGTGCCAGTATCTGTTTACGAGGCGCATCAAGGAAATAAACAATACGCAACAGTTTTCGAAATAAATGCGTCTGATAATTACATTGAAATTCCTAAAAAAGATTGGATCCCCGCAATAGAGACTTGCATAATGTGGTTTTTAGAATCAGAAGAATACGAGAAGTGCAGCAAGCTCAAAGAGATTATAGATCAGATTCAAAAAAAGGCTTCTAAAAAAATCACCGTTAAAACAGAAGACAATGAGTAACGATTTTAAGAATGTGCAAACAGCGATAGACGGTCTATTGAATATAAAATCTGTAGTTAGACGCAAAAAGAAAACTGAGCAGAACAAAAAGAAAGAGATGTTTATCCAAATAATAAGTGGTTTGGAAGAGGCGATAATCAGATCTAACATAGCGATGATTGATTTTGGCTTGGACTATTCTACGTACGACGAAACATTCCTAAACGTTATAGATTCTCTGCTCTACATGAACTTCGGTAAAGACGCAGCAGAACTAATATCGTATTTCTTGTGGGATCGAGTGAATCCGGATGGCTCTATCAATCCGATATTCGACGAAGACGACAAAGAGATAGTATTGCAAGATGCTCACGAATTGTGGGAACTTCTCTGCAAGTTGAATCCTAAATTATAGTTATGGCAAAACCATTCAGACACGACGGCTTCGCGTTCACAGAAGAGGACATACGTCAAGCCATGTCGAAAACTCGCAGCAATGCAGAAGCTGCACGACATTTACAAGTACACATCACAACATATCAGAAATACGCCAAGAAGTATATAGATTCGCTGACAGGCAAGACTTTATGGGAATTGCATATGAATATATCTTCCAAAGGAATTCCTAAGAAATGGCAGACGGGTGAGCTCAAGGGAGATCTTGATAAGATGATGACTGAAAAACAATTAAACAATCCAAAGAGACTTGGAATGTTGAAATCGCTTCTCATGAAGGACGGCAGATTGGGGTACTGTTGCTCGGCTTGTGGTCACTCTGAACGCAGACTCACAGACATGAAGCAACCGCTTATGATTGCATTCAACAACGGAGTGCGAACAGATTGGAGAATAGAGAATCTCAAGTGGCTTTGCTACAATTGTTCATTCATATTGGGATTAGACTACTTCTCTAATCGCATGATACGAGACATCGAATCGTTTACAGAACACACAGAAGAAGCGCAGAAAGAAGTGCAGAACTTCTACGCTCTCGATGATTTTTATATGGAGCATTTGTCTAAGCTCGGTCTTGACGATCGCGGCGATGTGATAGATAAAACGTCTACTCCAAAAACATATGACGAAGGAGATGAATTTATAGATCGAATCTAGAAATTTTATCAATCAGTTAGATATAAACTACTCTTTCCATACGCAACTCAATGATTATCAAAGCTTACTAACCTGTTGGCATCCAACTCACTACATATATTATAAAAACGCATATATAAAGCGTTGGTTCTCCCAGAACTATTTTTAAAAATAATCGTAAAATAATTTTTTTATGAACAGGAAAGCGGTAATTTTACAAAGTTACGTCGCAACTATATTGTTCACTTAAAAAAAATATATAATATGAGTAAGAAAAAAACCAAACAGTTGAAAACATTATCAGAATTGCCTAAAGATGAGTATATCGCAATGATGAAAGAATTGAATCCGGATCTTACTGATGCAGAGCTTGAAGACATGATTAACGAACAAAGCAATATCTCGTTAGAAGAGCCCATGTACGCAGAATACGATTCGTTAGACGACGACTTTATCGATTATGGAAACGACTATTAATAAAATCAAAAATAAAATTTATGGCAATTAAAAACAAAAAAGAAAGATTAGAAAAAATGGTAATTGATTTGACAGGACCCGATGGCAATGCGTTTGTCTTATTAGGCATAGCAAGTAAATTAGGAAAGCAACTTGGATTAGATCAAGAACAACGCGAAGAAATTCGTATTGAAATGACGAGTGGAGATTATGAGAATCTTATAAAAGTATTTGATGAGAATTTTGGTGATTATGTTGATTTGGAAAGATAATTAAAATAAATTAAAACAAAAAACTATGTTAGCAATTGAAGATTTGTTAGGAAAAACTGAAGCTCAAGTAAAAGAGCACATCGCATACAATTACTGCGAAGATCCATATGAAGCTGAATCAAGAAAAGTAGTGCAAGAGCGGTTAGAAAAGCTTGATGTACTCGTAGCTTACGAATCAGTTGGCAGTTGGGGTTGCGACTCTACTTCGTTCTTTGTGCTCAAAGACAAAGAGACTGGTAAGTTGTACGAGATGCATGGATCACATTGTTCGTGTTACGGTTTCGAAGGTCAATACGGTTTAGAAGAGACTACCGTGGAAGCACTTAAGTCTCGAGTAAAGAACGCGAGAAGTCGCAATCAAGAAGATGAAGACGAGCACGCTATATTCTCTGTAGGCGGATATGATAGCGATGCGACCAATAACGCAAGAATAGTCAACAATTACATTAACAGTTTATAATTAAAAACAAAATTAAAGTTATGAAAGCAACATTCAAATCAATAGGAGAAACATCATTCCATGATTCAGTAGTTAGTGAAACTTTAGCAAATTTAATATCTGTATTAGGCGAACCAAATTACTCAGGTAATGATGGCGAAGACAAAGTCAATTTTGAGTGGGAAATGGAAACCGAAGACGGAACTGTGTTCACAGTATATGACTGGAAAGAATACAGATCAATATCAGATCACGAAGTAGTAGAGTGGCATATTGGAGGAAAAAGTAGATCTGACACTGAAAAAGCTAGACAAGAAATATTCAACGCATTATTCAATAAAAAATAAAAGTTTTGAACCACTATCAAATAACAGCATTCACAAATAAAATAAAACAAGACATGAAGCATAAAACAAATCGTCAGATTATGACAAAAGCAATTAAAGAATTGAGTGATATTGACTTGGTATTCTTTCGTGAACGTATGCTCGCATCATGCGATGATGTGCTAAACAATAAAGATAAATTCATAAAAGACATGCAATTCGGTGTAGTATCTCCTCATTTAATAATCGAGTGCATGATGAACATAAAAGAAAAAATAGATTTCTAACACTTGTACTTGAAATTTTATAATCTCAAAAATATAGATTACATTTATAAAATAATAGTTATGAAACACATAAAAATACAAAAATCCTCTTATCCAACAAAACAAATATCATACAATCAATGGTGTAAGAAGTTTAAGGTTGGATCAAGAATTGACAAATCTAAGCTAACTAGTTTTTATGCTGACGGCGAATACGATCACAATAAATTCATTAAAATGATAAATAATTATGGACAAAACAAACAACGACAAAATATTTTGCAGCAAATCAGCGAAGCACTTCTTACACTATGTAAAGGGCAAGTGCAGAAAGCACGGAATAAAATTAGTATTGCGTGAAGTAGGTTACTTGAAACTAGACGGAAACATTAAGTGTTCAGGATATTTCGATGATGAAGGCGGAATGCTTGTAGTCGCTATGAAGTCTCCGCTTGCTTTAGAAATACTAGTTCACGAGTTTGGACATCTCACTCAATACGTAGACAATTGTAAACCATGGAGAAACTTGGGTAACAGCCTCGATAAGATGACTGATTGGTTGCAAGGCAAAGACATTAGAAATACTGACAAGTATATAAATGCCGCTAGAGATATGGAACTTGATAACGAGAAGAGATCAGTGCAAATAATCAAAGATTTCGGTCTAGACATTGACATAGATTCTTACATAAAGAGAGCGAACAGTTACGTATATTTTTATAACTGGATGAAGACCACAAGACGCTGGTCATCGCCAAACAATTCGCCTTATAAGAACAAAGCTTTACTAGAGGTTATGCCTAAAACATTCCAGAAGAGCTACAGAACGATACCAAAAAGAATAGCTAAAGTATTCAAACAAGAACAAATCTAACATGAAAAAAATCACTAGGTTTCACGCAGTCAAGATATTGGAATGGTGCAAGAAAAGATACGGAAGAGGCGTGAAGCCCTATCCTATTCTTGAATTTAGAAAGCCTAATTACCTCAATGGAGAGTACGCGCAAGGAGAATATGATTACGAGGAAGACATGATATACGTTAACAGTCAGATGCATGATGCACTGGACGAATTGGCCGACACAATAATACACGAGTATGTTCATTATAGATACCATGCAAAAAGCACTTACTATCAATTGGACAGAGATTACAATCACGACGATCATCCAATGGAGAAGCAAGCAGAATCAATAGCGAACAGAGATAAAAAAAAGTGTGTGCAAGAGCTGAAAAAATACTTCATTCAATTTAATTAATAATTTATAAACATATTTATTGTCAGGTATGAAAACTTATATAGCATTAGACGAAATCGCAAAGAAGTCAATACCTAAAGGAAACCACCCTTTATTGAGAGTCAATAGCCAAGAAGCTTGGGTTAAATTGATCTTAGACATGTTCGCTAAAGATCAAATAAAACCGACAGCTGCAAACATTAAAAAACTCTCTGAGTGTTGGGAAACTTTATTATATAATCACTATAGCTCGTTAAATTAAAGATGACACTATTACAAATCGGAGGAATCAACTTTTCATCTGTTGCTACCCAATATGGAATTTTAGGAATCTTAGCGGTACTACTCGGTTACTTCGCTTGGAATACCTACAGTAAAATATCCAAAAAGAACGATGAAGATTATCAAAGATTGTTGAAGAAGAACGAAGAGTTGGAACAGGAAGTTGCAGATCTAAGAGAAGAAATGATGTCGTTGATAGTGGAAGAGAGAAACAGAATGGCTGATCTAGTAAAAGCCAACACTGAAGCGTTAACAGAATTACGCAGAACAATAACAGACTACATGCTAAAGAAGTAGCTATGAATAAAACGGCATCTATGCTATCTAAGATGGCTGACAAATTACTAAAGTCAGCAGATAAAGCAGATGCCTACGCTCAGTCTCAAACCAAATACAAAAGAATAAAGCTTCTACACGAAGCGATGACTGAGAGATACAAATTCTATATCACGCACAGAGAAAAGTTCATACACGCAGATCAAGTCAAGATCGATATCGAACAAGTAAAGAAGCTCGAAAAGAAGCTTACGCTTACCCCCATCGAAGACACATCATTAAATAGATTATTTGCTAAATATAAGATCGACTGAGCCAATCAGTTATGTATAACGATTTTATATATGTGTAACTGCTTGGTTCTCCCTGAAGTATTTTTGAAAATAGTTGCTAAATAATTTTTTTGTTAGCCAAAAAGCGGTACTTTTACACTGTTGCCGCCATTCAGGAGGTAATATTAACAAAAAAAATAATAAGTTATGACGAAGTTGAATTACAAAAATGCTGCTCAAGCTAAACGCGAAACTGGACTTTCTTACATCGGTGCTGTTAACTCAAGCGCTAAGATACTCAAAAACGAAAAATACAACGAACTTACGTATATTATCTATTTGGCACCCGCCAACCTGAGCGGATACGAGGTGTGCCCGATGCGTACGGAAGAATGTACGAATGCATGCTTATTCGGTAGCGGTCAAGTTATCATGGATAAAACAAATCGTATCGTTGAATCTCGTATCAAGAAAACTCAAATGTTTTTCACTAATCGCGACTACTTCATGTCGTGGGTAATTAAAGAGATCGAACAAGCCAAAGCAAAAGCTGAGAAGAAGCAAATGAAATTCTCAGTACGTTTGAATGGTACTTCTGATCTTGAGCCGACACTGTTTAAACACAATGGCTTAACGTTATTCGAAATATTTCCAGACATACAATTCTACGACTACACTAAAGTGCCTAAGCGTTTCAGATTATTAGAGAAGCATAGCAACTACGATCTTACGTTCAGTTATTCTGGACACAACTGGTCTGCATGCGAAGAGATACTCGATAACAAATCTGGTCGTGTGGCTGTCGTATTCGAAAAGAATTTACCTGAAACTTACAAAGGCTATAAAGTTGTTGACGGAGATGCATACGATATGCGATACGTAGATGAACAAGGCGTGATCGTTGGCTTGAAGTTCAAACGTGTAAAGAACAAAGTAGAGAAGACTAACAACGCATTCATCGTAGCGATAGACGATATTAACAGAAATAAATAAAAAATATGAAAATGAAATTACAAGACTTAAAATGTTGGGACTTTATGTATTACATAGGTCACCTAGTAGATTTGGACGGAAACGATTGGGTAGATGAAGAGACCGCAATCAAAGTATTAGAAAAAATTAATCAAAAATAAAAAACAAAAGTTATGAAAAGATCAGACAAAATTATCACAGCGTTAATCGCGACAATCATTTGCTCAAGTGTAATAGCAGTAGCCACCGCAATGGCATGGACATTAGCAATCATTTTCGCGTAATCAAAAAAAAATTAAAGTTATGACAACAAGACAATTTGCAGAATTACAACGTCAAACAGACGTAATCGAAACGCATGATAAAAACATGCAAGTTAACAAAGCAGTAGAGCTATTCGTAGAAACAATTGTGTTAGAGTTTATAGACATAGATGAAGAGCCTACAAGATGGCACGATCTCTATTCTAAAGAGTGCGAGTTATTCGGTATCATGAGTAAGTTCGATAAGTCTCAATCTGCTGAGTACAAGAAGAGAATTGCGAAAGAGGCTTTCAAGTGGAGAATAGCCAAAGTAAAAGGCTTTTTTTGTCTGAACGAGAATCACGAGTTCAACGACGAAGGACATGGCTATATCGATACACAAATTGAATGGGGTGGCACAAGAGTCAATGCAATTATTTACAGAAAAGTTGATCGTCAGCCAGAATTTTTTGTAGATCTTTACGACGGAAACAGAAGTCGAGAATCTAGGATTGATGCTGAAAAAGACATGGAAGAAAGATTTCACAAATACATTTCAAATCAGTAAATTTAAAAAAATAAAAGTTATGAAATATCAATTTTCAATTCAGAACGACAGAATCAAATTCCTTATGAGTGAGTTAGGAGAAAAAATGTCTATCATTAAACAAGACGATTCATGGACAAGAGTAGAAGTTACGATAGAAGAAAATATAGACGTGTTGAAAGTATTCCATGCTGGTTGCAGATCAGGAATAGAAGCAATGATGCCAGCTAACATGAAAGATTAAACTTTCATTACTTAAAAAATAAACTTTTATAATTAAAAAGAGTTTCTTATATTTACTATATAACAATTAACAATTAAACAAAAAACACGTTATGAAAAAAACAAACAGCACACCGAAGAGCAATCGTCCTTCAACTTACACTAAGTTGACTTACATTCAAAAAGTTAGTCGTATCAACCGTCGCTTACGCACTGGCGATATTAGTCGTATCGCTGACGAAACTGGTTACTCTTCAACTCACGTATCTGACGTAGTTAGTGGTAAGTACTTCAACGATTCTATCGTTAACAAAGCTTACGATATGACTCGTAGCCGTGTATCGAATGCGGTTAAGTTGAGCAAGTTGGCCAACGCGTAATCTCTCTCATCTTTATTATTTGAAGCGATACTAAAGCTTCACTCAAGATCAGTTATCTGTAACGGTTTATCTAAGCCAACACAATAGCTGATCTTTTTTTTATATGTTCAAATTCACATGGAAAATAATCGTAATATCCTCACAATATACAGATATATGCCGCAATAGAAAGTGCATCGAGAGCTCACCCAGTGCTGACCATTCAGCTCAAAGGGGGCCTGCCAATAGGCTAACATAGGGGCCTACCCCAATACGCATCCCATGGGGCCCTACCCAACAGATTAGTTACCAAAAAGATATATATTCACTGAAAAAATATACATAAAGCGTTGGTTCTCCCTGAAGTATTTTTGAAAATAGTTGCTAAATAATTTTTTTGTTTGAAACAGTCGTCGTACATTTACCCTATAACGATAAACAAATAACTAAACAACTAAAAAAAACATAATATGAACAAAGTAACAACTTACAACGACGCTATCTGGAGTACTTCATCTCAAGAGCAAACAGTTTATTTGCCAAAATCAGCTACAAAGCTTACTGAGAAAGCTTCTAGTGGTACACACGTAGAGTACGTAGACTTCTTCGGTAAGAAGCAAATTATCCCGTGTCGTACGAACAAACAGCTTAAAGAAGCGATGCAATTCTTGGCAATGTTCAAACGTGAAGCTGCTACGATCAATCAGATCTGTGCTCAGTACAACGTTAAGAACGGTAAGTTTCAGAACTTATCTAAGCTTAAGCAACAGCTTAAAGATGCTGGTCTTACTGCTGCAGCTGTTAATCGTTTGACAGCTATTAAATAATTCAAGTGGCTAAATGCCACTTTTTTTATTATCTAATCTAATCAAATTAAAATAAAAGTTATGAACACAATCAATTATTACATAGATATTAATTTCATTGACAGATCACAAGAGATCGAAGATGCATTCTCACCTACGTTAGAAGATATTAAGAACGATCCAGAATTTTACGCAGAGTTGGTTAACGATCTTATGTTTCATTGGATGCACGGTACAAAAGAAACACCATTGATGGTTATGGCTAAACAAAACTATAAAATAGGCATAGGCGAATCTAAATAATTAATCAAAATAAAAGTTATGTATACATACACAAAAAGAGAATTACAGAATTTAGAAACTATCGAACAATCATGGGACGGAGCCGAATTGAAGATCGAAGACGGCGAAATTAAAGTGTGGTTGGTACCACGCGAGAATCGTGGATACGACGGAGACTATCAAGTTGAAACTCAAGATGCCACTGGCCGATGGATCACTAAAAATTATTATTTCGAACAATAAAAACTAAACTTACTATGCAACAAGGTTACGATCAAACACTGACAAAACAATTAGCAAGAGAAATGGTTGGAGACGGACAGTCACCTAACTTATGGTTCGTTACATACGGTCCGTATATCGCAGTACACGATGGCGACATGTCCTACGACTTTGAATTGATTGAAGGTTACGATGCTGAAAAAGATACTTACACTTTCGGTCCATTTGCATCTTATGAAGACGCATTAAAAGAATACGATGAAATAGAACTCAGCTTCGATTACGGCGTTGGACAAGCATTCATCGAAGATAGAGAGTGCGGTACAGTTACAGAAAAGTGGTTATATAAGAAAGTGAAAGTAGTATACGAACAAGACGAATACGATAATTCAAAAAGATTCTACAAAAATAAATAATCAAATAAAAAAACAAAAGTTATGAAAGCATTATTGATCGACTCAAAAAATCAAATGGTTACTAAAATTGAAATCGGTGAAGACTACACAGAAATTTCTAAAGCCATAGGTTGCGAAGTGTTCTCAGCACCTCACATCATGCAAAACAACGACACGCTGTACTGCGACGACGAAGGTTTGCTTAAAGATCCACAGCATTTTTTCTTACTCGATAGTTATCCGCAACCAATCGCAGGAAATGGTTTAATTTTGGGATGCGATGACGAAGGAGAAAGCGCAGACGTTAGCATGAGCCTTATTGAATTGTCCAGTAGAGTCACATTCATGGATATTCACGAAGCATACAATTGGTCTTTAAAACAATCTTATCAATTTAATTAATACACTTATGCACACAGAAACAATCACACGAGAAGAATTAGAATTTTGCTACTACAAAAGAGGCAATGCTGGAGGATTCAAAACAAAACTAATCGAAGCTATCTTCGCTGCTGACGACAATAATAGAAATAAGATAGCTCAAGGCTTTCCTGAATTGGTCGAAGTAGTCAATCGATATGGAAATGAGCGAGGATATTGGGAAGATCTTCAAGCGAGATTCGCAAACTGTTAAACAAATTATTCAAAAATTGTAAATTAAAAAATTAAAGTTATGGCTAATTGTAAAGTATGTCAAGAAGAAATACACCCGCTTCGAGTAAAAATGGGATATAAAACAACATGTGTTAAACACTCAACCGCTGAGAGATATACAGGATTCGTTGTGACTGATGGCAAAACAGCAGACGCAATACAAATCATTAAAGATCCAGAAATTGGTCGTCAATTAGTAGAAATGAGTAACGTTTACGGACACTAACTAATATTTATTAAAAACAAAACAATGGCTAAATACAATTTTGAGAACTTATCTCCTGACGAACAGACTAAACTTAAAGAATACGTTGAGAGTATAAAAGAAATACAGAAAGAGATCAAGACTCTAGTAAAAAAAGCCAAATCACCGAAGATCAAAAAGGAAGGAGGAAACATGTCGAGTGGACTTACGCTGTCTTCCAAATAAAAAGCTATACACTAATAAAATAAAGCCCTCTTTTAGAGGGTTTTTTTATAAATTTACTTTATCATGAATCTAATATACGGAATTTTGTGGGGATTGGTTGCACAAATAGTCACATTTCTCCAACTACAAGGTCAGATAAAATATCAGATTCTTAAAAACAATACATGGTTTCTTGTATTGATGGGTTTACCGATATCGTATATGTTTATGCAGTCTGTAAAGAATTTTATATTAGCGTATAACGGCCAGATTTGGCCAAGTAGATTGATAGGATTCGGATTAGGGGTTATAGTATTCTCTGTTATGGCTTCGATATTGTTCAAAGAGCCATTCACACTAAAAACAATTGTATGCATATTTTTAGGACTGTGCATAATTGCAATACAAATATTGTGGAAATAATAAAACAAAAAGTTATGAAAAAAGAAACAAGCAAATTCTATTTAAAAGACAACAGATCATTCAAAGAGAAAACAACTAGCTTCTTACAAAGTCTTCTATTCTGGAAAGGAAGAAGCAAGGGAATCATACACACTAGAGATATTACGCTAGACGATCTACGCGCAGTATTCTTTCCTAAGAATTTCTATGAGAAGTATAAGTATTTAGGCTCAGTACCTTGGAATGCAGAAGGCGACATATTTAAAGCGATGGAACCTTTAGTGATATTCATGGACTATAAAGCTAAACCTAAATATTGTCCAAGATGGGTATTACGTTTCCTACATCTATTTGGTAGTGATAATTCAATCGTTAGGGTTAGAAATAGAACGCTACATAATCTAGAGAGACGTTTAACTAAAGGCATCCAGCTCACTGACTATAAAACCAAGTGGGACGATTACGACTTAAGAATATCAGTCTATGGTACAGATCAGATGCAAGATCTCTCAGATGCTATTGAGTATAAGTTCTTTAATAAAGGACGTAGAGAATCTCTAGCCGAACAGATTAAAGAGTTAGATCCATTCACAAAATACGATAGTGGATATGATACAGATTCATTAAAACAAGAATTGGATAGATTAGAAAATGTAAATAAACAAAATATATAAAATAATGAAGCATAAAATTAAAAATATAATCGCTGGAATAAAGAATCTATGGAAGTGGCGTAAGACTATTTATAAAGACAGAGATTGGGACCAGTGGTTCATATATGAAATACTAAAGACTAAGTTAAAGTTTCAAGCAGAATACATGGCAAAACACGGCATAACACTAACAGCTCATGAGAAAGCAAAAGAGATGCTTGAGTGTGTCGATATGATTGATAAAGTTCAAAACGAGTATTACATTGATTTAGCAATCGCAGGGTTGGTAGATAAAAATTGGACTGATGAACAGTTTAACGATGCGGCAAAAAAGCAAGACGAAATACGAGAAGAACTATTTAATAAAGTAAAAGAAAATATTTCACAATGGTGGGATTAATGGATATATTAACTCCAATTATATCAATAGTAGTTGGCGTATTGGTGCTTTTTATATTTGATAAATTGAGTGAAAATAAAAAATAGAGTTATGAAGACGATAGTAATAGGCGATATACACGGTAGATCAGTATGGAAACTGATATACGAATTGGAGAAGCCTGATAAAATTGTATTCATAGGAGACTACTTCGATTCGTTCGATATAAAAGGAGCAGATCAGCTAAACAACTTCCAAGACATCGTCAAATTCAAAGAGAGCGGAGTGTGTGAAGTGGTTATGTTGATAGGCAACCACGATCACCACTATTTTCCAGAAATTGGAGATACTGGCACAAGTGGATACCAACACTTGTTGGCTCCATCTATAAGTTATGTGCTTGGAGAAAATAGAAAGCATCTGCAAATTGCACATAGAATAGACGATATATTGTTCACGCATGCTGGAGTCAGCAGCGTTTACATGGATCAGGTATTTGGTAAAGACGGATGGAAAACTGAAACTATAGTAGAACAATTAAACGAACTATTCAAATACAAACCTAGGTCATTTGAGTTCGGAGAATTTGCGCTAATAAACAAGATGTCGTATCTCGATCCTTACGGAGACAGCGAAGATCAGTCGCCTATATGGATCAGACCTCGAGCCTTAAAGAGAGCGAACAGAGACACACTACGTAAAGAGGTTATTCAAGTAGTAGGCCATACAGAACAACCTCAGATAGATAAAAAAGGCGGAGCAACAGGAGGCAGATACTATTTTATAGATACGCTTGGAACTAGCGGAGAATATATGATTATAGAAGAGGAACTGAAAGAAATAAAATTTGCAACAATAAAATAATAAATTTAAAATTATGTGGAAAGTATACTTATTAGAGTTCACTATTGTGTTAGTTGTGTCCATTCTTTGGGCAAGAGGTATAGATAAAATGCATAACGAGCATCCCGATTATAAAGGAGAAGATTTTTTAAACTAAAAACAATAAACAATGAGAAAATACATTAATGTCATTCTGAAACTGTGTTGCGTATTCATGTTATTTTATATAATGTACAATCAGAAAACAAAAATAAAAACTTTAGAATCTGTCAATAAAGAATTAACTCTTAAATACGATTCCATAAAGTCAGAGCAATTCGTATTGCGTATAAATCAACAAAGATTCGAACTCATAATAGATAGAGCGGAAGCAGAGATGAGTCCAGATTGTAAAGAAGAATTTGAAAAACTACTACATGAAACAGAATAAAAAGAAACAAGACAAACAAATAATTCACGTTGTAAAAAGAGAAGCAGGAAAACCTCACAAATACCACAGATCAAGATTGAAACTAAATAAAGATGGATCTATAACTATTTTTGAATAGTCTAAATATTTATTTATACCATGATTAAATTAACAGAGATAGTAAAAGAAATATCTTTTGGCACAGGTCAAGCATCTTCTAATAACGCAGAAGACATATCATCAGATGCAATGTACATGAACGGCATAGATCACGAATTAGGAAGGTATCGTGATGATAATGACGACTATGATGAATTAAAAATTCCAGTAACAGATCCAACATTTCAAAAATTAATAAAGAAAAAGTTTGAAGTAATTGGAGAATCTAATGGTGGTTTTAGATTATTAAAAACAAAAGAAACCAGGTATTCTGATGATATTATATACTATATAACTAATCCAAATGCTAAAGTAACTGGAGAATATTTTATTGGTATAATAAAAACAGAATTGAATACTGGTGATTTTTATAATTTAAAAAAGGGATTTGGAGTAGAAGTAGAAACCATACATTGGTCTAATATAGCTCTTGAAATGAGAGGAACTGGCGTAGGCAAATTGTTGTATACTATGGTTTATGAACATGTTAAAAGTAAGGGACGAGCTTTAGGCAGCGATAGTATGTTATTCGAAGGATCTGCAGGAATGTGGATGAATTATATGCCTTCGATCGCTTCCTATTTTGGCATCATCATAAACGACATAATGATACCGATGAATAGAGAAGACATGACTAAAAAAAATAAACCTGTTTTCGATATGTACGGGGTGGACGGATTTGTTGCTATGGAAACTCCTCCACCAATGGTGAGAAAGATCATGTATAATGTTAAAGGTTTATCATTTATAGCAGGAGAATACGGAATTGTCAAAATGCACGGAAGAGTAAATGATAAATTAGATGCGACTAATCAAAGATCATCTAATTCTGATGAATCTAGATTCATAGACTATATAAATAATTTTGATACAATAAAAGCTCTATTAAATTCTCCTCTTAAATATACCATAAGAGATATAATTGGTACTAAAAAGACAAAATATAGAACTTTAATTTTTGCATTTGAAGATGCTGTATTAATAGTAAAAGAATTACCTAACGGATTATCAGTAACACCACTATAATGATAGCAACAGAAGAAACTAGCAATTATAAAGTCAGAGGTTTCTTTAAACCAGAATCCAGTTTCCATACTATAAAAGAGTGGCAAATAATATCTAGAGAGTTTATAGATTTGCAATCTCAGGGATTTGATACACGAGGCGGAATATTGTCTGATAATCCGAGGTTGGTATCTCTAATTAATACTTATTTTGGTTACCAATACTACGTAGAACCTCTGCAGTTTCCAAAGTTGTCTCAAAAAATGGTACTGGATTTTATAGAAGACTTTGTTAACTATCGAGTATGGGAAATGTATCATCATTTTTCCGAGTATGCTTTCGATGTAAACAGAGCGAGATTCGCTTATTTCTATTCTAGAGGAAATATAGAACCGTATGTATTGCTCGATGAGAGATTCACTAAATCTGTGTACGGAAGCACTGATATAGAAACAATATCATATCACTGGACATCTGCAGAAGGATTAGAGAATATAGTCCAATCTATGCAGAACGGAACGCCTATTCCACTATCAACGTTCACTGTGCAATCTAAAGAGTTCTTTAGACCTGAAAGTAATTACTTGATAAAAATAAAGGGCAAATTGATAGCTGCGTTTGAATCAGATACCAAATCCTTTTCTACGGATATGGGCCGCAAAGCAGCTAACATGTTTAGATTCACTTTACCTGGTCACACATCTAATTTATGTAAGAATTGGAAAACTTGCAATAAAAATAAAACCTATTTGTGGAACGAGATAATAGTATATCCAACTGCAATTATGAATTATAAAAAAATACAAAAAATATAATGATAAAACTAAAAGACATACTGAACGAAGAAATAGTGAGTGATCCTAAATTGGAAGAATTCGCTGAGATCAGACATGATGGAGCAGAAAAGATAGCCACTTCTGCAAAAGAGAAAGGCGGATTTTCTATGCTTACCTACAATCACTTCATAGTTAAGCTACCCTATTATAATAAAGCTAATCAGGGTAAATTTGACATAGAAGAAGGCAAGAAAGAGTTCGAAAAAACACTAAAAAGCATATCACTCAATATGACTCAAACAGAGTTTCAAAGAGAGGTAGGTAGGTTAGAGGTGATAGGCGAACTCATTATCAAAGCCAAGAAGTAAGCCGTAATGCTGAACGAAAATATACCACACTTTAAGTGTCTTATAAAGGAGTCTTATTTTACTAAGAATCCAAAAGACTCTACTAAGTACCATAATGCTTACGCATTTGGAATACAATCTGTAATGGGAAAGATACTCACATTTCATATCATGACAGATTATGGAATGCTAAGATCTAGAGTGCCAATATCAGAAATCTATTTAAAAGAACCTACAAAAGATCTTCCATACTATTTCAAACAGCTTTGGGATTGTTTTGATAACGATGTAACTGTACAGACGTACGGCTTTTTAAAAGAAAAGAAATGTAAGGTTATGCTAAGAGACAAGTCTTTTGCATGGGCAACTTACATGTTTACTGTAGATTGGCAGAACAATCCATACTCAGACGAGCCGACTGATTATAAATGCGGACACATACTAGTTGCTGATGATGGATATTTGTTATGTATGCCAAACAACAGAATATTTTGGAAAGATAGCAATTGGATAACCAAAGAGTTTCCAGTCAATCCTAAAGACATAAAGGTAGACACCGAACTTTTAGCAGTCGAATCTGTAGCCGATAGATGGGTGTCTGAAGATACGGATTCATTTTATTACGATATTAAAAATATATCAAGTGATAAAAATACTTGACATACTAACTAAAACATATTAATATATTAGAACCGAAATTTTAGATTTCCTCAGATAGAAACTAATCAATACATTTATATCAAATCAATACAGTTATGATAGATCAAAAGACATACATTATCAAGAGGCCAAAAAAAGATCCTCGCTACGATAAGACAATACGCCAAAGCGAAATAGAAAAAGCTTTATGGACACTAGGAGCAAATTACTATAGGCTCACAAAAGAAGACGAAGAAATCATTTTAAAACTAGCAAACAAATATTAACACATGAACAAAGTTATGTATTTTAGCACAGCTACTTGTGCTCCGTGCAAAGCGCTTAAACCTATAGTGCAAGAAGTAGCGTCAGAACTCGGCGTCCAGATAGAATATATCGATGCTTCTCAATCACCATTAACGCAAACGTTTAGCGTAACAGCAGTTCCAACATTGATAGTATTTAAAAACGGAATGCCAGCTACACGACATACTGGCATGGCGACCAAACAACAAATCAAATCATTATTCATTTAAAAAATTAAGTTATGAAGTGCATACAAGCAATCAGAGAAACTAAATACGCAAAAGTAGGAGACATCAAAAGAGTGTCTGATGCAGAAGCAAACGAAAAGGTAGATACAAAATACTGGAAGTTTGTACCAAAATCAGAATGGAAAGGCACAAGAAAGATCAGCACAGATCAGATGCTAAAAGAACATGCAGTTAGCGAAGAGACTAAAAGCAAAAAGAAATAGTTATGTTGATAGTAGATCTAACAGAAAGAATAGAGAAAGCCTTTGAAGAAAGGCCTAAAGGCACAAAACGCAAAGAACTTTCAGAGTGGAAACAATCTATAAACAAACTCATAGAGCAAGTAAACAAGTTATCGAAAATTAAAATGTACAAGGAGCAATGACACATTCAAGCTATTTAGAATATTTCTTAGAACTTAAAAATACATTTCAAAGTGGGTACGAAGGCATACAACCTGAAAAAGAAATAGATAAGGATTTTGAAAAGGCATTCCTTTCATTGCTAATGGAAGCCACCAAGATCGCATGGTCAGATTATGAGCAATTCAATAGAGAAACATACGTACTTTGTGAAAGTGAATTAGAAAAAGTCTGGGAAGACGCCACTTTTGAATCTACTAATAAGATGTTAGAAAAACTATCTAATCTTGGTTACATAGTTACAGGAGTGAACGAGAACGGAGATATAGTTTATTCTATCTCAGAAGAGGGCAGAGAA
>Ga0315900_10000615_pt1 | contig 60986 bp, 53 predicted proteins | sample LakEriMetagenome_FD_203521 | JGI IMG/M metagenome (GOLD analysis project Ga0315900, IMG submission 203521) | Freshwater fungal communities from buoy surface, Lake Erie, Ohio, United States - Buoy 12 MA114 | ecosystem: Environmental > Aquatic > Freshwater > Lake > Lake biofilm | place: USA: Lake... | reverse complement strand
TTTGACCTTCAAAGGTGAATTCAATATCGCCTATTTTCAATTTACCATCTTTATAGTTGGGCAAACTAGCACCAACTGTTAAAGGAAATATAGTGTTGTTACTAGTATTACTAATAACCTGAACCAGCTCTGAACTCAACGTATTAGTTTTTAAAGATTTAAAGTCAGAGTCTGTTATACGTGTGTGCTGTTTAGCGCTAATCCAACAAGGATAATGATCGTAATTAGTGGTAATTTGAATCCAATCTTCACCTTCTTCAACAATAGTATAGGTTTCGCCAAATAATAATTGGGTAACCATTTCGCTGGTGCTTGAAGGTTCTTTCCTACATGGAATAACACTAAGTGAACATATACCAAAAGTCATAGTGCTAAATTAAAACTTGTTTGAGTGTAACGTTAATCAATATTAAATAGTTATTCACCATCCATTATTAATTCAGATTATGATAAGTTTAGTTGTAATTTTGCGGGCTATTTTAAATCTTACATGAAAATTTTATATACATATATTAAAACCCATAAACCATTGCTTTTTTTGGCGCTATTTTTAGCCGCTATCAATCAATGCTTCTCTCTGTGCGACTCTATCATTACTGGCAAATTAATGAACGAATGCGGTGTTGGTTTGGCTAATTTCAATCAAAACTATGCCACTTTTACCAAAGCCGTTGTAGGCTGGTTAGCCCTTTCCTTAGGAGCTGCTATGATGTCCAGGATTGCTAAAAACTTTCAAGATTATTTTACTAATATTATCATTCAACGAGTTGGTGCTCAAATGTATACAGACGGCATCCAAAAAGCACTTCAATTGCCATATCAAGATTTTGAAGACCAAAGAAGTGGTGAAACCTTAGGTAAATTACAAAAAGTAAAAAGCGATTGTGAGAAGTTCATTACATTTTCAATTTCCATGATTTTTCAATCATTGGTTGGAGTTACTTTTGTTGTTATTTATGCCATAAATATCCATTGGTTATTGGGACCAATATTTTTAGCAACGGTTCCTGTCATCGCTTTTATTAGTTCTTTCTTAGGTAAAAAAATTAAAAATGTATCAAAAGAAATACTAGGAGAAACCACTGCATTAGCAGGTGCAACTACCGAATCATTAAGAAATATTGAGTTGGTAAAAAGCTTAGGATTGACTGAACAAGAGGTTAATCGTTTAAATACAACTACCATTAAAATCTTAGGATTAGAATTGAAAAAGGTTCGTTTTATTCGTTCATTAAGTTTTATTCAAGGTACTACCGTTCACTTTATGAGAACCAGTTTAGTGTTTGCATTATATCTATTTTTATTTCACGAAATCATTAAACCTGGTGATTTAATTACTTTAATGTTTTTCTCTTTCTTTTTATTTAATCCATTACAAGAGCTCGGAAATGTGATTGCAACCTATAATGAGACTAAAGCGTCAATGGATAACTTTAGCAAATTGATGGAATCAAAAAGTGAAGCAAAACCTGAAAGCCCGAAAACAATTGGCGCTATTAATAATTTACGCTTTTCGAACATCACGTTTAAACATCAAACCGCTAATTCTTATGCAGTAAAAGATATTTCCTTTCAAGCTAATGCTGGAGAAACCATCGCCTTTGTTGGACCATCTGGTAGCGGAAAAACAACCTTAGTAAAAATGTTAGTTGGATTATACAATCCAAACGAAGGAGATATTTTTTACAATGAAAAAAATGCCAAAGACATTGATTTAACTGAATTAAGACAGCAATTAGGATTTGTGACACAAGACGCGCAATTATTTAGTGGTACTATTAAAGACAATTTATTGTTTGTAAAACCAAGTGCAACTGATGAAGAAATAAATGATGTGTTGCAAAAAGCAGCTTGTGGTAATTTATTGAGACGTGCTGAAAATGGTGTTAATACAACGATTGGCGAAGGTGGTATTAAAGTATCTGGAGGAGAAAAACAACGCTTATCCATTGCTAGAGCTTTATTAAGAAATCCTCGTTTATTAATATTTGATGAAGCTACTTCTGCGTTAGATTCAATTACTGAAGAAGAAATTACGCAAACTATTAGAAACATTTCTTCGAAGAAAGATCAAATTACCGTTTTAATTGCTCATCGATTATCTACTATCATGCATGCTGATAAAATATTTGTATTGGAACAAGGGAAGATTATTGAACAAGGTAAACACCAAGATTTATTGAACGAGAAAGGATTGTATTACGCCATGTGGAGACAGCAAATTGGCGAGAGAAAATAATCAGCTTTTTATACTTTCGAACAATTGAGTTAATTTTTGCTTCTCCGATTTCCAATTATTAGCCACAGCTGCAATTACAGTATTGCTCTTATATTCTAAATACTCTTTGCTATTTAAAAAATCTTGAATTTGAGTGGCAATGTGTTTTGCGTCATGATTTTGTATAAATGTTCCAATATGATAGGTGTTAACCAAATTTTCAATTTCGGGAAGTTTGGTTGCTAAAATTGGGATGCCTGCATGCATATAATCAAACACTTTATTGGGTAATGAAAAATGATAATTCATATTAGTATCCTTATCAATCGTGACTCCTAAATTTGAATTAGAAGTATAATGTCTTAATTCTGCTGCAGGGATTTTATCAATAAATTTCACCTTAGCTTGCAATTGAAATTTAATAACGTTTTCTTTTAATTGATGAATCACATCTCCACTTCCTACAATTAGCAACAAATAATTTTCATCTAAATATTGAAAAGCTTCCACTAATTCTTCTGCGCCGCGTTGAACATTTATTCCTGCTCCTTGCAAAATCACAATCTTTTTTCCAATTGGTAAATCCAAATCTATACGAGATTTTAAGCTTTGAATTTTTGTATAGTTAGGAATATTCCTTACAAAAATAAATGGCACTTGATACTTATTAGTAAAGTAATCGGCAATGCTTTGATTAACCGTGATGCAATACTTTAATTTTGGAACAATCCAACCTTCTAGCTTTTCCCAAACTCGTTTTTTACTTGGGTTATTTTGAAGCTCAGGGACTTCACAAAAAATCTCATGGCTATCATAAATTAAAGGAATACCTTTTAGTTTTGACACTAAATAATTTGGTAACAAGGTATCCAAATCATTTGCCAATAAAGCATCTGCTTTGGTACATAGCAAAACAAAAAACAAACGAATATTAAAGAAAAGATAAAACTGCGGTCCTTGCTCAAACAACAACTTCATGCGTTTGCAATCGTAATCTCTTTTCTCTAAAGGCTTTGATGTTTTTTGTTCTCGTCCTACTAATAACACTTTATAGTTGAGTTCAAATAAAACCGAACAAGTACGAGCTACTCTTTGGTCGGTTACCAAATCATTAATTACGGAAACTATAATTCTTTTTTTTGGGGAGTATTTTTTACCATTTTGAGATCCAATTTTTTCTTGAAAATCTGACTGATTGGCTGTCTGCTCAGACGCTAAAAAAACTTCATCAGATATTAAATCATCCGAATCAAAAAGATATTTTTGTTCTAATATATTAATCATCAGTTATCTGAATCTACAAAAAAAGTGTTCGTTTATTAATTACAATTTCTTAAATAAATCCATCGCTGCTTGATATGGATTTATTTGATTTTGCTCTAACTGTTTTTCAATTTTTAAAATCTCTTCTTTAATGATTGGATTCGCATAAAAGCGTTCAATCAATGTATCATTGATCGTTTGATGCAACCACTGCTTGGTTTGATTAGCTCGTTTTGTTTCAAAAAAGTGATTAGTGATTGTATGACGTTTATATTTGTCAATCATGTCATACACTTCTTTAATACCTTTATTTTCAGTACTGGAACAAGTTAATACTTCTGGAATCCAATTACTTTCGGTTGGCGGGAATAAATGTAAAGCACGAGCATATTCACCACGAGCCATTTTAGCTTTATCAGTATTGCTTCCATCAGCTTTGGTAATTACCATACCATCTGCCATTTCCATAATACCACGTTTAATGCCTTGCAATTCATCTCCAGCACCAGCTAACATCAATAATAGAAAGAAATCCGTTAACTGATGAACGGCTGTTTCGCTTTGCCCTACTCCAACGGTTTCAATAAAGATATAATCGTATCCTGCTGCTTCGCAAATAATAATGCTTTCTTTAGTTTTCCGAGCTACTCCTCCTAAACTACCTGAACTTGGTGAAGGGCGAATAAAGGCTTTAGGATGAATGGATAATTGCTCCATACGTGTTTTATCTCCTAAAATACTTCCCTTACTTAACTGACTGCTTGGATCAATTGCTAATACAGCCAATTTATGCCCACGATTAATCACTTCTAAACCAAAACTTTCAATAAAAGTACTCTTCCCTACTCCTGGTACACCCGTAATTCCTAAACGAAATGAATTGCCACTGTGTTTGATAATGGCATTAATGATTTGCTGAGCTTGTTCTTGGTGCTCATGCTTAGTAGATTCAACAAGAGTTATCGCTTTACTCACATATGAAATATTGGATGATAAAATACCATCTGTCATTTCGTTTATGTTGAATTCTTTTCTCATTAATACCAAACAAAAATAGGATTTAATTTGTCTTTAATAAAGATTCAAATTAACAATTGATAATTATTTTAATTGACACATAAATTCTTATCTTCAAAATCTTGTATTAAAACGAATATGAAATAACCATGTTACATCCATTACAAACACGAATGACTAAACATGGTTATACCATATGGCAATAAAAAAACAATAATTTAGACATATGAAAAAACATCTCCTGCTTCTTGCTCTTCCTTTATTTGGATATATATCACATTACGCTCAAAACTCTGCCGACATTATTCAGGGTTTAAAAAAATTAAATACCGTTGGAAGTGTGCTATATGTAGCAGCTCATCCTGATGATGAAAACACACGTTTATTAGGCTACTTAGCTAACGAAAAAAAATTAAGAACTGGCTATTTATCATTAACACGTGGAGACGGTGGTCAAAATTTAATTGGTAAAGAACAAGGTGAACCGCTAGGATTAATACGAACGCAAGAATTATTAGCAGCCAGAAGAATAGATGGCGCAGAACAATTTTTCACAAGAGCCAATGATTTTGGTTATTCTAAAACACCTGAAGAAACCTTTACCTTTTGGAATAAAGACAGCATTTTGGCTGATGTAGTTTTAACAATTAGAAGATTTAAACCAGATGTGATTATTTGTCGTTTTCCAACAACTGGCGAAGGCGGACATGGGCATCACACAGCATCTGCTATGTTAGCTGTTGAAGCTTTTGATGCAGCGGCAGATCCAAAACGTTTTCCTGAACAATTAAAATCTGTTCAAGTATGGCAAGCCAAACGCATTTTTTGGAACACCTTTAATTTTGGAACAACCAACACCACTGCACCTAATCAATTAAAAATAGATGTGGGTGTTTTTAATCCTTTACTAGGAAAAAGCTATGGCGAAATTGCTGCTGAGAGTCGTTCTTGTCATAAAAGTCAAGGATTTGGTTCTGCTAAACAACGTGGCTCCAATATCGAATATTTTAAATTATTAAAAGGGGATAGTGTTTCAACCGACTTGTTTGAAGGTATTAATACCACTTGGGCAAAATTTAAAGGGCAAGAAAAAATTCAAAAATTAATTGAGGATTGTGTTAAAAAATATAACCCTCAAACTCCCGAAAATAGCCTTGCTGATTTAGTTGCTATTTACAAACAAATTCAAGCATTAGATGAATCAAACACTCAATTAAAATACTGGAAACAACAAAAATTAAAAGAAGCTGAAACTTTGTTATTAGCTTGTTCGGGTTTATGGCTGGAAGCTTCAACTGCGGATTATATAGGCATAACAGGCCAAGATGTTGCTATCACTACACAAATTGTAAATCGTAACAAAAGCGATGTAAAACTAAATAGTGTTTCTTATTTAAATAGTGATACAACGACAGCTTTATCTTTAAAAGCAAATGAATTGTATACGTTTAAACGTAAGGAGAAATTATCTAATGCATTACCATTTTCAAATCCTTATTGGTTAAATCAAAAACATGATATTGGTTTATATACGGTTACAAACTCTGATTTAATTGGTAGACCAGAAAATGAATCCAATACTAAAGTCGTTTTTAATATCTCTATTTTGGATTTGAATTTAAAAATTGAACGCCCATTAGTTTACAAATTTACAGATCCTGTAAAAGGAGAAATTTATCGACCGTTTGAAATACTACCTCCCGCAACGGTTAATATTCCAGAGAAAGTATTTGTATTTACTGACGCAACCCCTAAAACTATTTCCGTTACCGTTAAAGCAAATACGGCTAATACAAATGGTACTTTGCAATTACAAGGCAGCGTGGGTTGGAATATCTACATTAAAAATTCTGAATTCAAATTAGCTAACAAAGGTGATGAGGCAATTATAGAAGCAACGATTGTAGCAGATAAAAATGCGAAAGATGGAAAAATAGAAGCTGCTGTATCTATCAATAACTCAACCTACAATAAATCTATAAAACGAATAGAATACGATCACATTCCTTATCAATTTATTTTAAGTGATGCTGAAGCTGGCTTAGTTAACATTGATTTAAAGAAAACAGGAACTAACATTGGTTATATTCCTGGCGCTGGAGACGATGTACCAGCTTGCTTAAAGCAAATTGGATATAACGTTACTGTTTTAACGGATGAATTATTAGTCAACGGAAATCTATCTCAATATAACGCCATTGTATCGGGCGTGCGCGCTTATAATACAAACGACCGTTTACAAGTTCATTATCCTAAATTAATGGAGTACGTGAAAAATGGTGGTAATTTAATTGTGCAATACAATACGAATAACCGCATTGGTCCAGTGAAGGCTAATATTGGCCCTTATCCGTTCACCATTTCAAGAGATAGAGTGACTAACGAAAAAGCAGAAGTAAAATTTAGTAACGAGAAACATTCTGTACTAAACTTCCCAAATCAAATTACTCAAAAAGATTTTGATGGCTGGATTCAGGAACGAGGTATTTATTATGCGACTGAAATTGACAAACAATACGAAACCATTTTTACAATGAACGACCCTTCTGAAAAACCAAGTGACGGCAGTTTAATTATTGGTAAATATGGTAAAGGGAATTTTGTATATACTGGTTTAGTTTTCTTTAGAGAGCTGCCAGCTGGAATTCCAGGTGCTTACCGATTGTTTGTGAATTTATTGAGTTTACCTGAAAATAAGTAGAGTTTAAGAAATAGGAACACGGATTTAGCAGATTAGACAGATTTACACAGATAAATATTATAGCGTTAATTAAATAACTAACAATCTAAATATAGATAAAAATAATAAATGAGTACAGATAAAAATAATTCAGAATCATTATTACATAAAGATATAACTGAGGAAATAATCAGTGCATATTATTACGTTTACAATGAATTAGGATATGGATTTTTAGAAAAAGTATACGAAAATGCCATGCTTATTGAATTAAAAAGTAGAGGTTTAAAGGTTGAGTCTCAAAAAATCATCAAAGTACATTTTAAAGATTCAGTTGTTGGTGAATATTTTGCAGACATCATAGTAGAAGATAAAATCATTTTAGAACTAAAATCTTGTGAAGCGTTAGTACCAGAACATGAAGTTCAATTATTTAATTACCTTAAAGCAACAAACATCGAAGTTGGCTTACTATTTAATTTTGGTAAACGAGCGGCATTCAAAAGAAAAGTGTTTACAAACGACAATAAAAAATTCACATTTACCAACTAAACACAAAGAAATCCATTAACTACAACAAAGAAAATCCGTGAGAATCAACCAAATCAGTTTTATCCGCGTCCCTATTTAACCAATGAATAAACTAGAAGAAGAAAAATCACCAATCTTAAAATCATGGCGCAATGTATATGCCTTGGTTATAGGAATTTTGATTGTTGTTATCATTTCACTTTACTTTTTTACACAGCATTATAAATGAGTTTAATAGATTGGTTAGTATTAAGTATTACTCTATTATCCATAATTGCCTATGGTGTTTGGAAAAGCCGCGGCGCAAAAAACATCGAAGGTTATTTATTAGCCGATAGACAATTACCTTGGTATCATGTTGGTTTATCAGTAATGGCTACTCAAGCAAGTGCAATTACTTTTTTATCGGCACCAGGACAAGGCTATAGCGACGGGTTAAGATTTGTGCAGTTTTATTTCGGATTACCTCTGGCTATGGTTGTGCTTTGTATTACATTCATTCCTATTTTTCATAAACTGAATGTGTATACGGCTTATGAGTTTCTAGAAAAACGTTTCGACAATAAAACACGTTCATTAACTGCATTTTTATTTTTGTTACAACGTGGTCTTTCAACTGGCATTACCATTTATGCGCCGGCCATTATTTTATCTACCATCTTAAATATTGATATTACTTATACGATTATAGCGAACGGTTTTTTAGTAATTACTTACACCGTTTACGGTGGAACAAAAGCTGTCTCCTACACTCAGTTATTTCAAATGAGTATCATTTTCGCAGGATTATTTTTAGCAGCTTATATGGTAGTTCATTTATTACCAGACAATGTGAGCTTTACTGATGCTTTGCACATTGCAGGTAAAATGGAAAAACTAAATGCGATCGACACTAAATTTGATGTCAATAATCGTTACAATATTTGGTCTGGGATTATTGGAGGTTTCTTTTTACAACTCTCTTATTTCGGAACAGATCAGTCGCAGGTTGGAAGATACTTAACAGGAAAGTCAATTGCACAAAGTCGCTTAGGATTAGTGATGAATGGTTTAATTAAAATCCCGATGCAATTCTTTATTCTTTTAATTGGTGTGTTGGTATTTACGTTCTATCAATTTCATCAAGCTCCCATCTTTTTTAATAAAGTAGAAGTTAATAGAATTGAAAATAGCACCTATAAATCAGAATACAAGCAATTAGAACAGGCCTACTCTATTGCACATCAAGAAAAACAAGTTCAAGTAAACACCTTAGTAGATGCAATACATGCGGACAATGAAATAGCTATTAACGAAGCTAGAACAAAGGTTCAGCAAGCCGACAAAAAAAGTAATGAGATACGAAAACAAGTAACAAGCTTGATGGAAAAAAATAATCCTAAGGCTGATACTAATGATACAAACTACATATTTTTAACCTTTGTTACACAACAATTACCAGTAGGAATTATAGGTCTTTTAATTGCTATTATTTTTTTAGCATCCATGGGCTCTACGGCGAGTGGGTTAAATTCATTGGCCTCCACAACAGTGGTTGATTTTTACAAACGCATCTTTAAAAAAGAAGAAAGTGATAAAACCTATTTATCCGCCTCACGTTGGTCAACGGTTGGATGGGGTGTATTTTGTGTGATCGTAGCATTGTATGCTAGTAAACTAGGGAACTTAATAGAGGCTGTGAATATTTTAGGTTCTTTATTTTATGGAACTATTTTAGGGATTTTCTTAGTGGCTTTTTATATGAAGAACATTAATGGCAAAGCTGTTTTTTATGCAGCAATTCTCGCCGAATCATTTATTGTGTATGCTTGGATAACTGACTTAACAGCCTTTTTGTGGTTAAATGTGATTGGTTGTTTATTGGTGATGGGATTTGCATTTGTTATTCAACTTATTTTAAATAGAAGACAAGTAGCTGAATAATTTGGGCGTGCCCGCGAAAAGCGGTCAGGCTATCACTCCAATCTTTTGGTCTTTTGCGTTTCGAGAGCCTCAACGAACAAAATAACCAAAAGGATTTCCGTTCTATCCTTCACGCGGACTTAATTTCAATGAGTAATTTATACTTCGATTTTTGATGGAATTGCGTGAGTGTCCCGATAGCTATCGGGAGAAGCCTAATCCTTATTAGTGGCTGATTACGCCTAAGCGTGAGTCGAAGCTACCAATAAGATTGAAGCGGAAAGCCTGACCGCTTTTCGCGGGGCACGCCCAAATAATCTAACCATCCTAAAACAAAAAAGTCCTACCGATACCGATAGGACTTTTGAATTATAAAAACTCTAAATTATTTTTTACAATCTGCAATAATTTTATCAGCCATTTTAACGTAAGCATCGTCTTGATCAGCTGCTGCTAAAACTTTTGCTTGTTCAGCAGTAACTGCAGCACCTTTTAAATCTTTTGCTTTAAATTGGATTTTTGCTTTCAATAAAACTACCCAATATGCTTTAGGATTATTTGCAATTGCTTTGTCAATCCACTCAGTTGCTAATTTTAAATCTTTATCATTTTCATAATAATAAGAAGCCGCTTGGTAATATGGACGAGTGTCTTTAATAACTGTTGACTCAATTGTTTTCATGATTTTAGAATCAATATCAGCCGTTACTTTAAAAGCCACACGAGTTTTTTCCCAAGATAATTCGATGTTAGCTGAAGTAGAAGTAATATCTGCTACATTAATTTCAAACGTTTCTACTTTTTCAGTTAAAGAAGTAGGCTTTACAGTAAAACGTAATACTTCATCTTCTTTTTTGTAATCACCAACATTACCACCTAAAGTTAAATCTTTGTATAACATCAATTCCCAACTATCTTTATTAGGTACTGAGTATAAAGCGTAAGTTCCGGCTTTTACTTCTGTACCTTCTACTTTTACATCTTCACCAAATGTGATTTTAGTAGCACCATTTGCACCTGTACGCCATACTTTTCCAAAAGAAACCACATCACCATAAACAACACGACCTTTTGCACTTGGACGAGAGTATTCAATCGTAATATCTGATAACGCAAAGGCTTGTTTTACTGTTTGTAATGGACTTGGAGCAGGCACTTTTAATTGTGCGCTTAATGTAGTTGTTGTAAGAGCTGCAATGGCAATTGCTCCTGTAATTGTTTTTAGTTTGTTTAATAACATAGTTTTATTTGTTTTAAATTTAGTTTATATAATACAATTAAAAGGGTATAATGTTTCCAAAGATAAAACTTTTAACGAGAAAAGGTTGATTAAGAATTCATTAAATCCACGTATAAATCTTCTACTTTTTTGCGTGCCCAAGGTGTTTTACGTAAAAACGTTAAACTTGATTTAATACTTGGATTTGACTTAAAACAATTAATATCAATATGGTAAGCTAATCCATCCCAACGGTAATGCTGCACCAAATGCTCCAAAATCATTTGTAGTGTTTTACCGTGTAGTGGATTATTTTTTTGTTCAGGCATTTTATTCTGTTTATGTTCTAATTACATCCTCCGTCCGCCAGCTGGCGGACACCTCCTTCATCCCGATAGCTATCGGGAGAGGAATTTATTAAATATTCAATTAATATTTTACTTATTAAAACTCTCAGTTGCCTTTCTTACACTTCCGTGTTTTAATAACATTTCTTTAGCTAGCTCATAATCTTCTAAACCAGTATTTTTCATTACCATTTTAGTTCCTCTATCTACTAGTTTATCATTACTCAATTGCATGTCCACCATTTTATTTCCCTTCACGCGTCCTAACTTAATCATCACAGACGTTGAAATCATATTCAATACTAACTTCTGTGCTGTGCCCGATTTCATTCGGGTTGAGCCAGTTACAAACTCTGGACCAACCACTACTTCAACTGGGAATTTAGAAACAGTAGCTACTGGTGAACCGCTATTGCAAACAATACATCCTGTTTCGATATTATTTTGATTACAAGTTTCTAATGCACCTATCACATAAGGTGTTGTTCCAGACGCTGCTATACCAACTACCACATCGTTATGGTTAATTTGATGTTCTTGTAAATCTGCCCAGCCTTGATTGACATCATCTTCTGCAAACTCAACGGCTTTTCTAATAGCGGTGTCTCCACCTGCAATTAAGCCCACTACTCTACCTTGTTCAATACCGTAGGTTGGCGGACATTCACTCGCATCCAATATTCCTAATCGTCCGCTTGTGCCTGCACCCATATAAAATAAGCGCCCGCCTTGTTGCATTTTAGAAACAATCACGTCCACTAATTTTTCAATTTGAGGAATTGCTTTTTCCACAGCTAAGGGAACAGTTTTATCTTCTTTATTCATATTCAATAATAATTCTTGAACACTCATCGTTTCAAGGTTATTGTAGTATGAATCTGCTTCGGTTGTTTTTTGCATTTTTTTATTTTTTTATTTAACCGCAGAGATGCAAAGATATATTCGCAGAGTGCGCAAAGTATTCTCTTGTTTCTTTGCGAAAAAAAACTCAGCGTTCTTTGCGGTTAGATTTTAAGCAAATTGTTTTACATCTTTATCTGTAATTTCTTTACCACATAAAATGATTAAACGTTCAATCACGTTTCTAAATTCACGGATATTTCCTGTCCAATCTTTCTTTTGTAATTCTGCTAATGCCGTTTTAGTAATTGTTTTCATTGGCATTCCATAATCAGTACAAATCAAATTAATAAAGTGCTCAGCCAATGCCGGAATATCTTCTTTACGCTCATTTAATGATGGAACTTGGATTGGGATGACACTTAAGCGATGAAATAAATCTTCCCTGAATTCACCTTTTTCGATTTCCTTTTTTAAATCTTTATTAGTGGCTGCTATAATCCTTACATCTACTTTAATTTCTTTATCTCCACCTACTCTTGTGATTTTATTTTCTTGCAAAGCACGTAATACTTTTGCTTGAGCTGATAAACTCATATCTCCAATTTCATCTAAGAAAATAGTGCCTCCTTCAGCTAATTCAAATTTACCTTTACGAGTAGCTACAGCACTTGTAAAGGCTCCTTTTTCGTGACCAAATAATTCGCTTTCAATTAACTCACTTGGTATGGCAGCACAATTCACTTCAATTAAAGGTGCATTACCACGACTACTTTTATTATGAATTTCGCGTGCTACTAATTCTTTACCACTACCGTTACTTCCTGTAATTAAAACACGAGCATCAGTTGGCGCTACTTTTTCTATCATGTCTCTAATGTTATTCAAGGCTTTTGAATCACCTATCATTTCATAAGACTTTCCTATTTTCTTTTTTAAGATTTTGGTTTCTGTTACCAAGGTCGTTTTATCCATGGCATTACGAATAGTCACCAACAAACGATTTAAATCAATTGGTTTTGCTAAGTAATCAAAAGCGCCTTTTTTAACGGCATCAACGGCTGTTTCAATATTTCCATGTCCACTCATCATAATTAATGATGATTCGGTTCCATGAGCCATTAACTTATTCAACAATTCCGTACCATCTAACTTAGGCATTTTAATGTCACTTAAAATCACATCGTAATTTCCTTTCAAAGCCATATCCAAGCCCTGCTGACCATCCTCTGCTTCGTCAACATTGTATTTTTCGAACTCTAAAATTTCTTTAATCGTTCTACGAATCGCTTTTTCGTCGTCAATAATTAAAATCTTTGGCATATTATATTATTTTTTTACGTAGTTGTTTTATTTCACCTTTAAGTCGTTTGCTCTCTAATCGTTTCGCTTTTACTGCTTTACTTACTTTAGTTGGTTTACGAGGCTTAACAGTTTTAAACCCTAAAAGAATTAATTTATAAAATTTCTCTTTGAGTAATTCTTTATTTTTTAATTGTGTTCTATCTGTTTGCTCTTGTAAATGAATCGTTGTTTCTTTTTCTAGTTTCTTATGTAATTTATGAAGTAGTATATTTTTCTCTTCATCCGTTAATAATTCTGACTCTGCAATATTAAACCACAACTCTACTTTTGTTTCAACTTTGTTGACGTTTTGTCCACCTGCACCACCAGAGCGAGCTGTTTTAAACCTACATTCTTTCAATAAATTTCTTTCAATTATTTCATCTTTAGATTTCAAAATAAATGTTCTATTTTTTTCCTAAAGATATTTTATAATTTTCAGAAGTCCCAACCATTTTCAGATTTATATACTTCGTGTTTTTTGAAGCATCTTTATATTGTATTTCATCTTCTTGATCAGTAAGCGTTTCTTCAGATTTTGATGAGCCAAATAATTTATTTTTAGCAACTTTGGTTACCAACTTCATTGGGATTTTAAAATTATAATCCATTAATCCATTTAAATCATGTTTGCCCGATACGTCAATGTAACCTAAAGATGAATTTATGGTCATCATTGGAAAAGACATAATTCCTTTATTAATATCTATATGATTTTGAAGAGTATCGAACAATACTTTATTAACATTTTTATCATTAAAGAATTCAGATAATGATTTAAGAGGAGCATAATTTTCGAGTTTACCATTTAAAACTTGCATATCTAAATGAATTTCAGATTCATTTACAATAGGCACTAAATCTCTATGCATTCTGATGGTTCCTGAAATTACTCCAGAAAGTTTCCCGTGCAGATTCTCTGAAACTAGGTGATCTTGACCGAAATTTTCAAATTTAAAAAGTAATTTATCTAAATTAATATTCTCCAATTTAACCTTTGGTGATAAATAGATTTTATCTTTATTTGAGCCATTAAAATAGCCATTCATTGCTATTTTCCCCTCAGCTGCTTCAAGAGAGAGAGTATCAATATATAAATAATGCTTTGTTGTTGTTTTTAACTTACCTTTTATATTATGAATTAGATAGCGATGATAGTTTAAATGTTTAATGTCCAAATCAAAGGTCATATCCGTAAAAGGAAGTTCATAGACATTAAAACCTTTTTCATGATCATTAGGAGTTTTTGGCACATCAGCTGTAATTGGATTAAATAAAAATAACTCATCAAAATCAAGATGATTTGAGATTATCCCAAAATGATTATCGCGTTTTTTAATAGCTTCATCTTTTCCTAAATAATAATTCATGTCAATTAAAAAACTACTCCGTCCTAATTTACCAGAAAAATTTTGAGCCAAGATATGTTCGTCTTCATAATGAAATCTTCCTTTAAAATTCTCAAATTTAAAACGATGTAATTTCATTAAAGCTGTAAATTGATCTAAATCTAAGTCAATTGAATGAAATTTCTCTTTGAAATGCAAAAATGTACTTCCGTGTAATTTAAAATCTTTAATTTCTTCGTGACGATAATCTTCTGGCACATAGTTTTCACCTTTATAAGAAAAAACATCATGTAACTGTAGCATATTGGAGGTTAAATCAAACTCAATTTTAGTATCACCATTTGGTTTTTCCATAAACCACAAATCGTAATTGTTTAATTTTCCCGAAAAATGAAAGTCGCTTTTATCAATCATTCCAATAAAATCAATGATTCTAAAATCAGTTGAATCAATAAATAAATCCGCGTGGAAATCATGTAAAATATGTGGATAATGCTTAAACTTAGCATATAAATCGTCAATAAAAAATTCACCAACTGGCAAATTAGGAGATTCGGTAAATGCCTTGGCTGAACTATTAAATTTAAATTTAAGACTAAAGTTTTCAATCTGCTCATCAACACCCTTTTTTGTTTTAGTCGTTGTAAGTTCATTAATATCAAAAAACTTAGATTTAATTTCAAGTAAGGAACTTACTGGATCTTTTGTATGATGAATAATCGCTGGCAGATCACTAATGCTGCCTTTAATCGATATATCAGAATTACCAATTTTTGCATCAAATTGTTTAATAGTTGCCTGATGCCCTTCCATTATAGCGTTAATATTTACATTGGAAACTGGCAGATGAAATGCGCTAGATTTAAATCCCAAATTAGTTACTTTTAATTCAGTGTAATAAGATTCGTTTAAACGTTCAACAGCTCTCTCAGGATTATTGAGATCTATAATATCTCTAAAATTCATTGTAAGCTTAATTTTTCCTTTTAAGTCTTGCAAATCTTTTATTTCTAAAAATTTACTTAAAAATTCTAAGTCAAAATCTGATATAATTTTGGTGTCGATTTCGGGTGATTTAAAATTCTTAACTTTTAGATACCCTCTAAATACACCAGCTTCTGGTTTTGAAGAAAAATCCATCAAAGAAAATTCCATCGATTCAATATTTCGATTTTCTCCGTTTGAAAAATGAGCTTTAAAATTTAAATCATCTAATTTCTTATTTGATAAAGTGTTTACAAAATAAGCGTGTTCACAACCAAAATTCACATCTACTTTTGGTTGTTGTCCATTAGCTACTTTACCCTTAATAGAAGCATCAAAAAAGATTTTACCTTCATTTTCATATTTCTTTAAGGTAGGCGCTAATTCTTCAGGCGCAAATGCCATGAACAAATCAAAGTTTGGCTTATTACCTAAAATTTTGATATTAACATCAATGTCATTTTTAAAATCAATATTACCTTCAAAATCAAAAAATGCATTCTCAATATCAATTTTTGAAGGGAGTAAACTCATTTTTTGTTCTTTTTTCAAATAATCAAATTGACTATTAATACTAATATTCTTATGCTTTAAAAAAGTGGTATCACCATCATAAATAATATTCAAAATCATTTTTGAATCTAATCCAACCATTAAATGGTCATCAGAAGTTTTAAATTTCGATTTAGCCTGAGAAACAAAAGTTTCAATTTTAATTTTATTACTTTCACTAACTTTAGTAATATCAATATTCTCAATCAATATTGATTTTAAATTTAAATGCAATTCTTCACTTTCTTCCTCAATACTTTTTTCTGTTTTAAATGCATTTGCAATATTAAACTCACCATTTTGTCGCTGAATTAAATTAATAAAGCCGTTTTTTAATTTAATGAGTTTAATGTCTGTTTTGCCTCTCAACAAATTAATAATATCAAATCCTAAATAAACATCATTAACATCTATAATTGCTTTTTGACTCGTATCTTTTGTTTCAAAAATTTGTAAATTTTCTAAATCTATTGATATGTAAGGGAAATTTTCAAAGGGTGAAATATGGCTATTTTTCAAAACAACTTTCCCTGTAAAATCTTGATTTGCTTGCTTAATAAAATGTTGAACAACATCTGATTGTTTATAATACAAAACTAAAATCAAAAAGCCAATTAAAATAATTGGTAATACAAACAAGGTAATTAAAATACGTTTTACTAACTTTGATCTCATCACATTCATGATTAAAAAATTACAATCTCTGTTTAACTGCCTCAAATAAAATAACACCAGTTGCTACCGACACATTTAACGAAGCAATATTTCCAACCATTGGAATCTTTACCTGCATATCACTACGTTTTAAATATTCGTTAGAGATACCATTTTCTTCAGAACCCATAATGATTGCTGAAGGTTTTGCTAAATCAGCATTAAAGTGGTAGCTCTCTGTTTTTTCGTGACAAGCAATAATTTGTAAGCCAGATTCTTTTAAATACTCAATGCTATTTTTTAAATTGTCTACTCTACACACTTTCATTCTGTTTAAAGCTCCTGCACTTGTCTTCACGGCATCTGCATTAATTTGCGCTGCACCTCTGCTAGGAATGATAATAAAATCTACACCTGCACAATCAGCACTACGAGCGATGGCTCCAAAATTACGAACATCAGTAACTCTATCTAAAATTAAAACCAATGGAACTCTTCCTTTTTCAAAAACATCCGCTAGTAAATCTTCTACATCGTAATAAGTGATTTGAGACACGAACGCTAAAACACCTTGATGGTTTTTAGAGGTGATACGATTGATTTTTTCTGGTGGAACAATTTGTATGGGAATATCTAAATCCTTAATGGCTTTGCGTAACTCACTATACAATTGGTTTGATAAACCTTTTTGAATAATGATTTTATCAATTTCCTTACCGGCATTAATTGCTTCAATAACAGCACGAGTACCGAAAATTAAATTCTCTAAATTTTCTTCGCTATTTCTGTTATTTCTTCCTCTGTGATGGTCCATGCTTATAATAAATTGAATTGTTTTAAATGATGTTTGGCATGCTTGTTTAATAAATGCAACCACTCTTCGTAATTAAACTCACCAAAAAATGGATTTAAGTTTTTAGAATCAGGATTAGAGTTATAAAAATCCATAAATGCTTTGATTTCTTTTTCCAATTCCCAAATCGCTTCCGTTATTGAATTGTTTCTCAACGGAGCTGGCTCCTCACTCATTAAAACGTTTTTTGTATTTTCTTTAAAAGGAGTTTCGCTTAAAGCAAATGCTCTTACTTTTGGTAAAATAGCTTCTGGTGTTTGAGCAGGCAACTTAATTCTACCATGTGCATTAGCAAAAGCATCAGTCATATGCTCAATCATTCCTTGTGGGGATAAAACACCCCATAAACCAACTTCATTATCGGATAATTGTTGTAACAAAGGAATATATTCCTCTTTTAAAAACTGTTCATTTGAGTTCATATACAAATGTAGTTTTTTTAAGGATTTTTTGGATTAGAAAGTCAAATTATATTAACATCTATTAGCCAATAAATCAGGCAGATATTTTTAAAACAGAAGGGCTTTTTAAAGCTAAAATTCGTAAATTCGTATATATGATTCGCCCTAGATACATTTACCTACTAATTGTTGCCTTAAGCAGCTCACTTCTATTTTCTAGTTGCTTTTTATTTAGAGGTAAAAACAAATGCGATACCTGCCCTAGTTTTAATCATACTAAGAAAAAGAAGAGGCATTAAGCTTTGAAAAAAGTTTATCCTGAAATGGTTCCGTCACCCTAAACTTGTTTCAGGGTCTCATGAGATGCTGAATCTCACGCCTTGGCGTGACAGCATGACAATTGTAATTCCTCTTCATGTAAAAATGCAGAGGGAGGGCTGTTTTAGTACCACATCCCCCGCCTTTCAGGCACCCCCTTCAAAGGGGGAATAGAACAAGTCTTACTTAATCTTATACCTCAAACCAACGTATAGCATTCGTCCATAAATTGGTCCCCATACCATACTGGCATCAAAGTACTTATTAAATGGCGCATCACTGGCAACAATTGGATTGGTCTGCTTGTAATCCAAAGCATTTTCAACACCTACGTAAATATTAAAATCGGCCTTTTTAATTTTAGCGACATAGGTAATTTGTGCTAACACATTATAAAAATCGGGCGAATACGTTGCTCGTTGATACTCTGTTGGATTGGTGTTGGTTTGTGGTAAACGCTTTTTACCATTGTATTGTAAAGTAGCGTCAAACAACCAATGCTTGCCTTTAGTTTCGTAACTTAAATTGACGAAGGCTCTGTGCATAGGCACTAACGCTTTTTGCATTAAACCAGATTGGTAATTTACTTTGGTGTCCACATATCGATAAGCCGTTTTAATATTTAAGCGTTTACGTATTTCCCAACCAAATTCAATTTGCGCCGTATTTGAAAACGATGAGCCTTTTAAATTATAAAACAATACTTGTTGAGCATTAGCATCTACATCCACTACTACTTGTTGTGTAAAATCAGTGCGGTATACATCAACCGTTACATAAGCGTCTTTATAATTTAATTTCATTTTATGAGTAAAATTAAATCCATAGTTCCAACCTGTTTCTGGTTTTAAACCGTAAGGCATGGTTAAATCACTTGGGGTCAAAATCCAATCTCTTGAAGTCGCCATTAAAGCCGTGTTTTCAGCTAAGATGTTCGCTGTTTTTAAGGCACGTCCACCACTGATTCTAAACACTGTTTTACTACCTTTTAGTGCATAACGCATGTGCAAACGAGGTGTAAAAAACAATCCATAATAATTATGATAATCGGCTCGTAAGCCTGCCACTAAATTAAATTTATCTCCTTGGTTATGGGCAAACTCTGCAAAGGCTCCTCCTACTCTTTCATCTCGTTTAAATTTAAATAGTTTAAAGGCTTCATCAACTTGATCATTCATAAAGCTAGCTCCTAACTTGTAGGTATTGTCGGTTGTATTTATAATTCCTTGAAAGATATAATTGGCATAAAATGTTTTTTGTAAACCATAATAGCTATTTAAACCGTAGTAATTCTTTTGCTCATGATTTAAATACGACAACTGTAATCCCATGCTGGTTCCAGGTTTCTTACGAAACACAAATCCAGTTTTACTATACAGTTCCCATTTTTTATTTTTAATACCAATTAAATAATACGGCAAGGTAACCGAATAGTTTTTTTGCAGAGACTTTAACTGTCCTCCTTCACGAGTATCTTCTAAATAACCTCCTCCAAATTGAGCTTCAAAACTTTTTCCCGATTGGTAGCTATATTTATTCATAAAGTTATATTGCCTACCAGTTGGAATATCGGCAAATCCATCTTTATTCAAATCTTCGGCCATGGGATTAAAATTCATATGCGATAATAAGCCTACCGAAAATTTTTCGTTAAAACGATGCTTTAAATTCAAATTATATTCGTTGCGCGCGTTTTGATTAACATAGGTATTGAAATTTAATTTATCAGAGGTTTCAGGATTTTGTAATTCGGTATTAATTTGTCCTGTTAAACTCTCATAACCATTAATCACTGAACCTGCACCTTTACTTAATTGAATAGATTGTATCCATGCACCTGGCACAAAACTTAAACCATAACCATTAGCCAAACCTCGCATATATGGCATGTTTTCTTTAGTAATTTGTGCATACTGCCCCGATAAGCCTAACATTTGAATTTGCTTGGTTCCAGTAACGGCATCAGCAAAATTTACATCCACGCTTGGGTTGGTTTCAAAACTTTCGGATAAATTACAGCAAGCAGCTTTCATTAAGGAACGTTCATTTAAAGTTTCCACTTTAATTGGGTTTAAGTAAGACATTTCGGTGCCTGTTGTTTCATAAACTACTTCTACTTCATTTAATTCTACTACGCCTTTTAAACGAATTGATAAAAACTTAGTAGTGTCTGTAATTGTCAGTGTATCACTTTTATAACCAAGCGCTGCAATGATTAGTCGATTGGTTTCATTGGATACAGGAATGGAAAACAATCCATTGGCATCTGTTGTAGAGCCAATAGATGTATGTAACCACAATATAGTAACGCCAGGAAGAGCCGTTGCTTCTTTCTTGTTTTCAGAAATCTCAACAACCTTTCCTTTTATTTGCGAAAAGCTATGATAGTACATAGCTATCCCAAATAGGATTAATAATAACTTTTTCATGGCTATTATTTAGTCTCCTTACAGGCTCCCTTTTCGTACTGACAGCACTCCGGTAATTTTTTATAGGCTTTAGAGTCCGCAAGTTTATTAGAAGTTGCATATCCAATTTTAGCAATAGCTTCTTCAATCTGAGTTAAGCTCACTTTTATAGTATCGAAAATTACGGTAAGAACTTTTTTATCCTTGTTCCAATTACTAGTTTTTACGCCTTTTATATCGGCTGCGTTTTCAATGCGTTCTTTACAATCATCGCAATTTCCTTTTACGGCAACTGTTGATGTTATGATAGTTGTTTGCGATTGAATCTTTAAAGAAAGGATGATACCTACAAATAATATGATAATTGTTTTCATTTGTTTTATTATTAGATTTTTGAAATAAATAAAGTCATGCTGTCACGCTAAGGCGTGAGAGGGTGACAAATCAAATCAAATTCTTAAAACACTACAAGAAACAATTTCGCTTTGAATAAGCTTAGGAGGCGGAAACTCTACATTAACTGCTATTAATGGTTCCGCTAGAGGATTAAAATTAAAAACAGAATTTTGGAAATTAAAAATAGCTAATACAAATACTGGTGCTTTGCAATTTTTAATTAATTGATAAAAGGTAAAATCTTTTTGAAAGGCCACATGAGAGATTTCGTTTTTGCAACAACCATCTTCCATATCGCTTTCATCTTCTCCACAACAAGACGTTGGTTTTGAGAATAATGCCACTTCTTCTAACTCTCCACCACAGTAATGCGAAAACACAGATACACCAACGGTAGACAACACATAAATGATGGCTACAAATGCTATAAATATTTTAGAAAAATTCTTTTTCAAAACCTGTTAATTTCTACTGACAAATTTATAATGTATTCTTATTCAAAAATAACAAATTTGTTAAAGAATTACAAACTATATGACTCCTACGGAAGCACAACATAAAATCCAAGCCCTTTCTACAGAATTAGAACAACATAATTACAATTACTATGTTTTGGACAACCCAACCATTAGTGATTATGAATTTGATAAATTAATAGAAGAACTCATTGCTTTAGAAAAACAATTCCCTGAATTTTTATCTCCAAACTCCCCTAGCCAACGTGTGGGCGGACAAATTACCAAGAACTTTCAAAGCGTAAAACATCAATACGCGATGTTGTCCTTAAGTAATAGTTATAATCAAGAAGACTTATTGGATTTTGATAGACGTGTGAAAGAAGGATTGGGACTAAATTCGGGACTTCGAGAGCCTCAGTCACCTAATTTATTTTATGAAGCTATTGATTATGTATGTGAATTAAAATTTGATGGTTTATCCATCAGTTTAATTTATGAGAATGGAAAACTAATACAAGCCATTACGCGTGGAGACGGTGTGCAAGGAGATGATGTCACTACCAATGCCAAAACCATTAAATCTATTCCCTTGCAATTAAAAGGCAACTACCCCGATAAATTTGAAATACGTGGCGAAGTGTTTATGCCTCGCCCAGTGTTTGATGCCATTAATAAAGAACGTGAAGAAATTGGCGATGCCTTGATGGCAAACCCTCGTAACGCCGCTAGTGGCAGTATGAAAATGCAAGACTCGGCACAAACTGCCAAGCGTAAGTTAGATTGCTTTTTATATTATGTGTTAGGAGAAAACCTGCCACACCAATCGCATTTTGATAATATGCATGCTGCTAAATCATGGGGCTTTAAAATTTCGGAAGACGCTAAATTATGCAGCGGTATTAACGAAGTAATTGATTTTATTAATTACTGGGATAAAAAACGATTTGATTTACCTTACGATATTGATGGCATTGTAATTAAAGTAAACAATTATAACCAACAACAAAATTTAGGTTTCACGGCTAAATCACCACGCTGGGCCATTGCTTATAAATTTAAAGCAGAGCAAGTAAGCACCGAATTGTTAAGCATTGCTTACCAAGTAGGACGAACAGGCGCTATTACACCCGTAGCCAATTTACAACCCGTGGCTTTAGGTGGAACCACGGTAAAACGTGCCTCTTTGCACAATGCCGATATTATTGAGAAACTGGATGTGCGTGTGGGCGATTTTGTGTTTGTAGAAAAAGGTGGAGAAATTATTCCTAAAATTATTGGTGTTGATTTAAGCAAACGAAAACCAAATACCGAGGCAACACACTACATCACCCACTGCCCAGAGTGCAATACTGAACTAAAACGTAACGAAGGCGAAGCCAACCATTTTTGCCCGAACGAAAATGAATGTCCGCCACAAGTGATTGGAAAAATGGAACACTTTGTGTCTCGCAAAGCCATGAACATTGATAGCTTGGGTGGAGAAACTTTAGTACAATTATACAATGCGGGCTTGGTAAAAAACATTGCCGACTTGTATGATTTAAAGAAAGAACATATCCTGCCTTTGGAACGCATGGCCGAAAAATCAGCTACTAATTTAATTGAAGGATTAGAAGCCAGCAAGCAAGTACCATTTGAACGTGTGCTCTATGCTATTGGTATTAGACACGTGGGAGAAACCACTGCCAAAAAAATTGCGAAGAAAGTAAAGACATTGGAAGTTTTAATAAACTCCACCAAAGAGGAATTATTAGCCATTGACGAAGTAGGAGAAATTATTGCCATTAGCATTGCTGATTTTTTTGCGAACGAAAAAAACAAAAACATTATTTTACGCCTGAAACAAGCAGGCTTACAATTTGAATTAAGCGAAGAACAACAACAAGGTGGCAGCGATAAACTAAAAGATTTAACCTTTGTGATTAGTGGCGTGTTTGCCAAATATAGCCGCGACCAATATAAGGATATGATTGAACTGCATGGTGGCAAAAACTCAGGCTCTATCTCCAAAAAAACAAGCTTTGTGTTAGCTGGCGATAATATGGGCCCAGAGAAATTAAAGAAAGCAGAATCTTTAGGTATTAAGTTAATTAATGAAGATGAGTTTTTGGAGATGTTGGGGTAGAAATTTGTATATTTATGACATTAATATGCGCTATTGAATGGTTGTTACCTATCTTGTAATGTAATGATGATATCAACTTTGCTAATATTAATAATTTATTTATAATAGTTTAGCTACATTCTAGCATAAAAAAGCAGTCCTAATATAATGCCACTTAACATATTAAAAAAAGAGTAATTTTACATCAAATAGAAAATAAAATGATAAAATAAAAAAATAAGAAAAACATATTAGCGTTAGTTTATTCCTGCTTCGGAAAACTGGTAATTTAAAAAAGCAACGGAAAATAAGCATAAACGCTCACGTCAAGGCGTGGGCTTTAGTTTATTCCGTTGCTAGGTATACCAGTACCTCCGAAGCAGAGTGGCTAAATGTCCCACGCTGATTTTTTTATATAAACTCTGGTCGGGACACAACGGAAAAAAAACAAAAATCATGAAAACAAAATTGACAACCATTGCAACAATCCTTCTAACTTTAACGTTAGCATTAACTAATGTAGGGTGTAAAAAAGAACCTGGTCCAAAAGGTGACATTGGAACAACAGGCCCTCAAGGTCCTTCAGGACCACAAGCAAAAACATTTGTGTTTAACTTAACATTTAACTCAGGCGACACCTTTAAATCGTATTCTGGAGTTACAGGTTTTAATACGGATGATGTCCTGTTGGTTTACGTTTTTAATGCGAACTACGGATCTGACTACTACGTTCAATTGCCATTTATGAGCGGTGGCTCATCAGGCGTTAATTTCTATGCAGAATTTAACGAGACAAACGGTAATCTATTTATAAATACCGAGTGGGCTGACGGAACTACAGGTAGTCCATGGTCGTCATCTGTAAATTTAAAATTCAAAGCTGTTTTAATAAGCAGTTCGCAATTTAAAGCTCACCCGAATACTAATTGGGGAAATTATAACGAGGTAAAAGCGACATTTAATTTGAAAGATTAATCTTTTTAATTCAAAGTCACCGGATAAAAATTTTGCCCACTGTATAATAACAAGCCATTATTCGCAGCACAATAAACAATTTAAAAAACTCTCCATAAAAAAACCTCCTTACTGAGTTTAGTAAGGAGGTTTTTTATTAGGTCTTATTATTTTTTATACTCTACTTTCATTTCCACACGTCTGTTTTTCTGACGGCCTTCTGGAGTATTATTATCAGCAATAGGAACTGTTTGCCCAAACCACTCAGCAATTACTTTATCAGCTTTAACACCTTTAGTTACCAAGTATTTTTTTACAGCCTTAGCACGTTTTTCTGATAGCATTAAATTTTTAGTAGCGTCACCTTGGTTATCTGTGTGTCCAGATAATTTTAATGTCCAATCAGCTTCATGTTCTTTCATCAACTTAGCTAAATCATTTAACGATGGTAATGATACTGGTTTAATAATATCCTTACCAGTTGCAAACTCTAAACTTGAGAATGCTTTTTCTAAGATTTTTTGTTCTTCTACTTTTAATACTGGAGCCGGAGGACATCCTTTTAACTCTTTTAAACCTGGAGTTGTTGGGCAATCATCTTCTCTATCCACTACTCCATCTTTATCCGTATCTGGCCAAGGGCAACCTTTATTATCAACAGCTCCAAAAACTTCAGGACAATCATCATCCTTATCCAACACTGTATCTCCATCTTTATCTGGGCAACCTTTAAATTCTTTTGGTCCAGCTACATCAGGGCAAGCATCATACTTATCTGGAGTTTTATCACCATCTCTATCAGGACAGCCTAAAAACTCAGCTAAACCAGCATCATCTGGACACTCATCATCCTTATCCATAATTTTATCACCATCTTTATCAGGGCAACCTTTAAATTCTACCAAGCCTTTTATATCTGGGCAATTATCTTCGGCATCGGTAATACCATCACCATCTTTATCAGGACAACCTTGCATTTCTTTAGAACCTGGAATATCTGGACACTTATCATCTTTATCTTGAATATGATCTCCATCTTTATCAGGACAACCCAAAAACTCCCAAGTTCCAGGTATATCTTTACATTGGTCTTTTTTATTTGACACTTCATCTTTATCCTTATCTTTTGGTCTACCATAAGGAATAGGCACTTTAAGCATGGCGTATATATCAGCTCCATAAATGGTTTTTTGCCCTACAAGCGGTGCTAAGTTTGATGAACCTACAACAATTGGCCCCAACCTCACTGCTGCACCAGCTCTAAAACCATCTAAGAAATTATATTGTACTGGAAGAAACACGCCAAACCATTGGTGGTCCCAACGTGGTGTTACAGTAATACTGCTAAAATCATGTACTTTCGTGTCATTATTCTTAAACTGAAAAGCAATGAACGGTGTTAAATTCACATATACATCTTTCCAAATTTGATAATCAATTTGGGCACTGATAGCTGTAGGCAAATTCATCCTATAATAGGATTTTGAATTTGTTGACACAAATCTTCCTTTTAAAGTATCATCAAACTCACCAACAGATTCGGGATCGATTGGTTTCAAATTCCAAAAACCAACATCTGCTCTAAAATCGCCACTTGTAGACCCTTTTTTAAATTTAATTGAACCTAAATCAGTGACTGATATACCAGCTTTTAATTTGTATTTATTTTTATCTTTTCGCCACAAGTCTTTTTCGCCATCCATATTATATTTATATTTCATATAATCTGGACGCCACTCATAAACTACACCAAAATCAAATCCAATACCAGGGTAAGACTGACTATAGTCAAACACTTTTGTTCCTGTATTGCTCTCGCCTACTTTAAGATCCTTAAAGGTTAAATTATCAGAGTGACCGTAATTTACTTCTGATTGAAAAATTGACAAGGTAGTATCTGTTTGAAAATTATACTCTAAATCCTTTACAAACATGTATGCCGACTGGATCCCTTGTAATAATTTTACAGTTGCTCCACCTTTAAAGTAATGTTCATTATCTTCTTTAAACACATGAGCATATGTTAAACCATACTCTGCCCAAGTCATTTCTTGAATACTCAAATTTTTATTTTTTAGATTAGTAACCCATAAAGAAGGGTACTTAAATTCTTCATAAGCTAATTTGGCCAAATCAGGCGAAATACCGTCAATATTAGCGTAGTTTCTCACACTCGAAGAAAAAGCAATCGCATTTTTTCTGTTTAAAGGAATCATGAAAGATGGTCCAGCAATGCGATTGGTTAAGTAAATGCTTTTATTTCGGCCATTGATACGCTCAGATAAATATTTATCTACAAAAGCAGTATCATCAAATGCACGCATAACAGTCTTACCATTAATATCTTTTTCTCTTTTAAAGGCTGAACGGTCAATACCAATATAATTATTATAAAACCCGACATTAAGTCCAATGAGATTCATATCAAATTTCATACGACCGTCAACTATGCTAGCAGGCTGTTGATAAATGCCTGTGACACCAGCATAATTACTTTGATTAAATCCTGCAAAATCCTGAGATTGAGCAAAATAACCTAATGCAATGAAAGCAATAGATAAAATTCTTTTCATAAAAGTTCGAGTTTAGTTTAAGGCTCAAAAATAAACTATTTAGCCAAACAAGGCAGATTTTACAAAATTTATCCAGTAAATTTAACAAAAGTGTCGGCGAACAATGGGCAATCACATTACATTTAGTATCTTCGCGCTTTGTTACAAAATACTATGTTAGAGAAATTAGAAGAAATAAAAAGAAGATATACTGAAGTTGAAGCAAAGTTAGGCGATCCAAGTGTGATTGCCGATATGCGTTTATTTAAAAAATTAAATATTGAATACAAAGGTTTGCAACCTGTTGTAGAAGCTTATTATAAATACAAACAAATTACTGATAATATCAATGGAGCTAAAGAAGTTCTTGCTACCGAAAAGGATAAAGACTTTTTGGATATGGCAAAAGCTGAATTAGAGGAAAATCGTGCTGCCGAAGAAAAATTACAAGAGGAAGTACGAGTAATGTTAATTCCTAAAGATCCTGAAGACGCTAAAAATTGTACGATGGAAATTAGAGGAGGAACTGGTGGAGATGAAGCAGCGATTTTTGCAGGCGATTTATTTGATATGTACCGTCGTTATTGCGAAATAAAAGGTTTTCAGTTAGAGGTGGTAGATGAAAGTCCAGGCTCGATGGGTGGTTACAAAGAAATTGTATTTAATGTAAAAGGAGATAATGCTTTTGGCACCATGAAATTTGAAAGTGGCGTTCACCGTGTGCAACGTGTTCCAGCAACAGAGGCTGCAGGTCGCGTTCATACATCTGCAGCTACAGTGGCAGTTTTACCAGAAGCCGAAGAATGGGATATTGAAATTAAACCAGCTGATATTGAAATGGCAACCGCTCGTTCGGGAGGTGCTGGTGGACAAAATGTAAATAAAGTAGAATCAAAAGTAATTTTAACTCACAAACCTTCAGGTATTGTGGTTACTTGCCAAACTCAACGTAACCAGTTAGGAAACCGCGAAAAAGCCATGGAAATGTTACGTGCAAAATTATATGATTTAGAATATCAAAAACGATTATTGGATACCACAAGTCGCAGAAAAAGTATGGTAAGTACAGGTGATCGTTCTGAAAAAATAAGAACTTACAATTATCCTCAAAATCGTATCACCGATCATAGAATTGGATTAACACTTTATAATTTAACTGATTTCACAAACGGATACATTCAACAAATGATAGACGCTTTACAGTTTGCTGAAAATGCAGAACGACTGAAAGAAGGGGGACTTTAAAATAGTTTATCTGTCAGTTCGAGCGAAGTCGAGAACAAAGATAAACAGACTAAAAGGAACGCTTCTCGACTTCGCTCGAAGTGACAACTTATCTTAAAAAACACACCGATTAAAAAAATAATTTTATGACACGAGCAGAATTGATAAATCAGATTAAAACTAAAAAAACATTTTTATGTGTTGGTTTAGATCCAGATGTAGAAAAAATTCCTCAATTTTTATTAGAGGAAGAAGATCCTATTTTCGAATTCAACCGTCAAATAATTGATGCAACTGCTGATTATTGTGTAGCTTTTAAACCAAACACAGCGTTTTACGAAGCCTATGGTTTAAGTGGCATGACTAGTTTAGAAAAAACCATTAAATATATTAAACAAGAATATCCAAAACATTTTTTAATTGCCGATGCAAAACGTGGAGATATTGGAAACACATCAAGTATGTATGCAAAAGCTTTTTTCAATCGCTTGCATGCTGATGCTATTACAGTGGCTCCATATATGGGAAGCGATTCAGTAAAACCTTTTTTGCAATTTGAGGGTAAATGGGCCATAGTTTTAGGATTAACATCAAACGAAGGTGCTAAAGATTTTCAATTAGATGAGGGCAAAACTGAACTATTATATAAACATGTTATAAGAACATCAAGCCAGTGGGGAACACCAGAAAACATGATGTATGTGATTGGAGCAACCAAAGCCGATATGTTTGATGATGTGAGACGTATTGTTCCTAACCACTTTTTATTAGTTCCGGGAGTTGGTGCTCAAGGAGGAAGTTTAGCAGAAGTTTGTAAACATGGTTTAATTAAAAACGATATTGGACTATTAATCAATTCATCTCGCGCTATTATTTTTGCATCAAACGGCGAAGATTTTGCTGAAGCTGCTGCAAGAGAAGCTAAAAAGATTGCGGATGAAATGAAAGGGTATTTTTAAAAATTGTAAGTTTATAAGTTGTTTGAAGATAGATTCATAAATCTTAACAGATAATTCTAACAACTTAAAACCAAAAACTTAAATCTATTTCCTCTTCTTAGCTGGTTCATCATCATCCTTGTACTTATCATAATCCAAAGTATTACCCCAAAAATTCATTTGTTGTTTTATCCATGCCTTTCTGCCAGATATATAACTATTAGCAGGATTCGCTTTATATCTTAATGGATTTGGTAATATGGCAGCTATCGCTGCTGATTCATCTTTCGTTAATTTTTTAGCGGATTTATGAAACCAATGTTGTGATGCTGCTTCGGCGCCATAAATGCCATTCCCCATTTCAATGCTATTTAAATACACCTCCATAATACGTTCCTTACTCCAAAATACTTCAATTAACAAAGTAAACCATAACTCCAATCCTTTTCTAAGATAACTCCTCCCCTGCCATAAGAATACATTTTTGGCGGTTTGTTGCGTAATAGTACTCCCACCTCTTACACGTTTTCCTTTCTCATTTTCTTTCATTGCTTTTTGTATGGCTCCCCAATCAACGCCAAAATGCTTCAAGTAATTTTGATCTTCGCTACATACCACTGCTAATTGAAGCTTAGGTGAAATATTTTCTAAAGGCTCCCAATCATGTTTCATCACAATGCCTTTACCATCACCCATTTGTTCAATATTTCTAATAATCATTAAAGGTGTAATGGGAACTGGCACCCACCTAAAAACAATGACTGATACAATTGAAAAAACAAAAAACACCAAACATGTTTTCCATAACAACGTCCATATTCTACCTACTATTTTTCTCATAAAACAGTAAAACTATTGCATTATTTAAGTTAAGTTTGTATGGCTCTATTAATTTTAACAACACAAGAGTTTTAATAACATGACTAAAAAAACAACCTATCAAATTCTAATTATTGCCATTGTTGCTTTAGTTGGATTATATTTTTACAATAAATACAATGTAGCTCCATCAATTCAAGTTGATAAACTTGAAATTCTTAATGAAGACAGCACTAAATTTGATATACAGTCCTTAAAAGGTAAAAAAGTAATTATTAGCTTTTATGCCTCGTGGTGTCCTAATTGCATTGATGAGCTTAAAGTATTAAACACCATCAAAAACGAGAAATTAAGTGATATAGAAATCCTTGCTATTACAGATGAAAGCATGGACAAACTCATTTCGTTTAAAAACAGAAAACAATACCCATTTACATTTTTAAAACTTAATGCTTCTTTTCCAGAAATAGGAATTGTATCAATTCCCACTACCTACTTATTAAACACAAAAGGAGAAATTGTATATAACAAAGTAGGATACATAGAATGGGATGATGAATCTAATTTAAACCACTTAAAAAGCTTAATGGAATAAGTTAAAACCTTGCTCAATTATTATTTATTCAATATATTTAGAATCTATTTTTTAGAAAAACTATGACAAAAATTAAATTTGGTACCGACGGCTGGAGAGCCATTATAGCACAAGAATTTACAGTTGAAAACGTAGCTCGAGTTACAGAAGCAACAGCATTATGGTTAAAGAAAAACTTTGAAAACCCTACCGTTGTTTTAGGACATGATTGCCGTTTTGCGGGCGAATTATTTGCACATACTGCTGCAAAAGTATTAGTATCTCATAACATTAAAGTATTTTTAGCTAAAGATTTTGTGAGTACTCCAATGATTTCTTTAGGGACTGTTCGTCACAAAGCAAGTGTTGGAATTATCATTACAGCCTCTCACAATCCACCAGCTTATAACGGTTTTAAATTAAAAGGTTATTATGGTGGGCCTTTAGGTCCTGAAAAAGTTCAAGAAATTGAAGATATTATTCCTGAAAAAAGCACAACAAATTTAGATTCAATAGACTTAAAAGCTGCCGAAGCAAAAGGATTAATTGAAATAACGGCTTTAGAAGACATGTATGTGAAACATGTGGAGGCAAATTTTGATTTAGCAGCTATCAAAAATTCAGGGCTTAAATTTGCATATGATAGTATGTATGGTGCTGGACAACGCGTGATGTTTCGTTTGTTTCCTGAAATCATTCACTTACATAACGAACATAATCCTAGTTTTTATGGGCAAGCGCCTGAACCAATCCATAAAAATTTAACAGAGTTTTCGAACTTAATTAAAAATGCAGGTGATATTGATTGTGGTTTAGTAACCGATGGAGATGCCGATAGAATTGGTTTATATGATAACAAAGGAAACTTCGTCGATTCACATCACATCATTTTATTATTAATTCATTACCTAAAAAAATACAAAGGAATGGATGGTAAAGTAGCAACAGCTTTTAGTTCAACCGTAAAAATTAAAAACATGTGCGACCACTACAACTTACCATTAGATGTAGTAAAAATTGGATTCAAATACATTTGTAATATTATGATTACAGAGGATGTATTAGTGGGTGGCGAAGAAAGTGGCGGTATTGCCATTAAAGGACATATTCCTGAACGTGATGGTATTTGGATGGGATTAGTTTTATGGGAATTTATGGCTAAAACCGGAAAGAGCTTAAACGAATTAATTGAAGAAGTTTATGCTATTACCGGAACTTTTTCTTTTGAAAGAAATGACTTAACCATCACTGAAGAATTAAAAACAAAAATCATTGAAAACTGTAAAAACAATACTTACAAAGAGTTTGGTAAATACAAAGTACAACGCTTAGATGATTTAGACGGATTTAAATTTTTCTTTGATGATAATACTTGGACGATGATTCGTGCATCGGGAACAGAGCCAGTATTACGCACATATGCCGAAGCTGCAACCAAAGAAAAAGCATTTGATATATTAGCAGATGTAAAAAAGGTATTGTTAGGTTAACTGCCTGTAAATCTATTTAAACTCTTCCATTTTATGGAAGAGTTTTTTATTTATAACAAAAAGCCAAAAACAAGCTTTTAAATTTTACTTAATACTATGCTTTTTATTAAAATTTCACTAAGTTTGTAATCCTACAACTTAATGTCATTAGAATCCAACATAAAAGCAGCTATTAGAGACGTTCCTGACTTTCCAAAACCTGGGATTATGTTTAAAGACATTACTCCTATTTTTGAAAATCAAGTACTTTGTAATGAAATTGTTGATGGTTTTATTGCTAGTATTTCTGTTAAACCAGATGCTATAGTTGGCATTGAAAGTAGAGGTTTTTTATTTGGTTTACTTTTGGCGAACAAAATGAACATTCCATTTGTTTTAGTTCGTAAAGCAGGCAAATTACCTTACAAAACTATTAGTTACGAATACGAGTTGGAATACGGAAAAGCAAAAATAGAAATGCATACCGATAGCATTAAAAAAGGCTGGAATGTATTAATTCACGATGATTTATTAGCTACGGGAGGAACCGCAGAAGCGGCTGCTCATTTAATAAAACAACAAGGAGCCACTGTTTGTGGATTTAACTTCGTAGTTGGCTTAGACTTTTTAAACGGAAAACAAAAATTAAATAACCACTCAAAAAATATCACATGTCTAGCACAGTATTAGAAAACACCGTTGGAATGAATTTCCAATTAAATGAAAACCAAATCGCCATTGCGGATATGATTCGTAAGTTTGGTAAGGAGAATATTTATCCTCAGATGATGGAATGGGACGAAGCCCAAACATTCCCTGTAGAAGTTTTTAAGAAACTAGGAGAATTAGGCTTAATGGGCGTTTTAGTTCCTGAAGAGTTTGGAGGATCTGGATTATCTTATACAGAATATGTTACAGCTATTATCGAGTTAAGTAAAATTTGTGGTTCTATTGGTTTATCAATGGCTGCTCATAATTCATTATGCACTGGTCACATTTTAGCTTTTGGAAACGAAGAACAAAAGAAAAAATATTTACCAAAATTAGCAACTGCTGAATGGATTGGAGCTTGGGGCTTAACAGAAACTGGAACTGGATCAGATGCTGGTGGAATGGCTACAACGGCAAAAAAAGATGGAGATTATTATGTGATTAATGGTTCTAAAAACTTTATTACTCATGCTATTTCTGGAAATGTTGCGGTAGTTATTGTTAGAACCGGAGAAAAAGGCGATAGCCATGGTATGAGTGCTTTTATTATTGAAAAAGGAACTCCAGGATTTAAATCTGGTAAAAAAGAAAATAAATTAGGAATGCGCGCTAGTGAAACAGCAGAATTAATTTTCGAAAACTGCCGTGTTCACAAAGATCAAATGTTGGGAAAAGAAGGTGATGGATTTATTCAAGCTATGAAAGTATTAGATGGCGGTCGTATTTCTATTGCCGCTTTAAGTTGTGGTATTGCTCGCGGAGCATATGAATGTTCTTTAAAATATGCTAAAGAACGTGAGCAATTTGGGAAACCAATTGCTGCTTTTCAAGCGATAAGTTTTAAATTAGCTGATATGGCTACTGAATGTGAGGCAGCTGAATTATTAACTTTTAAAGCTGCAGACTTAAAAAATCGTCACCAAAAAATGACTAAAGAAGGTGCTTTTGCAAAATACTATGCTTCTGAAGTTTGCGTTAGAAACAGTACTGAAGCTGTTCAAATTTTTGGTGGATATGGATTCACAAAAGATTTCCCTGCAGAAAAATACTACCGTGATAGTAAATTATGTACTATTGGCGAAGGAACTAGTGAAATTCAAAAATTAGTAATTAGCAGAGAATTACTTAAAGATTAATTTTGATCTACAATATTGAAAGCCTTGCAATATTGCAAGGCTTTTTTTATAGATAAAACATCAATAAAGGTGGCTGAAATTTTACTGAGCATTAGTTTATATTAAAACTACGTTTCTAACACTTAATATTGTTAAAATTTATATCTAAATAACTTTAAAAACTATATCAAAGTTCGCACCGTTATCATTATAAATTTTTAATTCGGCATTAATTTGCTCAGAGAGAATACATACAATATCTAAACCTAGAGAATCGTTACTATGTAAATCGAAATTAGCAGGTAATCCTGAACCATTATCTCTAATTTTTAACTGATAAGTATTTTTAACTAACTTAGAAAGTTCAACTTTTATCAATCCTTCTTTCCCATTAAATGCATGTTTATAGGCATTTGAAACTAGTTCATTTGTGATTAATCCTAAAGGAATAGCTGTATCTAAATCAAGCTCTAATTCAATGATATGAGTTTCAATCGTAATGTTTTTGTTTTTTAAAGCAAAGCCACTAGATATCTGAGAGATCAATCCTTCTAAATATTCATTAAACAATAATCTTGTCATTTGATTATTACGATACAATAACTGATGTAATAAAGCCATTGAATTTATTCGATCTTGTGCTTCGTTTAATGAACTTTTTATTTCTTCATTAGAACTTTTTGCTGCTTGAAGTTTCATTAAACTGGAAATAATTTGCAAATTATTTTTTACACGATGATGAACCTCTTTAACTAACAAATCTTTTTCAGACAAGGATTTAATAATAATTTCATTTCTAGTTTCAATCTGTTTATTTTTAATTTCAAGTAATTGCTTTCCACTATTAGTCTTTTTTAATTGAACCGAAATAAATATCACAACAATTAACAGCACCAAGCCACAAAATAACAAGGCATTTCTTATGGTTTTTTGTTTACTAACCTCAATGTTTTTTTGTTTAATATTTTTTTGATTTTCAAGTATTAGCTTTTCTTTTTCATCAACCTGACTAGCAACTTGAGCCGATAATAATTCTTTTAAATTATTTTGAGCTTCTAAACTATCTTTTACTACTACATATTTTTTATAATATTTTATTGCTAATGTTGACGACCCAGTTTCATCATAAAAAATAGCGTATTGCTTTATAATATTTAATTGAGAATTATAATCATCAATATCTTTTAATAAAACTGAAGCGCTATCTAAATATTTTTTACTTAAATCAAATTTCTTAAGTGCTAAATAACACCTAGATATTTCGAGTTGACTAATTCCAGCATTATGATAATTTTTAATATTCTTACTCCCCAATACATCTTTTTTTAATAACGGAACCGCCTTTTCATATTCTTTTAACTTCATTAACGACTGACCAATATTTCCCTCAATTAAACCAATCGTGAATTCATTATCCAAACTTAATTTACTACTTCCTAAGTCTTTATAAAATTTTTCTTTTGCTAACGAAAACCAATAAATTGCACTATCTTGATTTCCATATTTCTCCCAGTATAATCCTCTGTTGTTATAAAAATTAATTGTTAAAGCACTATTTTTCTTAACATCTTCAAATTCCAATAATTGTTCACTCAAACATTCTTTATACAAATGCATTTCGTAGTAAATAGTACTTAACTTAGGCATTAATAACCAACCACTTAATTTTGAATCTCTTTTTTGAAGGGAGACTAAAACTTTATGTATTTCAACGGTTTTATTTAAACTCTTAATATTTAAATAGGCATTTTTTAAAATGTATAGCACTTGTACGCTATCCTTTAAGGTTTTAATTTTATTTCTAGCTAATAAATCTGTGAAAATAGGAATTGCTTTGGAGTAATTTTTATAGTTGTAAAACATCTCCCCTTCAATTTTATATAACTTATCTAATACTTCTTCTTGATTATCTTCCAGCGCTTTTTCTTTAATTAATGCTAAGTCTTCTTTTACCAAATCATAACATCTTAATTTATAGAAACTATTTAAAGTATCAAAGGCATTAACTTTACTTGCTAAACTTTGATTGTTATAAAAACGTAAAAATGTTTTTTCGTAACTGTTTTGTGAATAAACTGAAGAAGTGTATCCAAATACGAATAACATCAAAAATACAATCAATTTAAATATGTGAAACTTATATTTCAAGTTGTTTTATTATGTTAAAGATATTACATAAAAACCAAACATAACTCTCTACAAATAATCTACAAATGGATTGTTAAAAAGTTTATAGCTCGTTTTCTTAACATCTAATTACAAAAAAACAAGGTTACTAACAATTCTAGCGCTGATTATCAGTTAATTAAAAACCACTGTTAGCCCATTGTTAAGTTTGTGATTGGTACTTAATTTTCGTAAATTCAATAATTAGAAAGTAATGAGCATTTTTACCCTCCGTACTAAAAACTATGCAAAATTTCGATAACCAAAATAAAACTCGTAAAAAATTATATACTCCTGTTGCTACTAACGAAATTGGTAAGCTTCAGCCTCAAGCTATTGAACTAGAGGAAGCAGTATTGGGTGCCATGCTTTTAGAGAAAGATGCTTTAAGCACTGTGATTGATGTGCTTTCTGCTGAAAGTTTTTATAAAGAACAAAACGGAATTATTTTTAAAGCTATTTATAATTTATTTAATCGTTCAGAACCAGTTGATATATTAACGGTTACGCAAGAATTAAAGCGTAATGGAGAATTAGAATTAGTAGGAGGATCATTTTATGTTTCTTCTTTAACTAACCGTATAGCCTCTGCAGCTAATATCGAATATCACGCGCGTATTGTAGCTCAAAAATATTTACAACGTGAGTTAATTCGCATTAGTACTGAAACCATTAAATCGGCCTACGAAGATGGTACTGATGTTTTTGAATTATTAGATGCAACAACCCAACATATTTTTGAAATTTTAGATTCTAACGTCCGTAAGCAACATGCTGGTATGACGTCTTTAATTGCTCAAGCGATTAATGAGATTGAAATGGCAGCTCAACAAACCGATGGATTATCGGGTGTTCCTTCAGGCTTTACAGCTTTAGATAGAATTACAGGTGGTTGGCAAAAATCAGATTTATTGATCTTAGCAGCTCGTCCTGGTATGGGTAAAACGGCTTTTGTTGTAACCATGGCCAAAAATGCAGCCGTTGAATTTAATAAACCAGTTGCTATTTTCTCTTTAGAGATGTCATCATTGCAATTAGTAAAACGTTTAATTTCATCAGAAACAGAAATTAACCAAGATAAAATTTTAAAAGGAAATTTAGATAATCATGAATTTGTTCAATTAAACGAACGTATCAAAAAATTATCGGTTGCACCATTATATATTGATGATACTCCTGCCCTATCCATCTTTGAATTACGTGCTAAGGCTCGTCGTTTAAAAGAACAACAAAACATTTCCTTAATCATTATCGATTACTTGCAGTTAATGAGTGGCGGACCAGATAGTAAAGGAAATCGTGAACAAGAAATTTCTTCTATCTCCCGTGGTTTAAAATCATTGGCCAAGGAGTTAGAGATACCAATTATTGCTTTATCTCAATTAAGTCGTCAAGTAGAAAACAGACCAGGTGGTAGTAAACGACCACAGTTAAGTGACTTACGTGAATCTGGAGCAATTGAGCAAGATGCGGATATGGTAATGTTTATTTACCGTCCTGAATACTATGGTATTGAGGTGGATGAAAATAACCAACCAACCAAAAACAGAGCAGAAATTATTATTGCTAAAAATCGTCATGGTTCTATTGTTGATGTTCCATTGAAATTCATTGGTCAGTTTGCCAAGTTTACAGATTTGGATTATAACGAAGGATCTGATATTTATACTAGCAATACAGCAAGTTCGGGCTTAGCTCAAAACACCGATTTTTTAGCACAACCTACTACCAAAACCATTCAATCGGCTAAGTGGGACGATGATGATGCACCAAGTAGCGATATCATCAGAAGAAACGATATTGATGAAGTGTTTTAAAAAATTAAATTCATAAAAAAGCCTCTGTTAAAAATAACAGAGGCTTTTCTCTTTTAATTGATTTACTATAGTACAATCTCCTTCTTCTTACTAGCAAAAAACAAACTTACTCCTACTACAATTAATAATAAGATAGAGCCTATTAAAGCGACGCTATTTCCTGTTTTGTATACTTGTGGTTCAAATTTGAATTCTACTTTGTGTTTACCTGCTGGTAATTCCATGCCCCGTAATACATAGTTTACACAGGTGTGTGGTGTTAAACTACCATCCACATAAGCATTCCAACCTTTAGGATAATAAATTTCAGAAAATACAGCAAAGCCTTTTTCTTTACTTTCTGTTTCATATACTAAATAGTTTGGCTTATACGATTGCAAAGTAATTTTACCATCGTTATTATACGAGTTTGCTGCTGGAGTAATTGCTTTGTTTTTTTCTTGAATCACCGCTTCGCGTTTAGTATTCATTCCATATAAAGCCACAATTTCCGAATCGGCACTAGCAACGGTTTTAATGTTTTTGACGAACCAAGCATTACCATTAGCTTGCGGATTTGGAATCGCAAACACTTGGTCTTTAGCTGGAACTATGACATACTTTGTATTCAACATATTTAACACGCCAAACTTAGCCATGTGAATACGCATTAAACTATCGTTTTGCGCTGCGGCATTTAAGCCATCATAAAATCCATTAATTTCTTTATCTAAATGAAAGTCAATAATCTCTTGGTATTTTTTCAATTTAGCACCATGATATCCACCAATTGATTTGTGGTAATAAGATGTTGCGGCATCATTGAACGTGCTAGTTGATAAATTCAATACACGATAGTCTAAACTTTTATCTTGTAAAATTTGTTCATCGGCTTGCGTTTTTGCAGGTGGTGCGTCGTATTGGGCTTTTGGTACATAATTTTTATCATCCAAGTACCTTGCCGCTACCGGCCATAAATCTGCTAAAATAAAAACAGCCATGGTTACTAAAAACAATTCCATTTTTAATTTTTTAGTTAAATACAAAAACAAAAAGATAGAAGCTAATCCCACAAAGGTTAATGAACGACGTGCATCACTTTTAAAAATAGATTCTCTAGCTTTTTCGATATTAGATAAAAAATCAGGTAAAAACTGAGCAATTTGTGCATCCGATGCACCACTTTGTTTAAACTGATTCATGATTTGTGTTTCTTCTCCAGCTGGAATAAAAGAATTAGTTACACTTGGCATAAAGGCACTAATTAAACAAAAGCCTCCAATTATAGCAACCGAAACAATTAATACTTTCTTTAAATCAACGGTTTGTTTTAAAAATGGTAAAGTAAATGTTTGATTTTTATCAGATGCTTTTATAAACTTATCTAAAGCCAAAACCGCCAACAAAGGAATAGTTAACTCTGCTATTACTAATATCATAGAAACTGCTCTGAATTTATTATAGCCAGGCACATAATCCATAAAAATATTAGTTAAGCCCATAAAGTTTTTCCCCCAAGCCAACATCACGGATAATAAAGTACCAGCTACCAAAGCCCATTTTAATGGATGATCAATAATAAATAATCCTAAGAATGCTAACAACATCACTATTGCACCAATGTAAACTGGTCCGCTGGTAAAAGGTTGTTCACCAAAATAAGCCGAACTTTGAGCCACTTGTTCTCTTAATTGAGGATCAACATGTTTTAAAGCATCTTTATCCACACGTCCAATAGCTTCTGACCCACCACCTTTAAAATTTGGAATCAAAAAAGTAAAAGTCTCACCTACTCCATAACTCCATTGGGTAGCATAATCTTTATCTAAACCTGATGTAATATTTCCTTGATTAGATTGCAAATTAGCATTCATGGTTAATTCTGTTTTACCACGAGTTGTGTAGTTACCATATTCGTAGGTTGCTAATAAATTACCGGCATTGGGTAATACACCAATTAAGGATGCTGCTATAAATAAACCCACACCAATAAAAAATGGTTTTAACGTTTTGGCTTTAAATGCCATTACAAAATACGTTAGAAAAATTAAGCCAAATAACATAAATCCATAGTACGAAATTTGAACGTGATTAGCGTTTAATTCCATAGCCATAAACAAAGTTGTGACGGCAAAACCTAACCAATGTTTACCTCTCATTAATAATATAATACCTCCAAGTAAAGGAGCTAGATATCCAATAGCATTGGCTTTAGAGTTATGCCCAGCCTCAATAATAATAAAGAAATAAGACGAAAAGCCATAAGCTAAGGCCCCCACAATAGCTAACCAAGGATTAATTTCGAGACATAATAACAAGATGAAAAAACCAATAAAGCATAAAAAGATATAGCCGCTTGGATGAGGTAAAAACAAGTGAAACACTTTATCCACATGTCCCAATAAATTACCAGTAAAAATAGTAGATACCTGATAAGCTGGCATTCCACCAAACATAGAGTTTGTCCATAAAGCCTCCGCGTGTTCAGCTTTTCTAAAGTCGGTCATTTCCTGACTCATCCCTTTATACCTAACAATATCTCCTTGTTCTAATACTTTATTAGATAATAAAGGACTAAATTGTACTAAGGTGATAACAGCAAATAGAATAACAGCAGCTAAGTGTGGTAAATACTTTTTAAAGTTCATATAATTGGTTTTTAGACAAATATAAGAAACTGTTTACTTAATTATACGTGAAAAAAGTATAATTTATTTGTATTTTAGCCGCTGCATGAAGAAGCTATTTTCGGTACTTAAATACACTAAAGATTATAAAAAATATACGGCATTAAACATTTTGTTTAATATCTTCTTCTCTGTTTTCTCTGTATTTTCAATTTCCTTAGTTATTCCTTTCCTAGAATTAATTTTTAAAGAAGAAGATTTTTCAAAACTACACGAAGTCATCAATAAAGGAATTCCTGAATTGAGTTTTTCATTAAAAAGCGTCACCGAATGGGGCTATTATCAAATGTGTTTAATGATTGTTGAGCAAGGAAAAGCACAAACTTTACTCATCATTTGTTTAGTAGTTTTTGTGGCAACTTTTTTTAAAAATGCTTCGCGTTATTTTGCTATGTATTTTTTAGCACCCATTCGTAATGGCGTGGTAAAAGATTTAAGAAACAAAATGATGAAAAAATCATTGGAGTTACCTCTATCTTATTTTAGCGATGAACGCAAAGGCGATATGATGAGTCGCATGACTACTGATGTGATTGAAATTGAATGGAGCATCATGCAAACTTTAGAGTTGATTTTCAGAGAACCTTTATTAATCATCATCTCTTTAGCGACTTTAATTTTCATTAGTCCATACTTAACTCTATATGTGTTTTTGCTTTTACCGGTTGCTGGAGGTGTTGTGGCATTAGTTAGTAAAAGTTTAAAAAGTCGTTCAGCAAAAGGCAAAGAAGTATTTGGTCAATTGTTTAATATCATGGAAGAGACCTTAGGTGCTTTAAAAGTAATTAAAGCGTTTACAGGTGAGCGCTTTGTTCAAAACAAATTTGAAAAAGTAAATGCAGATTATAATAAAATATCTGTTGGTTTATACAGAAGAGCTGATTTAACTTCTCCAATTAGTGAAACAGTAGTTTTGGGAGTATTGTTATTGATTTTATATACAGGTGGAGTAATGGTGTTTGATGGCACAGGAGGATTATCAGGATCAGCCTTTTTAGGATATTTTGCGGTGGCGTCTCAAATTGTACCTCCGATTAAACAAATTACACAAGCATATAATAACATCCAAAAAGGGTTGGCTTCTGAAGATCGTATTGATAAAATTTTACAAGCCGAAAATCCAATCGTTAATAAAACCAATCCAACTAAAATTGATCATTTTTCAAATGGCATCGAATTTAATAATGTATCATTCTCATACAAAAAAGGAGATGATGGTTACGTATTAAAGAATATTAATCTGACCATACCAAAAGGAAAAACCATTGCCTTAGTAGGACAAAGCGGAAGTGGTAAAACCACTTTAGCAGATATGATTCCTCGGTTTTATGATACGGATTTAGGTGATATTAAAATTGACGGTATTTCTTTAAAAGATTTAGAAATTGAAAGTTTAAGAAAACAAATTGGAGTGGTGACTCAGGAAAGTATTTTATTTAATGATACCATCGAAAACAATATTGCTTTCGGCTTAGACAACATTGATAAAGATAAAGTAATAGAAGCTGCAAAAGTGGCCAACGCTCATGAGTTTATTTTACAACAAGCTAATGGCTACCAAACTAATATTGGCGACAGAGGCGGCAAATTAAGTGGAGGACAACGTCAACGGATTAGCATTGCCCGAGCTATTTTAAAAAATCCTCCTATCTTAATTTTAGATGAGGCAACTAGTGCATTAGATACAGAAAGCGAGCGCTTGGTTCAAGATGCTTTAAATAACTTAATGAAAAACAGAACTAGTATTGTAATCGCTCATCGCTTAAGTACGATTGTAAATGCTGACGAAATTTTTGTGATTAATAAAGGTGAATTAGCTGAGCGTGGTTCGCATAAAGAGTTACTTGAAAAAGACGGCATTTATAAAAAGCTGTTTGATATGCAGAATTTTAAATAATAAAAAAAGCCTCCTGTTTCCAAAAGGCTTTTAAATTTCATTTATATTTCCTTATTCAAAGTATTCTTTCATTCTATCAAAGAATCCTTTCTCTTTTCGGTTAGGATTAGGAGCAAAATTTTTAGATAATCTTAAAGTTTCTAAAGCTTTTTTCTCTTCAGCAGATAAGGATTGAGGTGTCCAAACATTAATATTTACTAATAAATCGCCAGTCCCATAAGAATTAACATCAGGTAATCCTTTACCTTTTAAACGTAATACTTTTCCACTTTGTGTTCCAGGCTCAATTTTAATTTTCACTTTTGCATCTACAGTTGGAATTTCAATACTAGTTCCCAAGGCAGCATCAGCAAAGTTCACGTAACTATCATAAAACAAATTACTACCGTCACGTTTTAATTCAGGATGTTCTTCTTCTTCAATTAGCACTAATAAATCACCATTAATTCCGCCACGAGGTGCCGCGTTACCTTTACCGCCAACAGATAGTTGCATACCTTCTGCCACACCCGCAGGAATATTAATAGAAATCACTTCTTCTGCTCTAACAATTCCATCTCCATGACAAGTATTACATTTATCTTTTACTGTCTTTCCTTCTCCATTACAGCCACTGCAAGTAGTTTGCGTTTGCATAGCTCCTAAAAACGTTTGTTGTGTTCTAACTTGAACACCCGAACCGTTACATAATTTACATGTATCAAAAGTTCCATTTTTGGCTCCACTACCCTTGCAAGTATTGCAATTGACAAACTTATTTACCTTTAATTTTTTCTCTACGCCTTTTGCAATTTCTTGTAAATTCAACTTCACTTTCACTCTTAAATTTGAACCTCTTACGACACGTCGTCCACCGCCTCTAGAGCTTCCTCCAAAACCACCAAAGCCGCCACCGCCGCCAAAAATATCTCCAAACTGGCTAAAAATATCATCCATATTCATGCCGCCGCCATAACCGCCGCCACCACCAGATGCACCTCCAACTCCTGCATGTCCGTATTGATTATATCGCTGACGTTTTTCAGGATTACTTAATACTTCGTATGCTTCAGCAGCTTCTTTAAATTTTTCTTCAGCAGCCTTATCATCCGGATTTTTATCTGGATGATATTTAATCGCTAGCTTGCGGTATGCTTTTTTAATTTCATCCTCACTAGCGCTTTTTGTAAGTCCTAATATTTCGTAAAAATCTCTTTTGCTCATTATTTTTCTTTTGTTGAGATGCTGATCCGCCAGCTGGCGGAAGCATGACTTAAATTAACTTCCTACTACTACTTTGGCAAAACGAATGACCTTATCACCTAATTTATATCCTTTTTCAACTTCATCAACTACTTTACCTTTCATGTCTTCTGAAGGTGCAGGAATATTAGTAATCGATTCCATAACGTCTACATCAAAAGGTTTACCTACACTTTCAATCGCCTCTAATCCTTTTTGAGTACAAGCTAGTTTAAGTTTATGATAAATCAATGAAATACCTTCTTTAATTGGCTCTACATCCGTAACGTTTTCGTTTGCTTTAATTGCTCTTTCAAAATCGTCGATAGATGGAATAATTGCCTTAAAAACATCTTCACCTGCAGTACGAATAATATCCGATTTTTCTTTAATTGTACGTTTACGGTAATTATCAAACTCTGAATAAAGACGTAAATATTTATCGTTTAATTCAGCAATTTTTGCCTCATAATTCACAGATTGATTAGTGTTTTCCTGACTGTTTTCAGAACTATTTTCAGTTGCAGTTTCTTCAACAATTTGGTCGTTATTTAACACCGTATTTTCTTCAGTTTGATTAATTGGTTCTTTCTCGTTCTGTTCCATAGTAAAATTTTTGGCAAATGTAGCTAATCAATATGCTTGCCAGTTATAAAAAACCGAAAATTTGTCAGTTTTTAATGAACTAACACGACTAAATATGAGCAATTTATTGCCCTTTGTCAGACATCGGACATCAAACTCATGTTAAGGCAATATTTTAACAAACTGCATTGGAATTGCTATTTAATATCCTATTTATAGAAAATAAGCAATAATAAACCAAATTAATCAAACAGAAGCGTGGTTCTTGATTTATTGATTTTATTAGATAATTTATTTTTTGGTGAATTTAAATTCGGTTCTTCTGTTATATTCATGTTCTTTATCCGAACAATCTACTCCATTTTTACACCTATTTCTAATTTCAATTTCACCTTTTCCAACAGCGCTTAATCTATCTTGTTTAATACCTAATACATTAAAATATTCAATAACCGCTTCGGCTCTTTTTATCGAAAGTTGTAGATTACTACCGTCGTCACCTTGAGAATCGGTATGAGAAGTCACTTTTAGATTATAATCTGGGTATGAATCTAGTACTTTTTTAATTTTCTCAACCAATAGTTTGGCATCAGGAGATAAAGATGTTTGTCCTAACTCGTAATATAATGTTTCAGTAATAATAAAATTATTTAAAGCCTTTTCTTTAAAACTAGTAAACTTCATTTCTACATCTTCTTCAACTGCAATATCTGGAAGCTTTATTAAATCCGACTGAAGTATTCTATATTCAAATCCTTTGTCAGTTGACTTAAATTTCCCTAATACTTTTCCTGACTGAGTTCCAAGAACCACAAAATTAATACTCTTATTTTTTTCGTTAACTGTCACTAAATAATCTTGATTTAAATCTGGGATTTCAGCGTTAAAATCACCGTATTTACTGGTGGTTAGTTTTGCAATGGTATCATTATTTTTTCCACCCAAAACAAACACCTCTTTATTTGCATAAGGAGAAAGCTCTTTGTTTTTTGCCTCCACCATTAATTTCAGTCTCAATACTTTAAACTTTACCATCTCCAATCCACAATCAATATCCGAAATACCTTCTACAGTTTTTGAAAAGCCGCATAATTCATTTTTTTCGTTATATACAACAATAATTGGAAGGTCTTTTTCGGTGATACCATAATCTTTAAAAATAGATACATCAGGCGAACGATATAACTGAATTGGAATTTTCGAATTCATATCATCACTTGTTTTTTTGGTTAGCTGACCAGTAAAATAAACTGGAAAAACAGTAATCTTTCTTTCATTAAATACAAAATTACAACCATTAAACATAACTTCAGCTAAAGGTTCTGTTGCCATATCAAAAAATAAAAACGCTTTTTTTTCTGACGCAGAACAATCGTAATTTGTTTTAACTTTTCCTTTATCTAAATACTCTATGGTTTTAAAATTTAAAGGATTAGGAAAAGTAGTTTGTGAATTTGCTACAAAATTCAACATGACTGATACTAAAAAAAACATTACATATTTCATAATCAATTACCTTATTAGGTTACTATAATGGAAAAAATTTAAATTCGGTTCTACGATTTTCTTTATGTTCAAGATCAGAACATTTAGTTCCATCCTTACAAGTATTCAAAAGTTCTTCTTCGCCTTTACCAAATATTTTTATTCTATTTTTGTTAATTCCTTTCGAAATTAAATACTTTGCTATAACAGTAGACTGTTTTACAGTTAAATCTTGATTAGCTTTTAAATCACCGTTACTATCAGTATGTGTTATGATTTCTAGGGAAGTTTTAGGATTTTCCTTTAACTTCACTATAATTGAATTTAATTTCTGAAAGGCATTCTTAGATAAAACTACTTCTTTTGCTAGAAATAGTTTTTCGAGAGTATATAAATCTTTCAAGCTTTTATCTTCTACTTTGACGGTAGCTTTATTTTCAGAATAGGGTTTTAAATAAGGAATTTCAACATCTAATACGGAGTAATCAAATCCATTATCTATTTTATTAAACTCCGATATGATTTCACCATTTTCTGAAGTCAAAAAAAGCACTTGCTCTTCGGTAACTTTGGTAGTATTAGTAATAAATAATTTTAGGTTTAATAAGGTATTAATATTCTCAACTAAAAAAGATCCCTTTTCATCTAGCATAAGCGATTTAACAGTATCATTTCCATTGATAAAACAAATTCTCTCATATGATAGTGGTTTTAATGCGCCATAACCAATCATTACTTTTCCTGATAATTTTGTTTGAATTTCAGTATTTAACTCAACATTTCTTTTCGAATCTAAATGCTCAATGATTATTTTTAAAGAAGGATTGATGGCAACAATTTTACCTGTTTCGTCAATTAAAAAACTACTAGGTGTTGAACGAATTTTGTAGTTTTTAATAAACATGTCGTTATATCCTTTCACGGATATGCAGTTATTGATATTTTCTAAACCGTACTTTTCTAAATCCTGAGCCCAAACTGATTTATCACTTTGAAGCGCTACAGAAATCATATCAAAACCATCACCAGTTTTGTATCCAACATCAGAATACTTACTGTGAACTCTTTTGTATTTATAAATATTTTCTTTTGATTTTGAAACAGAGGATGACCAAAAAAACAATAAAGTAATACGGTTTTGATAAGGAAATGAAAAACTTTGAACAGAATTATTGGTTGAATTTAATACTAATCCAGGTGCCGTATCTCCCACTTTTAATGATGATTCATCCTGTCCATATATATTTGAAACTAGAAGATTAATCATTAAAAAAAGAAAAAATGGATTTTTCATAACTCTATTTTTTAATATTTTGTAATTGTTCTTCAAGAGCTTTTTCAAGTGTACTACCCCTTAAATTTTTAGCTATAATTATGCCATTACCATCAACCAAAACATTTGTGGGAATGCTATTTACACCATATCTTTTTGCGGCAGCATTATTCCATCCTTGTAAATCACTCACATGATAAGGCCAGTTTAAACCATCTTTTTCTATTGCCTTAGCCCAAGCTATTTCATTTTGATCTAAGGAAACACTTAAAACTTCAAAGCCTTTTCCGTTTTTAAATTCACTGTTATGATATTTATTGTAAGCAGCCACCACTGTTGGGTTTTCTGCTCTACAAGGGCCACACCAGCTTGCCCAAAAATCTATTAATACTAATTTACCTTTAAAAGAACTAAGTGTAATCACATTTCCTTTTGGTGATGCCATCATAATTTCAGGAGCTTTATTTCCTAAATTAATTCCTTCAACCGCGTCAACACTAGTAGCAGAAACTTTTATTTTATCAACTTCACTACTAGTCACCGACGATGTTGTAGTTTCCTTTTTGCTTTTACAAGAAAATAAAACCAAACACACTAATGAACTAACTATTACAACTTTAAATTTCATTTATTAATTATTTTTTCGGATAATTTCGGCACCAATGGCATTTAAACGACCATCTATATTTTGGTAACCTCTATCAATTTGATTGATATTAAAAATAGTACTCTTTCCTTTTGCACTCATGGCAGCTATTAATAAAGCAACTCCAGCTCTAATATCAGGAGATGCCATTTGTATAGCTCGTAATTGCACTTTTCTATCTAAGCCCATCACTGTTGCACGATGTGGGTCACATAAAATAATTTGCGCGCCCATGTCAATCAATTTATCAACGAAAAACAAACGACTCTCAAACATTTTTTGATGAATTAAGATATTGCCACGCGCTTGAGTAGCTGTTACCAGCATAATACTCAACAAATCTGGTGTAAAACCAGGCCAAATAGCATCAGCAACGGTTAGCATCGACCCATCAATAAAAGATTCAATTTCATAATGTTCTTGAGAAGGAATGTAAATATCATCGCCTCTGCGCTCCATTTGAATACCTAATCGAGAAAATACTTTTGGAATACAACCTAGATTATCATACGACACGTCTTTAATTGTAATTTCAGATTGTGTCATAGCGGCCATTCCAATAAAAGAACCAATCTCAATCATATCTGGTAAAATACGATGCTCTGTTCCTTTTAAGGAAGTTACTCCTTCAATAGTTAATAAATTTGAACCAACGCCCGTAATTTTTGCGCCCATTCTATTTAACATTTTACATAACTGCTGTAAATAAGGTTCGCACGCAGCGTTATAAATAGTTGTTGTGCCTTCTGCTAAAACAGCAGCCATTACGATATTAGCTGTACCTGTTACCGATGCTTCATCTAGTAACATGTAAGTTCCTTTTAATTTCTTAGCCGAAACTTTAAAATTTTCATTGTCGCTATCATACTCAAACTTAGCTCCTAAATTTTCGAAACCAATAAAGTGAGTATCCATTCGACGGCGACCAATTTTATCTCCACCTGGCTTTGGCATATAAGCTACGCCAAAGCGAGCCAACATTGGGCCAATAATCATGGTTGAACCACGTAAGCCTCCGCCTTTCTTTTTAAACTCTTCAGATACTAAATAATCAACTTTTATGTCGTCTGATTGAAATGTATATTGTTCGTGACCAGTTTTTTCAACTTTAACACCTAAATCTCTTAATAAATCTATTAGTTTATTGATATCAACGATATCTGGAATATTACTAATAGTAACCTTTTCGGGAGTTAATAATACAGCGCATAAAATTTGTAACGCTTCGTTTTTTGCTCCTTGTGGGATGATATCTCCCTTTAATTGTTTTCCTCCTGTAACTTCAAAAATGGCCATATATTATGATGTTGGTCGGTTATTATTGTTTCTGTGTTTGAATTTATTTTTTTTGTTTTTGTGACGATTCTTATTATTTCCGCCACCAGCATTTACGGTAATAGGAGTTTGATTATTATGATTTTTGTTTTTCAATTCATTGGCATGAGTTAAAGCCGAATTTTCATCAATATGCAACTCATTATTAGTCATTTCTTTAAACTGTTTAAAAATCACATCATCAGTTACCGAATCTTTGTTCCAATTAACGTATGATTTTTTTAAGTGATTAGCAATTAAACGAGACAACTCTTTTTTCTCAGGACCTTCTTCGTATGTTTTTGCCGCATCAATAATACGCTCAATGGTTTTACCATAATGTTTGTAACGTATTTTTGTAGCTGGATAAGGTACATTTTTGGGCTTTGTTGTAAATGTTTCGGCATTAGGACGCGGATATGGCGAATCAACATCTAATTTAAATTTAGAAATCAAAAATAAATGATCCCATAATTTATGTGTAAAATCAGCGATATCACGTAAATGCGGGTTTAATTGCCCCATGATTTGAATGATGGCTCTTGCACATTTATTTCGCTCTTCTCTATCTTCAATGGTAATGCAGTGATCTATCATTACTTGAATATTTCTTCCGTATTCAGGAATCTCTAATTTAGGAAGTTGAGTATTATATTCCATAGTGTATTTAAAAGTTTAAATATAAGGATTTTTAAGCCATGTTTAGCACATTTTTACAGAGATATAAAGACTAAAAGGTTAATAAACTCAGGGGATTTATGTGAGAATTTATTAAAAAAATGACAATTCCTTAAGAATAACTAAAACAAAAAATTAACGATTAATTAAGACATCTGTTTAAGCATCACAAAATCATTCATTTGATATCCATCTCCAATATCAAAATCCTCAACTCTATCAATCTTAAATCCATTTTTAAAATAAAAGTTAATGGATTTATAATTTTGTCTATTTACTGTGAGCGTCAATGATTTAGGATTGATTGCTTTAATTAACAAATTAAGCACTTCCGTTCCAATCCCGGCATTAGATTTTTGTTGATCGATATAAAATTTATGTAAAAAATAATCGGTTGTGTTTTCTGAACTTACTGATAAAAAACCAAGCACTTCATCATCATTTTTAATTAAATAAAATACATGTTTTTTTATACTCAACTGCTCCACTAAACTATGATGATTATATATTTTAGCTAACATATAATCCACTTGTTCTTGTCCTATAAAAGGAACGTAATGCTCGTTCCAAATAACCTTCGCTAAATTGGCAATTGTTTCTAAATCTTTTTCTTGAGCAATTGTAATATGTATCATCAAACAAGTATTTACGTATCTTTACACTCTAAATTAAATCATTTCTAATTGAAACCGAATATACAGCAAAAAATTTCAATCAAAAACCGTAGAGCGAGTTTTGACTACAGTTTTATTGAAAAATATACCGCAGGCATTGTGTTGGTTGGTACCGAAATTAAAGCCATTAGAGAAGGAAAAGCCTCTTTGGTAGATAGTTTTTGCTATTTTAGAAACGGAGAATTATTTATTAAAAGTTTAAATATTAGTATTTATACCGAAGGGAATTTATACAACCACGAACCTACACGCGAGCGTAAATTGCTATTAAGTAAACAAGAATTAACTAAGCTGCAAAAAAAAATGATGGATAAAGGTTTAACTATTATCCCTACTCTTTTATTTACATCGGATAGTGGTTATGCTAAAGTGGAAATTGCCGTAGCAAAGGGTAAGAAAAACTACGACAAGCGCGACGATTTAAAAACAAAGGATTTAAACAGAGAAATGGACCGAAAATTTAAGTAATTAACATCCTTTAATATTAAATCAATTACAAAAACATTAATTTTACAATCATATTTATAACTTACATAATGAAAAAAATATTCTTCTTAGCCTCATTAATTAGTTTAGCTTGTATTTCATGTAAATCAAAAAAAGAAGCCGTGAAAACAACTGAAAATACCGCTACTGCAACAACCAATGCGGCTGATGCGCCTATCACTTATCGTTTAATTGTTTCTTTTATTAGTAAAGGAGCAGGAACAGATAGCGAAAAAAGAACAGCTTTTTTAGCTTATGTGGATGGACATCAATCAAAACCTGTTTACAAAACTGTAAGATGGGGACGAGAAGGTGAAACAGATTACTGTTTTAACTTATCTGAAATATCCGCTAAAAAAGACTTATTAGGATTTATTGAAGAAGTTAAAAAAATTGGTGCTGGTTCGGATATGATGCATATTATTGAAAATGCAGAATGTACCCACATCAGAAAGTAACAAAATCAAATGATTTAAATCATAATCATCATTAAGCGCTTATTTTTCAACAAAAAATAAGTTTTTACCTAAAAATTGTGGAAAATCGAGTCCTTAACGGCTCGATTTTTTTTTTACTTTTGTAGCCTAACTAAAATTAAATTCTTTATATAATGAACGAAATTGGATTAAAAGCACAAGATGCTTCTGTTGCCCAATTAGGCCTAGCAAATGTTGAAATGGCTTACTGGAACTTGCATCCATCAGAACTAGTTGAAGAAACTATTATTCGCGGACAAGGTGTATTAACTGATGTTGGAGCTTTAGCTATTGATACTGGAGAATTTACTGGTCGCTCTCCTAAAGATAAATTTGTTGTTTACGACGAAAATACAAAAGACAGTGTTTGGTGGGGTGATGTTAATAATCGCTTTGAAGCTGATAAATTTGACGCTTTACATAACCGTATGTTAGCATACTTAGGCGGTAAAGAAATTTGGGTAAGAGATGCTTATGCATGTGCTGATCCTTCATTTAGAATTAATATTCGTGTGGTGAACGAAACACCTTGGGCAAACTTATTCTCTTCAAACTTATTTTTACGTCCAACGAGAGATGAGATTAAAACCTTTAAACACGACTGGGTTATTTTAAATGCTCCAGGTTTTATGGCAGACCCTAAAATTGATGGAACTCGCCAACATAACTTTGCGATTATCAATTTTACTAAAAAAACCATTTTAATTGGTGGAACTGGTTATACAGGCGAAATTAAAAAGTCAATTTTTGCTGTATTAAACTACATTTTACCTCACGAGAAAAAAGTGCTTTCAATGCACTGTTCTGCTAACATTGGAAAAGATGGTGATACTGCTATTTTCTTTGGTTTATCAGGAACTGGAAAAACAACGTTATCTGCTGATCCTAACCGTAAATTAATTGGTGATGATGAGCATGGATGGGCTGACAATTCAGTATTTAACTTTGAAGGTGGTTGCTACGCTAAATGTGTGGATTTAACTGCTGAAAAAGAGCCTCAAATTTTTAATGCCATTAAATTTGGTTCGTTATTAGAAAACATAAACTATTACGAAGGAACAACTACTGTAAACTACGCTGATATTTCTCGTACAGAAAACACACGTGTAAGTTACCCAGCTAATTATATTGATAATGCGGTAACGCCAGCAGTTGGAGATATTCCTAAAAACATTTTCTTTTTAACTTGTGATGCCTTTGGTGTTTTACCTCCAATCTCTAAGTTAAATACTGGTCAAGCCATGTATAACTTCATTTCTGGTTACACAGCTAAAGTAGCAGGAACTGAAATGGGTATTACTGAGCCTACCACTACTTTCTCTGCTTGTTTTGGTAAAGCGTTTTTACCTTTACATCCAACAAAATATGCGGAGTTATTGGGAGAGAAATTAAAGAAACACAATGTAAACGTTTGGTTATTAAACACTGGATGGGTTGGCGGAAGCTACGGTGTTGGTAACCGTATTAAATTATCATATACACGTGCTTTAATTACAGCAGCATTAAATGGTGAATTAGATAAAGCAGAAATGGGTACTACTAATTTCTTTGGATTAAAATTCCCTAAAACATGTAAAGATGTACCTACTGAAATTTTAGATCCTCGTAATTCATGGGCTGATAAAGCAGCTTACGATGCAAAAGCGAAGAACTTAGCAGAGCAATTTGTAAAAAACTTTGATCAATATGCATCTGCAGCAAATGCTGAAATTTTAGCTGCAGCTCCAAAAGTGGAACAAGAAGCTTAATACATAGGTTTTATTAAAATAAAAAAATCCCTTCATGAAATTCATGAAGGGATTTTTTTTTGCTCGTTACTGCACTTGTGAAGCAACTAGAAATATTGCTACTAATAAGTACCAAATTATGCAAAAAAACACTATTTTTGATTAACAAAAAGTTCTTTGAAAGGCCTTGACGATGTAAGGCTGCGTTGAAATTGGCATTAGAGTACGTTCGGAAGCCCAGCTCCTAACAGACACTACTCTAATTCTATTACTTATAGATACGGGTTTAATGGGAAAGAGAATGATAACGAGGTTGTTGGAACTGGTGAAGGTTCTCAAGATTATGGTATGAGGATTTATAATCCAGCGTTAGGACGGTTCTTATCTACTGACCCTATATTTAGATCTTATCCGTTTTATACTCCATATCAATTCGCTGGTAACATGCCTACATTATTTGTCGATTTAGACGGTTTAGAGCCAAATAAAAACCCTGATGCTCCTGGTGTTGCAGAAATGTCAGGTATAGCCATAACATCAGGTGTTGCTGCGGGTGCTGAAGCAAATCACATTAAACAGAATGGTATTATTGGAGGTAGGTTGGCTGGTAAAACTAATACTGGGGGTTCTGAAGCGTGGGTTTCAGATACAGATCCTACATCTGCAGATAAGTTTAACTTAGTTGTTAATACCGAAAAAGTTTTTAAAGTGGATGAGAGAAATGCTAGTAGTTATAAAAATTATGAAGCTCTTGTCGTTACTGCCATTATGCGAAGTTTTGTCTCAGGCGAAGGCCCTCAAAATTTAGAATTCCCTACTAATGGAATAATTAGCAGCCAGTTTTTAGAGTCAGATATTCTACATCAAGCTTTAGGTGATTTTATTAAAAACCAATCTAATATTGACCAACAATATAATTTTAAAGGTAAAGAATTAATTAATGATGTTGCAAAAAATGGTACAATATTTAGTATAACTGGGTTAGTTGGTAGTGCTAATATTAAATTAACCAAATTGAACTCTGGCGATATACAAGTCAAGATATTTAATGTAACAAGCTTAACTTCTGGTACTTTTGGTAAGGAAATGTTTGAAGAAGAGAAGTATCCTACATCATATGCTAGAGATCCTAACGGTAAAACCACATATGGTAATGTAAGCCAAACATTCAATTTGATGATTAAAAAAGACCAGATTCAAAGTACTTATGACTCTTATAAACCTCTAATTAGTAAATAATATGAAATCAGTACTAAGAAAAATATGGTTAGTTGTTGGCGGTATTATTTGTGTAATTATTTTAATAGTAATGAGAATTAATAAGGTCGAAAATGCTGAGAAAGTTAAGCGAAAAGATAATTCTATTGGTTTATATAAATTATCGTTACCAGAATCAAAATTGGGCGAATACACAAAAGATAGTGCTCGTTATTCTAAATTAGAACTTAACTTGAATGAGGATATGAGCTTTGTGTTTTCAATAAGCACTCCTTTTGTTTATGATAGTTCAGGAGTTTGGGCCACTAAAGAAGTGGGGATATACGGATATAACCAATTGATTTACAATAGAAATCGGGAGTTTAAAAATCAAATATCACCTTGTTGTTTCAACAATGATAGAATTCAAATTAAACTACCTATCAGTAGAGAAGGGTTTGAACAGGTTGAGTTATTAGTTTTTCGTAAAGTAAATTAATTTAGGCTTTTTTATAAGCTTCGCCAAATTTGGCATAAACCCAATTGATGTGAAATACAAGGTAGAAAATAAAAATAAAATGTATCGTTGCTGCAAAATAAGGATTGGATTATTCTGAATGAAAAACTACGTTGTATCGTAGTTTTTTTTCATTTATAAAGGATTTAAGAAAGATAAGGATTTTAAACAAAAACCGCAGATGTTAACTACGGTTTTTATTTTTTTATTTTAAACAGATTTCAGAACGATTGACTTGCAACATTACCATTTTTTTTCTTCGATTATTTTCCCCAAAGTATCATAATATGTCCACACTTTGAATTTTAGAGGCTTTGTATAACATATTTTTTCAATTTTATTTAGATTTCCTTCACTATCATATTGTTTTATCCCCTTATAGTACTTCTTTTTACTGTTTTTATAATATCCACTTAAGATTAGTCTTTGTTTTAAATCAAGAGCATTAAATTTATATGTATCGTTATAGGTATCTAAAAAAAAGTAGTAATTTATGTTATTAAAATAAATACTAATCGTATCTTTTTTTGGCTGATATGTTTTAACAATATCAAAATAAATATAATCAGTTTGTGAATATGAAACCGTTGAAATTAGTATTAAAAATCCTATAATTTTCATTTTTTGCCTCCTGTTATTTTAGTTTCTAAATTAAATTCAAATGCTGAATCTTTTTGCTTGAAATTTTTATCAATTTTCAAGTTTATATTAAGTTCTGGGTTTGCTTTTTTTAATTCATTCAGTACTTGGCCAATGTAAGTAGAATTTGTCGGTGTAGTTCTTAAATTTATTTTTATATTATCTATTTTGTTTGCTGGATTTTTTTGTAAGTATTCCTTCTTGTACTTATCAATAGTAGAACTTAATGATTTTACTGTTTGCATAATAGGAACAGGACTTCCATTATTATCGGAATCAGGATTAATTAGTTTTCCTTTCATTAACGTTGGTATAAGTTGCTTTTCAGCCACCTTAATTTTATAGGTATTATCAAATTTATTACCAACATAGTCTCCGTTTTCGTATTCAAATCCAGAACCCTTTCCATCATTACCACTAACCATTCTCTCAGATTTAATTAAAGTTCTATCATTGAAAACTTTATTTTCGTCAGGAGTTAATGATTCTTTAAACTCCTGACCATTTGTTCCATCACTATAATGATTAATAACAAGAACTTTCTGTTTTGGGTCAGTAATTAAATCTTTCCCTTTGTAATGGATGTTATTTTCTTGAGCTACCCCATTAACATCTGTAAACGCAACAATTTTTAAACTGACAGTTTCGTTTTTACTATTCAAATAATAGTGCACTATGAATTCCTCTAATCCATCTAAATCTATTGCAACTATTGGTTTATTTCCTGCAAATTGATATGGAGTATACCAAGGATATGATGTAGTTAATGGATCGACACTAAGGAATCGTCCTAAAGCAGGATTATAAATCCTAAAGCCGTAATCGTAAGTAGAACTACCCCCTCCTAAGCCTTCATCATCTCTCTCTTTCCCATTAAACCCGTATCTATAAGTAATAGAATTAGAGTAGTGTCTGTTAGGAGCTGGGCTTCCGAACGTAGTATAATGCCAATTTCAACGCAGCCTTACATCCTCAAGGCCTTTCAAAGAACTTTTTGTATGCTAAAAATAGTACTTTTTTACATTAAAAGGTAAAAAAGCTTCTAAAAAAAATTAGAAGCTTTTTTTTACAATTAATTTTGCTGCCCTAATGCCCGCAATTTAGCGTAGGCTTTATCCATTTCTTCTTCCATAAAAGAATCGGCATAAAACACATAACGGTAAAATGATGGGCTGTGTGCCGCATGCCCCGAAATTAAACGCACATTGGTTTCGTTCATTCCCATGCGTAACATCGTAGTAATGGCTGTGCGGCGCATGGTGTGAGAACTAATAAGATCACAAAAACGGTAATTTGATTTTTCATCTACATCTTTAAATATAGTTTGAGGCTGCCCACGTTTATTTCGCGTTTTTTGTATTTCTTCTGTCCAACCTGCTAACAAGGCTATTTTTTTAATTGCCTTATTAAAGTTTACGCCCGAAATTGGAGGAAATAAAGAAACTTTACGACGACGGTATTTCCATAAAATGTTAATAGCATAGGCTGGCAAATAAATGCGCGAATAGGTTTGTGTTTTTTGAGAACGTACATATACATAAGTATTATTACCAATTACTTCAATATGAGTTGGCTTTAAATTTATAAGGTCAGAAAACCGCAAAGCCGTTGTGCAACCAAACACAAATACATCTTTTAATTTTTGTAAACGCTTGCACAAGCTATTTTCAAAATCTTTATTATAAATTAAAAAATGTAATCGTTCGGGGCTCAAAACCAACACAGGAATATCTTCGTGTGTTTTGTAAAAGCGATGATAGTATGGGCCCACATTAATAATCAGGTTATCTTGCAACCAAGCAAAAAAAGCGCGCAACAATTTCATATTGGCGCCAACATAATTATCAAAGTGGTTGCAATGGTTAAATAAATAATCTGTAAAATTTAAATAAAACTTTTTCCAATAATTGGTTTCGCTCGTTTTTTCGCGCATGTTTAATCGTTCCCAATCTTTAATACACAATGTTGTTTGATGAATAGCCTGATAGTGTATCAAATGTTTTAAAAGAGTTTCATAACTATCTATGGTTGATTGACGGATAACAAAACCATTTTTTTGAAGGCGTTGGCCTTTGTTCATTTCCTTTATAAAATTGATAAATAAAGGTGTTAGTTGTTGGCTGTTTTTTTCATAGCGTTTTTTTAATCTAAACTATAAAAGAAAAAATAAAATGCTTAAATTTGATTATTGACTTAAATACGATAAAAAATGGCTAACACTATCTTAAAAAAGAAAATAGTTGATTGCGTAGAGCATATTGATGATGAAAAAATATTAGAAGCCGTTTATATATTATTAAATGGGCAAGTATCAAATGATGATTATGAATTAAGTAAAGAAGATATAGAAATCATAAATTCTCGAAGAAAATCCGTTTTAAAAGGTGAAGAAAAAACTTATTCTGTAGCCGAAGTAAAGAGGAAATTATTAAAAAATTTAGGTAAATGAATTATCAGGTAATTGTACCAGAAAGTGTTTATTTAGAATTAAAGGAAACTTCATCTTATTACGAATCCAAGCAAAAAGATTTAGGATTAAAATTTATATTAAATTGGGAAACAGCTATGGTGCATTTAAAAGAAGCACCATTACTATATCAAAAAAAACATAAAGGATTACGTACAATAAAAATAAACAAATTTCCATATCTCTTAGTATTTGAAATCATTGAAAATAAAATTTATATTTTCAGGCTAACTCATGCAAAAAGAAATCCAAAAAAGGTATTTAAAAAACAATAAATCAGCCTCATTCTCAAAAAAATCTTACTTTTTATCAAATCTATATTTTCGTATTTATTGGTGATAACACCAACAAAGGCTGAAAATAAAAACGCCTCCTGTTAATACAAACAGAGGGCGTTTTTTAATTAAATAACTTTCCTGCAATTATAAATAAAGTAAATTTAATAAGCTTGAATCAAAGCCTCTAAAGGAATATTCATTTTTTCATGAAGATTACGAACCATTTCTAAAGTTAATTTACGCTTACGATTTAATATTTCACTAACACGGCCTTTGTATCCTATAATTTCGGCTAAATCTTTTTGTTTGTAACCCATTTGCTCCATTCTAAATTTAATAGCCTCTATAGGATCTGGCGCATCAATGTGATAGTGTTCTTCTTCATATTTTTCAATCAAAAAAGCTAAAATATCTAATTCATCACCCGCTTTGGTATGAGGTTTGGCATCAAACAGAATTTCTAAACGCTTAAGCGCTTTTTGATAATCTTTTTCGGTTTTAATTAATTTGATTTCCATCCTATTTTAAATTTTAGTGGCATCTATTTTATCATACTGAGCATGAGTTCCGATAAATCTTATCCAAACCATCTTATATTTATAGTTAATCTTTACAATTAATCTATAAGTATTTCCCTTGATATTAAATACCACTCTGTTATCAACTAAAAAACTAGCACTTGGATAATTTACTTTGATATCTTTTGGCGCCAACCAGTTTGCCTCAATTGCCTCATCAAACCACGATTTCAGCTGCTGTTCGCAATCTTCATGTTTCTCGCAAAATTCTTTTAAAGTTTTTCTTGCAATTACCCTCACCTAAATTTTATATCATACAAATATACAAAAAAATTTAAGTTCCCAAAATGGTAACTTAAATTTATATAGAACTGTTAAACAAAAATCCCTCAGCTATTTCTAACAGAGGGATTTTTGTTTAAAATAATTAAAACTTATTAATTTAAAACCCACTTAACAACTTTATTTCGTTGCGGTATAGGATAAGTTTTTTATCGTTTTCTAATTGCTTTAATAAACGGGATATCACTACCCTACTCGTTCCCATTTCTTCGGCTATTTGATTGTGCGATAATTGAATAGACGATTTACCTGAAACTTTAGTTTTATTCTTTAAGTAATTCACTAATCGCTCGTCTAACTTATGAAAAGCAATACTTTCCAATGATTTTAATAATTCATTAAAACGCTGAGTGAAACTATTAAATATGTAACTTTTCCAACTTGGATATTTGGTTAACCACTCATCTAATTTTTCGTGAGGGATACCAATTAACTCCACGTTATCTTCGGCAATCGCTTTAATTTCACTTTTCTTGGCTTCCATACAACAGGTATATGCCATAGCGCAACTTTCGTTTGAGCTTAAGTAATACAATAAAATTTCTCTGTCCTCCTCATCTTTACGCATCACCCTAATAGTGCCACTTAAAATTAAAGGCATGAATTTTATTTTTTTGCCGTAGTCCATAATCACATCACCTTCTTTAAAAGTCATCACATTACCTATAGCTATAATTTCGTCAATTAATTTTGACTCTAATATTAAACTTAGTTTTTCCTTTATACCAACTGACATAATTTATACAATAAAATAATTTGTTCTAATTTACAAATTATCTGAATTCGTAAGTAGTACCTTTTAATTGTGTTAACAAAGTTTGTGGTTCATCGGTAGCTGTTGCTCTACCTTCAATTTTTGGAGCAACTGGCGAATGATCTTTTAAATACTCAATAATCACATCATGCATTAATAATGGTGATTTTTTTGGATTTTTCACATGCTCAATTCTACACAAGGTATCATCTGGATCTCCTTCTCGTTCACAAGCTACGATACTATATTCTTTATTCATATCTATTGGTTCTCCACCAACTTTTACAGAGTTTACACGTTTACCAAATTCGTTACCAATGGTAAAGTTTACCTCCATGCCATTGTAACGCACAAACCAACCACCAAAACGTTTAGAAGGATCTTTAGCAAAAGCATTTTGTAATTCTTTTTCTAACCAATCCCACACTTGCTTTCCTGTGACAATACCAGTTTTTGCTTCGCTATTAACAGGTAACATGTTCCATAAAAATTCTTTAGTAATGGTTGCCACTCCTGTTTTTGGGTCAACTGCTAAAGGCTGACAAAATCTGAAACCGTTAGATAAAGCAATGTCTGGTTTAAATTTCCATTTAATGGCATCGGTAATTAAGTTATCCATTGGAGTTTCCATCACAAAATAACGTACCAAAGGAGTTGTACTTGTTCCAATAACGATTTGCATATCCTTTTTAAATGGTTCAAATGCTTTGTCAATCATTGCCTGCATATTTTTATCAGCAGGGAATTTTACAGGATCTACATCCAATAATTCATACTTCGTATCAACTAATTTTCCATTTTCAATGATCAAATCTAGTTTTCCTAAAAACGAACCAAAAGCACCGCACTCAATTACTTTGGTGTATTTCCCTTGAATAGGCACACGAACTCTTTCATGAGTATCAGCTCCTAAAATCATATCTACGCCTTCGGCAGCAGGATTGTTTGCTAAGCCCACTTGTTGCGCTA
>Ga0315900_10000611_pt1 | contig 61095 bp, 41 predicted proteins | sample LakEriMetagenome_FD_203521 | JGI IMG/M metagenome (GOLD analysis project Ga0315900, IMG submission 203521) | Freshwater fungal communities from buoy surface, Lake Erie, Ohio, United States - Buoy 12 MA114 | ecosystem: Environmental > Aquatic > Freshwater > Lake > Lake biofilm | place: USA: Lake... | reverse complement strand
TGGTCGTTGCCGCGTTTGCGGTCGCTTCGGTCTGACCCTTCGTGAACCGGGTATCCGTGGCCGCTTCCGGCTCCACCGCCTGGGTCTCGGCCAAGGCCTCGCTGTGTGCGCTGGTCGGCTGGGAAGAGGTGGGGGCTGTCGCCTCTACGGCCGCACCGCCTTTATCCTCCTTCACCAGCGTCCACACCACGCCAGAGGTCACCAGCACGCCACCCAAAAGGAGCGCGATCAGTCCGGTGGACAAGGTCCGCCCCGTCCCTGCCCCGCTGTCCAGTCGGCGCTCAAGCTGGGCCCAGTCGGCCGAGTTGTAGGGTACCTCATAGGACCCCAACGTCTCGCGCACCGAGCGCTCGAAAGGATCATATCCCTTCATGTTCGTCATTCCATTAGAGGGGTTTCCGCCCCTTTGTAAGCAGTTTCTTCAAATTATGTTTCGCCTTGGCCAGATTGCTCTTGGACGTGCCGATGTTGATCCCCAGCATGTCGGCGATCTCTTTGTGCGTAAGCTCTTCGAACACGTAGAGGTTGAAGACGGTTCGGTACGCAGGCGTCAACTTCTGCATGGCGTTGATCACATCGGCCGGCTTCACATCCCATTCTTCGTCGCCCTCGTCGTCCGCGATCAGGTCCTCGTCCTCCGCGTCGCTGAAGTCCTCGATGCTGCGCTCCTCCCCGAGCAGGAGATAGGCGTTCTTGCTCCGGCGGAAGTGGTCGATGGCCGTGTTCACGATGATGCGCCTGACCCAGCCCTCGAACGAGCCCGCCCGATTGAACTTGTCAATGCTGCTGAACACCTTGATGAACCCGTCCTGCAGAATGTCCTTGGCCTGGTCCGTGTTCTTGGTGTAGCGCATGCACACCGCCATCATCTTGCCATAGAACAGCTCGTGCACGCGACGCTGCGCGCGGCGGTCACCCGCCAGGCATCCGTCCACCAGCTCGGCATGGGCCGCATCACCACCATCCGTGTTCACCCACGTCAGCGTAAGACGCGGGGCAGCTGGACCGGTGGCGGGTTCGGACACCACTTTGGGGTGCTTTAGAGCCGGGAAGGTAGCCATTCCATCCTCAAGACGCAACGCGGTCGAAAAGGATGCCTCGGGCTACACAGGGCTATTTACACCGAACGATGGTCAAGGTGCGCCCCTGCCGATCTGTTACTTTCGCACCCGTTCTGTAAGATCCTCAACATCAACAACCTGAGCAACGCGATGAAAGTCACTGTGGTAGGAGCAGGCAACGTGGGCGCCACCTGCGCCGATGCCTGTGCCCGTTGGGAGCTGGCCAATGAAGTGGTCCTGCTCGACATCAAGGAAGGCTTCGCCGAAGGCAAGAGCCTCGACATCTGGCAGACCGCCCCGATCAGCCTGTTCGACAGCCGCCTCACCGGCAGCACCAACGATTACACCAAGACCGCCAACAGCGACGTGGTGGTGATCACCAGCGGTCTGCCCCGCAAGCCGGGCATGAGCCGCGACGACCTCATCGCCACCAATGCCGCCATCGTGAAGAGCGTGACGGAGAACGTGGTGAAGCACAGCCCCAACGCCATCATCATCGTGGTGAGCAACCCGCTCGACGTGATGACCTATTGCGCGTTCCTCACGAGCAAGTTCCCCGCCCAGCGCGTGTTCGGCATGGCCGGTATCCTCGACACGGCCCGCTACCGCGCGTTCCTGGCCACCGAGCTCAACGTGAGCCCGAAGGACATCCAGGCCGTGCTGATGGGCGGCCACGGTGACACCATGGTGCCCCTGCCCCGCTACACCACCGTGGGCGGCATCCCGGTCACCGAGCTCATCGCCGAGGACAAGCTCAACGCCATCGTGGAGCGCACCAAGAAAGGCGGTGGCGAGATCGTGAACCTGCTCGGCACCAGCGCGTGGTACGCCCCCGGCACCGCGGCCGCGCAGATGGTGGAGGCCATCGTGCGCGACCAGAAGCGCGTGTTCCCCTGCTGCGTATGGCTCCAGGGCGAGTACGGCCTGAAGGATGTGTACATGGGCGCTCCGGTGATCCTGGGCCGCAACGGTGTGGAGCGCATCATCGAGCTGAAGCTGACGAAGGAGGAGCAGGAGCTCTGCAACGCCAGCGCCAAGGCCGTGAAGGAGGTGATGGACGTGCTGGACAAGATGAACAACGTGCCGGCCTGAGCCTGGACCGATCGGAAATGAAACGGGGCCGTTCCGCAAGGACGGCCCCGTTCTCATTCAGAAGCTGTCCTCAAAAGGCCACCAGCAGCTTGCTGGTCACGGCACCCGAGGGCAGGTCCACGCGCACCAGGTAGCTGCCTTGGTCAAGCCCGTCCAGGTCGATGCGGGTGCGCGGGCCCGTGAGGTTGCCGCGCTTCACCACACGGCCCGTGCCGTCCAGCAGCGCCCACGTGATGTGCGTGCCCGTGGCGCCTGGCATAAGCAGGTCCACCCCGTCAATGGCCGGGTTCGGGATAAGCCCGAACGGGGCACCCATCGCATTTCCGCCGAGCACGGTCTGCACCGCATCGCTGCGCCAGAAGCTCAGCCCACCGCGGTAGTTCCCCAGCACCAGGTCCGGCTCCCCATCACCAGTGAAATCGTACAGGCAGGGAGCGCTCTTGGGACCATCGTACAGGTCCATGAAGGTGCTGTCCACCAAGGTCCAGGTACCGTTCAGGTTGCCATCCACGCCGGTGTAGTGGTGCAACCAGCCCGATTCGGAGCCGCACAGGAGCTCGCGTTCGCCCTGCTCGTTCTCAAAGATGATCGGGACGGAGTGGCCGGTCACGTTCCACCATTCGGCCACGTTCACACCGCCCAGGTCCTCGCTCTGCAAAGTGAAGGCCGGACTGGTGGCCGTGCCCGTGTTCAGGTACAGGTTCAGGTTGCCGTTGCGCTCGCCCACCAGCAGGTCCAGCAGGCCATCGTCGTTCATGTCCACCAGTTGTGGTGTGGCGAACTGCCCCACATCGATCACAGCCCCCGTGGCATCGGTGATGTTCGGCAGCACCAGCTGGAATTGGGCTGCGGGTCCGGTGGCCACGTTGCGGTAGTAATGCATGCGCCCCTGCAGGTCGCCGATCAGCAGGTCCTTGTCACCGTCCCCATCCACATCGCCAAAAGCAGGGTACATGCTGAGACCGATGCCGCTTGCGGATAGGTCCATGTAGTCGTCATCCACCAACTGGAAGGCCGGCAGGAGTGAGGTTCCGACGTTCTGGAACAGGGCCATCCTGCACACATACAGGTCCCCCGGCGTGTAGTACCCATAGTTGGACACCACCAGGTCCATCAGGCCGTCCCCATTGTGGTCGAAGGGCACCGGGTAGGCGCCTTCACCGAGTTCGATCATGCGTGCCTGGAACAGGTCCTCGGCCTGCTTCTCGAAGACCGGGGCCTCATCGGTGGCCGTATTGCGGTAGTACCACATGCTGCGGAAGTTCTGCGTCAACGAGGTGGCGTTCGGCGCCACCAGCAGGTCGCGCGCACCGTCATTGTCCAGGTCCACATGGTAGGTCGCCGGGAACAGCGGGATGTCCACCGATTGGTCGTAACTGGGGAACAAGGTGTCCTCCACCGTGATGAAGGCCTGCAGGCTCGAACCCCCGTTGTACAGCCCCACCACGTTCTGGTAGGTGATGTCACCCAGCAACACGTCCATCAGGCCATCGCCGTTCAGGTCCAGCTGGGTCACCGTGCTGCCGGCATGGGCCTTGGGCGCACCTTCGGCCTCCTCGCCACGGGCCACATCCTCCCCGGGCTCCGTGCCGATCTCCGGGTTCGGTACGTTGAAATTGCACGGGCTGTTCAGGTTCACCGAGTTGTTGTTGAAGTTCTCCGAGAAGAAGCCCCAGCACTTGTTGCGCAGTTCGTACTTCAGGCTGTCGCAGGTGCCGTACAGTTCCACACTGAGGTTCCGGTGGAACTCCAGGTAGGAGCCCAGCAGGCTGAAGGTGAGGATGTCCAGGTCGCCATCGTTGTCCATGTCGGCGATACCGGGCAGGTCCACCTGCGAGACGAAGAGATTGGCGATGGAGCCCTGGCCGGAGGACGAGACGTAGTTGGAATTGACGCGGAAGGTGACCATCTCGAAGGCGGGGCCATTGGCATCACTGATGTTCTTGTAGACGGAAAAGCCGGCCTGGCTGTAGGTGAAGATGTCCTCCTTGCCATCGCAGTTGTAGTCGCGGAGCAGCGCCCAATCATGCAGTTCCCGGAAGGGCCACACATCATCATAGGCGCGGGTCAACTGGTAGGCCTGGGTCCCCGTGCCGCCGGTGCGCAGGAACGTGACCACCTTGTTCCCTATGCGGTCGAAGAGGAAGAGGTCCTTCAACCCATCGCCGTTCAGGTCGATGGAGCTCACCTGCGGTGCGTTCAGCCCCCCGGCCCAGGCCATGTCCAACGTGTTCCCCTGGCGGGTCACGGGGATCTGTGGGGCGAAGTGCAACTCCCACTGGGCCTGGCCCGGCAGCGCGGTGAAGACCAGTGCGAGGAGCAGGGAGATCCGGAGCGGGGAGGGGATGCGGTGCATGGGGGCTGTTGGTGTGGCCGGGAAAAGCGGCTGTGCCACAGGGGTTCAAAGATACTGGACCGGCCTCCCGGGGCACCCCGTTGGGCGTGTCACAACAACCCTATATTTGCCGCCTCTTTGTTGAAAACCCATCGTCATGCAGAATAGAGGCGCGCTGTGGACCTTCACGATCCTGTTGGCGCTCGCTTGTGCTTACCAGCTTTCCTTCTCGTTCTTCACCTCCAAGCTGGAGCGCAAGGCCACGGCGGAAGCCAAGGTGCTGGCCCAGGCCGCGGTCGACTCGCTCACCCAATTGGGGCGCGGTGCAGAGGCCGACGTGCAGGAATTGGAGATCTATTACGAGAACCAGTACCTGCGCGAACGCGCCGGTGAGCGCATCTACCCGGTGCTCGGCTACACCTACGCCGAGTGCAAGGAGAAGGAGATGAACCTGGGTCTCGACCTCAAGGGCGGCATGGCCGTGACCCTGGAGGTGAGCATCCCCGAGCTGGTCGAGAACCTCAGCGAGAACAGCTCCGACCCCGCCTTCGTGAAGGCGATGGCCAACGCCCGTGAGCGCCAGAAGAGCAGCGACGCCGACTTCATCACGCTGTTCGGTGAGGAGTGGGCCAAGGTGGAGGGCCGCGGTCCCCTGTCGGCCATCTTCTATTCCCCCGACCGCAAGGACATGTTCGAGCGCGAAGGCACCGACGCCGACTACCTCAATGCCCTGCGCCGTGAGGCCGAGTCCGCCCTGAACAATACGGAGCGCATCCTCCGCACCCGTATCGACAAGTTCGGTGTGGCACAGCCCAGCATCCAGAAGCAGCAGTTCACCGGGCGTATCCAGATCGAACTGCCCGGTGTGAAGGACAAGGAGCGCGTGCGCAAGGTGCTGCAGAGCACGGCCAACCTGGAGTTCTGGGAGACCTACGACAACCGTGATGTGTACGGCCTCCTCGAGCAGGCGAACACCCGTCTGTCCGAGGTGCTGAGCCCGGAGGCCGCTGCTGCCACCGCGCAGCCGGACACCGCCGTGACGGACACCACCGCCACCGTGACCGCCCCGGATTCCGCCGCCACCGCGGCCGTGACCGATACGACCGTTGCGGATTCCGCCGCCACCGACACCATGGCCGCCGACACCATGGCCAAGGACCCGGAGGTGGAGCGTGCCGAGTTCCTGAAGAAGAACCCGTTGTTCGCCGTGCTGACTCCGGCCTACGCGCCTGCCCGCAACGGCGGTTTCAACATTGCCCAAGGACCGGTGGTGGGCAGCGCCCGCGTGGCCGACACCGCCCAGGTGAACCGCTACCTGCGCATGCCCGCCGTGCGTTCCAGCCTCCCGGCCGATGTGAAGCTCGCCTGGGCCGCCAAGCCGGAGGAGATGACCACCACCGAAGGCACGGTGCAGGTGCTCAACCTCTTTGCCCTGCGCGTTCCGCCCGGTGGCAAGCCCAAACTGGACGGTTCCTCCATCGTGGGTGCCGACCAGGACTTCGACATGAAGGGCGCCGTGGAGGTGCGCATGCAGATGAACGCCGAGGGCGCCCAGGTGTGGAAGGTCATGACCGGTGACAACATCGGCAAGGCCGTGGCCATCGTGCTCGACGAGCTCGTGTACAGCGCGCCCATCGTGCAGAGCGAGATCGCGGGCGGCCGTTCCAGCATTACACTGGGCACGGGCGACCTCAACAAGCAGATCCAGGAGGGCGAGGACCTGGCCAACATCCTCAAGGCCGGCGCACTGCCTGCCCCTGCCCGCATCATCAACGAGACCGTGGTCGGTCCCTCCCTGGGTGAACAGAACATCCAGAGCGGTCTGCTCTCCTTCGGGGTGGCCCTCATCGGGGTGCTGCTGGTGATGATCCTCTACTACGCCCGTGCGGGTTGGATCGCCGACATCGCCCTGCTGGCCAACGTGTTCATCCTGCTCGGTACCATGGCCTCCATGCAGGCCACCCTCACGCTGCCCGGTATCGCCGGTATCGTGCTCACCATTGGTATGGCGGTGGACGCCAACGTGCTGATCAACGAGCGGGTGCGCGACGAGATCAAGGGCGGCCGGATGCTGAAGAGCGGTGTTGAGGTGGCCTACAGCGGCGCGGGAGCCTTGTCCGCCATCATCGACTCGAACGTCACCACGTTCATCACCGCAGTGATCCTCTACTTCTTCGGATCCGGTCCCATCCAGGGCTTTGCCACCACGCTGGGTCTGGGTATCCTCACCTCGCTGTTCACGGCCATCTTCATCACCCGCCTGGTGATGACGCACCGTTTGGAGAAGGGCAAGACCATCGAGTTCTGGCGCAGCTGGAACAAGAACCTGTTCGATGGGGTCAATGTCGATTTCATGGGCAACCGGAAGATGTTCTACATCATCTCGGCCGTGATCATCGGCGGAGGCATCGCCTCCATGGCGGTACGTGGCTTCAACTGGGGCGTCGACTTCACCGGTGGCCGCACCTATGTGGTGGAGTTCCAGGAGACCCCCGATCTGGAGCAGGTCCGTGGTTCGCTCGCTCCGTTGATGAAGGGTGAGGAAGGCCGTGAGTACTCCCTGTTGGTGAAGACCTATGGCGGTGAGAAGCGCCTGAAGATCACCACCAACTACCTCATCGATGTCCCGGGCATCGCCACCGACTCCATCGCCGAGGCCACCATCGCCCAAGGCCTTGCCGGCGTGGGCCAGTTCGAGTTCGCCGAGGACACCCGCAAGGTGGATCCCACGATCAGCGACGACATCAAGTACTCCGCCATGACCTCTGTGGCCATCGCCCTGGTGTTCATGTTCATCTACATCGGGATCCGGTTCCGCAACTGGCAGTTCGGCCTGGGCGCCATCGCCTCCCTGGTGCACGATGTGCTCTTCGTGCTCGGCCTCTACTCCCTGCTGTGGGGCGTGGTCGGATTCTCCCTGGAGATCGATGAAGCCTTCATCGCCGTGATCCTCACTGTGGTGGGTTACTCCATCAACGATACCGTGGTGGTGTTCGACCGTATCCGGGAGTATGTGCGCGACCACAAGCGCGAACCGCAGGTGGTGGTGTTCAACAAGGCCATCAACAGCACGCTGAGCCGTACGTTGAACACGGGTGTCTGCACCCTCCTCGTGCTGGTCATCATCTTCCTCTTCGGCGGTGTGTCCATCAAGGGCTTCGTGTTCGGTCTGTTCTTCGGCACCCTGGTGGGCACCTACTCCTCCATCTTCGTGGCCTCGGCCGTGGCGGTGGACCTGCTGGTCTCCAAGGAGCGGAAGGCTGGCCGCGTGACCGCCTGATCCAACTTTCATGGCCATTGGAAAGTCCCGCCACCGGCGGGACTTTCTACTTTTGGCCCCCCATGGGGTTGCTCCTGCTCTTCGACATCAGTGGCGGTGAACTGATGGTGATCCTGCTCTTCGTGCTGATGTTCTTCGGCGCCAAGGGGATCCCGGACATCGCGCGGACCCTGGGCCGCACCATGCGTCAGGTGCGCGATGCCAGCAACGAGGTGCAGCGCGAGATCCAGCGCGGGGCCAATGATGTGCGCCGCACCGTGGAGGAGCAGCGTCGGTCCTTACAGGACCAGATGGAGCAACGCACCGAAGTGCCTCCGCCACCGCCGGTGACCAAGCCGGACGAGCCCAAGCAGGGTTAAGCGCCATTCCTTCTTGTTGCCAATGGCGGGGGGTGGATGCACGGCCCCCCAATAGGCGTGCGTTCCTGCCCGGCCAGTTCCTGGCCCGATGCGGAAGGGTTGCGTTGGGGTATGGGTAGGCGAAAAACTAGAATTCCGTCCGGTATGGTGTGAATGAAGGGGGTGTTCATAAAGAAATAGGGTGAATTTCTGGAACACCCCCCTCAACGGAATACCTTTGCGCCAGAAAACACCCCTTTTCGATGGCTACCCCCCAACTCCGTCTCAAAGCCCTGGAGGATGTGCTGGACCGCACCCCCCGCTTCACCGACCCCCCCGGTGCCCGCATCAGTGATTACTTCGGTGCCAACGTGTTCAATGAGGACGCCATGCGCATGTTCCTCACCGAGGAGGCGTACTATGCCGTGCGACAGGCCATCCAACACGGGGAAAGGATCGACCGGAAGCTGGCGGACCAGGTGGCCAGCGGCATGAAGGAGTGGGCCGCGACCAAGGGCGCCACGCACTACACCCACTGGTTCCAGCCCCTCACCGGCCTCAGCGCCGAGAAGCACGATGCCTTCTTCGAGCCCATCGGCGGCGGCCGCAGCATCGAGCGCTTCGATGGCAGCATGCTGGTCCAGCAGGAGCCCGATGCCAGCAGCTTCCCCAGTGGAGGCATCCGCAACACCTTCGAGGCGCGCGGCTACACGGCCTGGGACCCCAGCAGCCCGGCCTTCGTCATCGGTCGCACGCTGTGCATCCCCACCATCTTCATCAGCTACACCGGCGAGGCGCTCGATTACAAGATGCCTCTGTTGCGCGCCATCCGTGCCGTGGACGACGCCGCCACTGCCGTGTGCCAGTACTTCGACAAGGACGTCACCAAGGTGATCTCCACCCTGGGCTGGGAGCAGGAGTACTTCCTCATCGACAAGGCGCTGTATTACGCCCGTCCGGACATCATGATGAGCGGCCGTGCGCTCTTCGGCCATATCCCGGCGAAGGGCCAGCAGCTGGAGGACCATTACTTCGGCAGCATCCCCGATCGCGTACGCGCCTTCATGCGCGACTTCGAGACCGAGGCCCTCATGCTCGGCATCCCGGTGAAGACCCGCCACAACGAGGTGGCCCCCAACCAGTTCGAGTGCGCACCTGTGTTCGAGGAGATGAACCTCGCCGTGGACCACAACGTGCTGCTCATGGACATCATGGAGAAGACCGCCCAGAAGCATGACTTCCGGGTGCTGCTGCATGAGAAGCCCTATGCCGGCGTGAACGGCAGTGGCAAGCACAACAACTGGAGCCTCGCCACCAACACCGGCGTGAACCTGTTGCGCCCGGCCAAGACCCCGAAGGAGAACATCCGCTTCCTCACCTTCTTCGTCAACACCATCGCGGCCATCCACAAGCATGCGGACGTGTTGCGTGCCAGCATCGCCAGCGCGGGCAACGACCATCGTCTGGGGGCCAACGAGGCGCCACCCGCCATCATCTCCGCCTTCATCGGCGAGCACCTGAGCAACCTGCTCGACGGGCTGGAGAAGAACATCAAGGGCGCCATGACGCCCGACCGCAAGACCGAGCTGAAGCTGGACATCGGCCGCATCCCCTCGGTGATGCTGGACAACACCGACCGCAACCGCACCAGCCCCTTCGCCTTCACCGGCAACAAGTTCGAGTTCCGGGCCGTGGGCAGCAGCGCCAACTGCGCCGGTGCCATGACCGTGCTCAACACCATCGTCGCCGCACAGCTCCGCAGCTTCAAGAAGAGCGTGGACACGCTGATCGACAAGGGGATGAAGAAGGACGAGGCCATCCTCCGCGGTATCCGCGACCTGATCGTGAGCAGCAAGCCCATCCGCTTCGAGGGCAACGGCTACGGCGAAGAGTGGGTGAAGGAGGCAGCCCGCCGCGGCCTGAGCAACATCCGCGACACCCCCCGCGCGCTGGACGTGTGGGCCCGCAAGGAGACCAAGCAGCTCTTCCAGGAGATGGGCGTGCTGAGCCCCGTGGAGGTGGACGCCCGCCACGACATCGAACTGCACAGCTACACCCTGAAGGTGCAGATCGAGAGCCGCGTGGCCGGCGACCTTGCCCAGAACCACATCATCCCCACGGCCATCGCCTATCAGAACCGCCTGATCGAGAACGTGCGCGGCCTGCGCGAGGTACTCCCCGCCGATCGCGCCAAGAAGGCCACCGCCGTGCAGGTGGAGCTCATTGAGGAGATCAGCGAGCACATCGCCACCATCAAGACCATGGTGGACAACATGATCGAGGCGCGCAAGCGGGCCAACAACCTGGAGGATGCGCGGGACAAGGCGATCGCCTACTGCGACAAGGTGAAGCCCTTCCTGGAGAAGATCCGCTACCACGCCGACAAGCTCGAATTGCTCGTTGACGATGAACTGTGGCCGCTGCCCAAGATGCGCGAGCTCATGTTCACCCGCTAGGGACGGACAGTTGCTGAACGAATGGAAGAGGGCCTCAAGGGCCCTCTTCCCGCTTTCCACCCCCGGGCTTTTGCCATTGGGGGATCTCCTTATCTTCGCCCGGACCTCCTCTAACCGGAAACGAACCGAACACACCCGATGATCACACGGAAGATCCTGGGCTCCCTGCTTGTCAGCCTCCTGTTCACCACTGTGGCTTTCGCCCAGAGCCGTTTGGCCGAGGAGGCCGATCAGGCGTTCGAGAAGGGTTTCTACTTCAACGCGATCGAGCTCTACAAGAAGGCCTACACGGTGGAGAAGAAGGCCAGTACCAAGGCTGAGCTCATCTTCAAGGTGGCCGAGAGCTACCGCGCCTTGGGCGATGTGCAGCAGGCCCAGCTCTGGTACGAGAAGGCCAACAAGGCCCAGTACGATGATCCCATCTCGTACTTCCACGTGGCCGAAATGCTCAAGCAGCAGGGCAAGTACGCCGACGCCATCGCGGCCTACAACAAGTACAAGGAGAAGAAGCCGAACGACGCGCGTGCCGATGCCGGCATCGCTGCCTGCCAGATGGCACAGAAGTGGAAGGACAGCCCCACCCGGTACACCGTGGACCCCGAGGTGCTGCTGAACACGCCCCAGTATGATTTCACCCCGTCGTTCTCCGACAAGAAGAACGAGACCGTGGTCTTCACCAGCACGCGTCCGGCCGCCACGGGTGCCAACACGGACGGCATCATCGGTGAGGCCTTCAGCGACCTGTTCACCAGCACCCGCGACCGCCAAGGCAAGTGGAGCGAACCGGTGAAGCTGCCCATCGCCATCAATACCGAAGGCAACGAGGGTGCGCCCATCTTCAACGCGAAGCGCACCACCATGTACTTCACCCGCTGCCCGTCCGAGAAGAAGAAGGTCTTTGCCTGCGACATCTGGATCAGCAAGAAGGTGGGCAACAACTTCAGCGAGCCGGAGAAACTGGCCCTGAAGCCCGCGCCGGGCAAGGAGGACACCATCACCGTGGGTCACCCCGCCCTCACCCCGAACGAGGACGCGCTCATCTTCGCCACCGATTGGAAAGGCCCCGGCCACAAAGGCGGCAAGGACCTCTACATGGTGAAGATCGACAAGGACGGCAAGCCCGTGGGCCAGCCGGTGAACCTGGGCGCGGACGTCAACACCGCCAAGGATGAGATGTTCCCCTTCGTGCGCCACGACGGCAGCCTTTACTTCTCATCCACCGGCCATAGCGGCATGGGCGGCATGGACATGTACCGTGCGGAGAAGACCGGTGAGAACGCATGGGGCCAGGTGGAGAACCTGAAGGCTCCGCTGAACAGCGCCAGCGACGACTTCGGCATCGTGTTCGACGGGGAGGCCGACCGCGGCTTCTTCACCAGCAACCGCCCCGGTGGCAAGGGCCAGGACGACATCTGGCGCTTCTACCTGCCCGATATGGTGTTCGCCCTGCAGGGCACGGTCTACGACAAGAAGACCAACACCCCGCTCTCCGGTGTGAAGATCAGCGTGGTGGGCACCAACGGCAGCAACTTCAGCGCCATCACCGATGACAACGGCGGCTTCAACTTCGCCGAGAACGGCAACGACCGCTACATCAAGGAGAATACCAGCTACAGCATCCTCGCCGAGAAGGAGGGTTACCTCGTGGTGAAGGACCAGATCACCACCGTGGGCCTCAACGAGAGCACCACCTTCGTGAAGGAGTACTTCCTGCAGCCCTTCGAGGCCAAGGGCATCAAGTTGCCGCAGATCCTGTACGATGTGGATGAGTTCTTCCTGCGTCCCGAGGCCAAGGACAGCCTGGAGACCCTCTACCAGACGCTGGTGGACAACCCGAACATCGTGATCGAGCTCCGCTCGCACACCGATGCCCGTCCCACCCGTCGCTACAAGGGCGGTAACAAGGAACTGTCGCAGAAGCGTGCGCAGAGCTGCGTGAACTACCTCGTGGAGAAAGGCATCGATCCGGCCCGCATGGTGCCGGTGGGCATGGGTCCCGATGAGCCGATCATCGCCATGGAGGTCATCAAGAAGATGGCCACCAAGGAGGAGCAGGAGGCGGCCCACCAGACCAACCGCCGCACCGACTTCCGCGTGATCCGTTCCGATTATGTGCCGGGTGCTGCCCCGCAGGCCCCCGCACCCAACAATTAGCCGTGACCTTCATGGAACGAGCATCCACCCCGGGGTGGATGCTCGTTCTTCTTTTCCAGCCATGACCAGCGACCGTTACGCCCAGCGTGGTGTCTCCTCCGGCAAGGAGGAGGTGCACAAGGCCATTGCCCACCTCGACAAGGGGCTTTTCCCCAAGGCCTTCTGCAAGGTGGTGGCCGATGACCTCACCGGCAGCGCGGACCACTGCATCGTGATGCACGCCGATGGGGCGGGCACGAAGAGCTCGCTGGCCTATGCCTACTGGCGCGAGACCGGCGACCTATCCGTGTGGCACGGCATCGCCCAGGACGCCATCGTGATGAACCTGGACGACCTGCTGTGCGTGGGCGCCACGGACAACATCCTCCTCAGCAGCACCATCGGTCGCAACAAGCGCCTCATCCCCGGTGAGGTGGTCGCCGCCCTGATCGAGGGCACGGAGCTGTTCCTGGAGCGCATGCGGGCGCTGGGCATCGGCATCCGCAGCACCGGTGGCGAGACCGCCGATGTAGGCGACCTGGTCCGCACGGTGATCGTGGACAGCACGGTGACCTGTCGGATGCGCCGCGATACGGTCATCGACAACGCCCGCATCCAGGCCGGCGACGTGATCGTGGCCCTGGCCAGCTACGGAAAGGCCACTTACGAGGACGCCTACAACGCCGGCATGGGCAGCAACGGCCTCACCAGCGCCCGCCACGACGTCTTCGCCAAGGAACTGGCCACCAAGTACCCCGAGACCTTCGACCCCGGCACCCCCGCCGAGCTCGTTTACAGCGGCCAGGCACGCCTCACCGATCCCCTCGAAGGCACGCCGCTGGACCATGGCAGGGCCGTGCTCTCGCCCACCCGCACCTACGCGCCCGTGGTGAAGCAGGTGCTGGAGGCCATGCGTCCCGAGATCCACGGCATGGTGCACTGCAGCGGTGGGGCTCAGACCAAGGTGCTGCACTTCGTGGAGGGCCTGCGCATCATCAAGGACGACCTGCTGCCCATCCCGCCGCTGTTCAACGCCATCCAGCGCATGAGCGGCACCGACTGGAAGGAGATGTACAAGGTCTTCAACATGGGTCACCGGCTGGAGTTCTACGTACCGGCCGCCCGCGCCCAGGAGATCATCGCCATCGCCACCTCCTTCGGCATCGACGCCAAGGTCATCGGCAGGGTGGAGGCAGCCCCCGCCAAAGAGGTGATCCTCACCAGCCCGCACGGCACCTTCACATACAACTAGCGCATTTCCCAGCGTCTCTGCGCCTCTGCGGCCAGCAATCATGTCCGACCTGTTATCCAAGCTCTCCGCCCTCCACGACCGTCGCACCGAGATCGGCAAGCAACTGGCCGACCCTGCCGTGATCGCCGACCAGAAGAAGTTCGTCGAGCTGAACCGCACCTACCGCGACCTGGAGCCCATCGAGCAGGTCTACTTCCGCTTCCGGAAACTGCACGATGACCTGTCCGGGGCCGAGCAGATGCTCCGCACCGAGAAGGACCCCGACCTGCTGGAGATGGCCCGCGCCGAACGTGACGAGAGCCGCACGGCCATCGACGCGATGGAGGAGGAGGTGCGCCTGATGCTGGTGCCCAAGGACCCCAACGATGCGCGCAACTGCACCATGGAGGTCCGCGCGGGGACCGGTGGTGACGAGGCCAGCCTCTTCGCCGGTGACCTCTACCGCATGTACACACGCTACTGCGAAGGGCGCGGCTGGAAGGTGGAGGTGGCCGATGTGAGCGAGGGCAGTGTGGGCGGCTACAAGGAGGTCGTCATCAACGTCATCGGCGAAGGCGCCTACGGCACGCTGAAGTTCGAGGCCGGGGTGCACCGCGTGCAGCGTGTGCCCGCCACCGAGGCGCAGGGCCGCATCCACACCAGCGCCGCCACCGTGAACGTGCTGCCCGAGGCCGAGGAGACCGACGTGGAGCTGAAGGAGAGCGATGTGAAGATGGAGACCGCACGCAGCGGGGGCGCCGGCGGCCAGAACGTGAACAAGGTGGAGACCAAGGTGCGCCTGCTCCACATCCCCACCGGCACGGTGGTGATGTGCCAGACCGAGCGCAGCCAGCTCGGCAACCGTATCAAGGCCATGCAGATGCTGCGCACCAAGCTCTACGAGGAGCAGGTGCTGAAGCAGGAGGCCGCCATCGCCGCACAACGCAAGAGCCAGGTGAGCAGCGGCGACCGCAGCGCCAAGATCCGCACCTACAACTACCCGCAGAGCCGCGTCACCGACCACCGCATCGAGTTCACCGTGCACAACCTGCCCGAGGTGATGAACGGCGACCTCCAGGACATCATCGACGCCCTGCAGCTCGCCGAACGCACCGAGAAGCTCAAGGCCGAGGCGGGACTGTGAGGATCAGAGGGTCGGATGATCGGTCGATCAGAGGATCCCTGTGGAAGGGGACCTTGCCTTGTTGATGTGGCCGCCTAACGATATCGGGTCGTGGCAACGCATATCGGTCCTGCAAGCACCTCGCTCGGAGCACGCATTTCATTATCCGATCATCTGATCCACCGATCGCCGATCTTCGTCCCCGTATGACCCGCTCCCAGCTCGTCGCCACCATCCGTCGCAAACGCAGTCTGCTCTGCGTGGGCCTCGATACCGAGGAACACCTCGTGCCCGACCATTTCGGCGGCGAAAGCCATCCGGTGCGGGCCTTCAACGAGGCCATCGTGGAAGTGACCCACGACGTGGCCGTGGCCTACAAGCTCAACCTGGCCTTCTACGAGGCCCTCGGGGAGGAAGGCTGGCTGGACCTCGAGGCCACCATTGCCTACATCCGCAGCAAGGGCGATTGCTTCATCATCGCCGATGCCAAACGCGGCGATATCGGCAACACCGCCCGCAAGTACGCCGAGGCCTTCTACGACAAGCTCGATGTGGACGCCGTGACCCTCGCGCCCTACATGGGCCGCGACAGCATCGTGCCCTTCATGGGACGGCCCGGCAAGTGGGGCATCGTGCTGGGCATCACCAGCAATGTGGGCGCGGACGATTTCCAGTTCCTGCGGATCGACCGCGAACCAGCGGGCACCCGCCTGTTCGAGGTGGTCATGCGCCGCTGCGCCGAATGGGGCACCCCCGATGAACTGATGTTCGTGGTGGGCGCCACCCGATCCGAGGTGCTCGCGCAGGCCCGCCGCAGCGCTCCGAAGCACTTTTTCCTGGTGCCCGGTGTGGGCGCCCAGGGCGGCGACCTCAACGCCGTGCTCGATGCTGGCATGACGGCCGATGGCGGCCTGCTCATCAACAGCAGCCGTGGCATCCTCTATGCCGGAAAAGGGGAGGACGCCATCCCCGCCGCGCGCCGCGCCGCACAGGCCCTGCAGGCCGAAATGGCGAGCGCCTTGGCCGCGCACCGGGTCATCTGAGGCCTCGGGTCAGGTTGGTTCCCGCTGAGGGTGTTGGCGCTACGCGAACAAGATGATATATTATGCGTCATTCAAATGACGTGAAATATGTCAATTGCGAACAGCCTCCATCCAGCGTCCGGTTGGTCCAATTCATGCCGCGTGCCAGCGCTGCCCTTGCGCGTGGTGCATGGGGCCACCGCAGCGGTCCGCCCGGCGCCTGCGCCCGCCCAGCTGCTGGACCCCGGCTTCCCCTACGGCGAGGAGTTGCTGCAATACATCTGGCAACAGCGGCTCTTTGAACAGCACGCGCTGCGCACCGTGGATGGCCGCAGCGTGGAGGTCCTCAAGCCGGGCCGCATCCAGTCCAACAGCGGGCCGGACCTGGTGGGCGCCGAGGTGCGCATCGATGGCCAGCTTTGGGCTGGCACGGTGGAGGTGCACCTGCGCAGCAGCGAGTGGAACGCCCACGGCCACCAGCATGATCCCGCTTACGACAACGTGGTGCTGCACGTGGTATACGAGCATGATGCGGAAGTGCGCACCCATCGCGGCTCCCCGCTGCCCACGGTGGAGCTGATGACCCGGGTGAGCACCGACAGCATCGCCACGCACCACGCCCTCATGCGCGGCCAGGGCTTCGTGCCCTGCGCCCGCCAGCTCCACGCCGTGGACCACCTGCTCACCGGCCCCTGGCTGGAGCGCGTGCTGGTGGAGCGCCTGGAGCGCAAGACCGCCGAGGTGGAGGCCCTGTACCACCAACTGGAGGGCGACCCCTCCGCCACCTTGTACCACATGCTGGCCCGGGCCTTCGGCTTCAAGGTGAACGCCGAGCCCTTCGGCATGCTGGCCCACGCGCTGCCGCTGCGCCTGCTGCACCGCTACCGCGACGATGCCCTGCGCACCGAGGCCCTGCTCTTCGGGCAGGCCGGCCTGCTCCAAGTGGACCTCGTGGATGAGCACCCGCGCACCCTGCAACGCGAGCACGCCCTGCTCGCCCGCATGCACGGGCTGCGTCCCGCCCCCGTGGCGGCGTGGAAGTTCGGGCGCATGCGGCCGGTGAATTTCCCCACGGTGCGCATCGCCCAGCTGGCCCAGCTTCTTATGCGCTGCGATGGCAACTTCGCCGAGCTGCTCCAGGCCCGCGAGGTGGAGCACCTGCACCAGCTGCTCGATGTGGAGGCCGGGCCCTACTGGACCACCCACTACCTCTTCGACCGGGAGAGCCCGCCCAGCCCGAAACGCCTGGGCCGCGCCGGTGGGCGGCACGTCATCATCAATGCGCTGGTGCCCACGCTCTTCGCCCTGGGCCGCGTGCAGGGCCGCCAGGCCTTGTGCGATCTTGCAATGGACCTGCTGGAGCAGCTGCCCGCCGAGCACAACCAGGTGTTGGAAGGCTGGGCCGTGCTGGGTCTCCAGGCCGACACCGCCGCCCGCGGCCAGGCCCTGCTCGAGCTGCGGAGCTCCTATTGCATGCAGAAGCGTTGCATGCAGTGTGCGATAGCCATGCAGCTCATGAGATACCCGTCCAAGTCACTGACCGGTTCAGTCCCTTGACCCAGGCGTGGAACAATGTCTATTTTCGCCACGCTTTGATAACCATGTTTGTTCCAGGCCTGAGATACTTCGCCATGGGGCTGTCGCTTTGGGCCTCACAGGTGGTTGCTCAATGCACTGCTGATGCAGGTCCATCCCGTACGGTCTATGCTGGATCGACTACGGTACTGGGTGGACCGACGGCGGGGGGAGGGCAGCCCCCGCTATCCTATTCTTGGTCTCCATCGAGTGGGCTATCGGCTACCAATGTCCCGAACCCGACCCTGTTCGTACAGTCTCAGCCGATCACCTACACGCTGACCGTGACCGATGATTTTGGATGTACGGCGACCTCGAGCGTTTTGGTCCAAGTGGCCGCAGCGCCCTACTTGCGCATCCAATTCACCAATGGTCACGAGACCAATTTCGTCCTGAACAACGTGAGGTGCCTCACTTATGTCGATGGAGCACTTCATGTGGTCCAGAGGAATGGACAGCTGAACTACTGGAACCTCTCCATCATCGATCATTACGACTACACGATACCGACCAGTGTGGCCCCTCATACCCTTGAAGTCCGTGCTTTGCTCCGTGGAGCATACGATGGCGCCGTGGGTCTCATGTGGGACTCGCTGCGCGTCATGGGGCTGATCCCCATGGTCGACCCCTATAACGGACCTTCCAACGTGCATGAGCCTTCTTCACAGATCGCCCCTGGCGCATTGCAAGTAACGGGGCCGAATGCGATCGTGGATTGGGTTCTGCTTCAAGTTCGGGACGCGGTCGACGTGGAGCGGGTCCTTTGGTCAAGGTCCTGTCTCCTGCAGCGTGATGGAGATGTCGTTTCCACCGATGGTGCCTCGTCCATCATGGTCCCATTCGTCGGGCACCCAGTGCATGTCGCTGTTCTGCACCGCAATCATCTGGCGGCCATATCGGTCGGGGCGTTCGACTTCGGTCCGGGCTTGAATAGTGTTGACCTTACCTCTCCCACGGCCTGTTTGCCGGGTGCCATCGATGTATTGAATGCGGTGGGGCTGCTACCTCCGGGTGATGTGAATGGAGATGGTCGTATCGCATACACCGGCGCCGGAAACGATCGCGATGTGGTGCTTGGGAGGATCGGTGGAGTGGTCCCAACAGCCTCAGTGATCGGTTACCTCGCAGAGGATGTGAATCTTGATGGGCGCGTTCGCTACACGGGTGCGGACAACGACCGGGATCTCATTCTTCAGTCCATCGGTGGTGTGGTGCCAACGATCGTGCGAGAACAGGTGATGCCATAGGCCATGGAACGTAGCAAGCTGGTTCGCCACGCTCAGTATCTCCTCTTCACCATGGTGCTCGGAGGCTTGTCCGCGTCGGCCAGGGCCCAGCCCGGTATCCGCGTCCACATGCAGGGCGGCACCCGGATGGATGTTCCCTTCGCCGCCATCGATCGCGTGGCCCATGGCCAGGATGCGTTGACCTTGCTACCCTTGCTTCCAGCCATTGCCATCTCCATGACCGAGCCGCGCCATTTCCGTGTGGAGGTGGGCTCCGCTGCAGCCAATGGAAGCCTGGTCTTCGCAAGGGGTGTCTGCTGGGCCCGGAACCGCGACCCCGAAGCGCGCGACAGCGTGCTGCAGACCGCTGCGGACGGTTCGCTGGTGGATACCCTCTTCATCCGCGAGGAGGATACAGAATTCAGGTTCCGCAGTTTTGCCATCGGGAATGGCACTGTGCACTATGGACCGGTGGCGGTGCTGGCGATACCCGTTTATCCCCCCGGCTCCGGGGTGGTCGATGTGGATGGCAATGTCTATGCCACTGCGCAGATCGGTGCGCATGAGTGGATGCTCGAGAACCTGCGTGCAGTGCGCTATGCCAACGGCGACTCCATCACCCGGATGGACGCTTGGACCGACTGGCAATATGCCGATGAAGGGGCATGGAGCTACCCGCAATTGGATGCACAGGGTCAGGCTGCGGTGTATGGTCCCCTGTACAATGGATACACGGTCACTGGTGCCCGCAACGTGTGTCCCGCGGATTGGCATGTGGCCAACGAGGATGACTGGAGGTCCTTGGAGCAGTTCGTCGGGGTGCCTGAGGCCGAATTGGACAACATCGGTGTTCGTGGTGCTCCGCAAGGCGCCGGTGGTGCGCTCAAAGCCGTTCCATACTGGTCCCCCCCGAACGTGGGTGCCACCAACGCTTCCGGATTTGGTGCTAGGCCGGGTGGTCTGAGGGCCAGCTTCGACGGGGGCTTCTATGACGATGGCTACAGCGGCTTCTTCTGGGTGGACACGGGGACAGGCCTGCCGGCGGTGCGGTCTTTGGCCCATGACAACGCTGGTGTGAGCAGGGCTCAGATCAACGTGCGCTCAGGTGCCAGTATCAGGTGTGTAAAGGATTGATGCCATGACCCACGCCAAGCCCACCCTCTCATTCGTGCGTGCACTGGTCGTTCTGGTCGTTGCTGTTCTTTTCATGCAGCAAGCCCAAGGCCAGTCCAACGTGATCATCCGTCGCCCTTCGGCCATCCCGATCGTGGTGCCGGTGGCAGCGGTGGACAGCATCGTTCACGACCTCAGGCCCGGTGATGGTGCCACCGCACCGGTGCTCTCACAGTTGGAGGCGGATAACTGCTGCTCCTACGTCTTCGACCTCACATCCCTGCACTTCACCTTTGGTACGGTGCTTTCCAACGGAGGTGCGCCGGTGGTCTCCACCGGCATCTGCTATTCCCGCCAGCCGTCACCCCAGGTCACGGACAGCGTGCATTACACCTCCTCGTCCCTTGAGCTCACCGGCCTGCCGTTCGGGGCCACCCTGCATGCCCGTTCCTTCGCGGTGAACAGGGTGGGGGTGGGTTACGGCCCGGAAATGGTGCTCACCACCACGCTGGACCCCCATCCGGTGGTGACCCTGGATAGCATCCGGCAGGTCTCCTCACGCACGGCACGCCTGCATGGCAAGGTCGCCACATGGGGCCAGCCCGCTTCACAGTCCGGCCAGTTCCAGCGTGGCTTCGAGCTCTCCACGCAACCATGGCCCACCGATCCGTCCAACGTCCAGGTGCTGGTCGTGGCCGGTGTCGATTCCGGGCACTACGCGCTCGACCTGTCCGCATTGATGCCCGAAACACGCTACCATGTGCGTGCTTTCGCGCAGAACGCACTGGAGCGGTCCACCAGTGATACCGCCAGCTTCGTCACCAGGTGCGCCGATTTCTTCAACGATGCGCTGGGCTTCGATCCGTGCTGCTTCGAGGAGTTCTTCTGCCCCGAGGGAACCAACTGCGTGCCCTGCAGCAACTATGGCTCGGTGACGGATGTCGACGGCAACGTGTACAAGACGGTGTGGATCAACAATGCACGCTGGATGGCCGAGAACCTCAGGACCACGCGCTATGCCGACGGCACGCCCATCACCCACATCACCGACAACGGACAGTGGTCCGGTGCATCGCAGGGCGCCTGGAGCACCCCGTACAATAGCACAGACCCCTACGTGATCCAAAGCCAGGGCCGGCTTTACAACTGGTATGCCGCCACCAGCTGGCGCAACCCTTGCCCTAATGGCTGGCACGTGCCCACCGATGACGAATGGAACCAGTTGCTGGATTCGCAACCCTTCGATGACGATGGCAACAGCCAGGCGGCTCGTACGCTGAAGACCGCGGCGCAGGGTTACTGGACCCCCACCGGGAATTCCTATTACGACGGGGTGAACTGGACCGGCTTCTCCGCCATCTCTACCGGGTCCCGGCAGGCCAACGGGTCGTTCACTGGCCAGAACGAATGGGGGTGGTGGTGGACCTCCAGTGTCGATCAGTACAACCTGGCGATCGGGCGCGGCATGGGCTACGGCCAGTTGAACGTGATCGCCAGCAATACCGACAAGACGAAGGGCTTCGCCCTGCGGTGCATGCAGGACCCCACGCCCACCTTCGATCTCTACCAGGTGGGACCGGGTGTGACCGACGTGGATGGGAACCACTACCCATCGGTGATCCTTAACAACGGTCAGGAATGGATGGCAGCCAACCTCCGCACCACCCATTACCGGGATGGTGCGCCCATTCCCGAGGTCACTCAGAACCAGGGGTCGGGCGGCTGGTGGTACAACATGGACCCGGCCCGGTGCTACTGGCAGAACAACCCTTCGAACGCAGGGTTGGGGGTGATCTACAATGGCGCCGCCGCAAGGGAGCCACGGGTGTGCCCTGCCGGCTGGCACGTGCCCACGGATGCCGAATGGCACGCGCTGGCCCTGTTCCTGGACCCGGGTGCTGTCAGTGACATCACGGTGCCCGTCGAAAGTCCATCCGCGGGGGGCAAGCTCAAGCGGTTCGGTACATTGATCTGGACCTCGCCGAACGCGGGGGCGGACAATGCCGCCGGCCTGGATATCCTGCCCAACCCCACTCGTGATTTCGGGACCGGGAGTTTTGACCCCTCATTCGGCAGTGCCGCCTGGCTGTGGGCGCGAAACCAGAACGGCACGTACCTCAGTGCGCCCCAATATGCGCGGCGGTTGCTCTACAACAACGCCCATTTGGAGCGCTACACGGAGGACCCCTCGAACGGGTTCATGATCCGGTGCGTCAGGGATTGAGGGTTTCCGGTTGTGTTTCGTACATTTCGCTGGCAACGGCCGGCGGGCCTTACGGAACATGATCGACCGTATCAAGACCCTTTTTGAACGGCAGGCCTTCGGGGTATGTGCCTGGTGGGCGGAAAAGCTCAACGTGAAGACCGAGCAGGTCCGCCTCAGCTTCATCTACCTCAGCTTCGTCACCGCCGGCCTCCACCTGGTGCCCTACCTCATCATGGCCTTCATCCTCCAGCACAAGGAGCGCATCAAGCAGCCCTTCCGCAAACGGAGCACGGTGTGGGAGTTGTGAGGGATGTAGTCGACAACAACCTACAGCGAATGGATAAGTCGCTGGCTATTGGGGGTAGTGGAAGGTTGTAGTGTGTCGGAAATACACGCAATAGGTGCGTGTATCCCCGGGTGGATCCGCTTCGATCTCCAACGGTCGTTATCGGGAAGCGTGCCCTTACTCTTCTGCACAAGCTTCCCCTCCCGATCTTCGCGCCATGCGCATCCTCATCACCGGCAGCAATGGTCTGCTGGGCCAGAAGCTGGTTTCCGCGCTCCGCCATGATCCGGAGGTGGAGCTGATCGCCACCAGCCGCGGCGCTGACCGCACCCCGCAGCCCTTGGGCGAGCAATATCGCCCGCTGGACATTGCCGTGGCCGCCGAGGTGGATGCCGTGTTCGATGCCGTGCGGCCCGCCGTGGTGATCCATACCGCCGCCATGACCAACGTGGATGCCTGCGAGAAAGACCCCGAAGGCTGCCGCCTGCAGAACGTCACGGCCACCGGGCACCTGGTGCGCGCCGCGAAGCGCCACGGCAGCCACTTCATCCATCTCAGCACCGACTTTATCTTCGATGGCCAGGCGGGTCCGTACCGCGAGGAGGATGTCCCCGCACCGCTGAGCATCTACGGCCACAGCAAGCTGGACAGCGAGCGCATTGTGCAGGAGGCCGGCCTCGCGAAATGGGCCATTGCCCGCACCATCATCGTGTATGGCATCGCCGAGGGGCTGAGCCGCAGCAACGTGGTGCTCTGGGCCAAGGCCGCGCTGGAGAAGGGCCAGCCCATCCAGGTGGTGGACGACCAGTGGCGCATGCCCACCCTGGCCGAGGACCTCGCCGATGGCTGCATCCGCATCGCCAAGCAGGGCGCCACGGGCATCTACCACCTCAGCGGTCCCGATGGCATGAGCATCCTGGAACTGGTGCATCGCGTGGGCGCCTTCTTCCATTTGGACACCTCGGTGGTGACGCCGGTGAAGAGCGCCAGCCTGGGCCAGCCTGCGCAACGCCCGCCGCGCACCGGTTTCATCCTGGACAAGGCCCGCCGCGAGCTGGGCTACGCCCCCCGCCATTTCGAGGAAGGCCTGGCCGTGCTGGCCGGTCAGTTGAAGGCCTGACGGCGTTTGAATGAGGTTGCGCGCTTACCAACGGGCGATCACCGTACGTCTGGAGCAGTTATTGCGTTTTAACCGCTGCCAGTACCAGGTCGAATGGCGCTACGGGTGATCGATCGCGCCTCCCTGGTCGTCAACCATGAAGCTATCAGGTGCAGCGTGCGGTGGATGTCCACGATCCGCGCGGCCGCACCCGGCTCGGGGAGGCTGTGCTGCGGGCCTGTGCGAGCCGGGCAGCGGCTTGGATCGTGGGCGCCTTTTGGCGGACCCCCCGCAGCAATGCGGGGTTGGCGAAGCAAAAGGTGGAAAGAGTCTCCTTGTAGCTCAATAACCGGAACTGATCATTGTTCCTCAATTGGTTTTATCGTTGAACGATCCTTCCGATTTACCTTGGCCATGAACAGCGTCCCTGCCACCTCCTGAAATGAGGAGGGGTGCGCGTTCGATCCTTGTGCATGGCCCCAGAGCGAAGGAGAGATACCGAGGAACTGAAACGCCTCTTCCGCTTGCACCGGGGTGAGCGGAACGGATTCCTGCTCTTCATCCTGCTGCTGCTCGCCGTGGTGGTGGTCCGCGCGGCCTACCTGCAATGGTTCGCTGCTCCGGCCCCGGTTGACGTCGCCGCGCTGGAGGCCGAGTGGCAGGCCATGCAGGCGGAACGCACCGCCGCTGAGGCCCCGCCGGTCGTTGCCGCACCCACCGCGCCCTTCGACCCGAACACCCTGGAGCAGGCCGAGTGGGTGGCGCTGGGCCTCACCGAGCGGCAGGCCGAGGGCGTGATGCGCTACATGGCCAAGGGCGGGCGTTTCCGCGTGAAGCGCGATGTGGCCAAGCTCTATGCCGTGACCCCGGAGCTCTATGCTCGCTGGGAACCTTTCATTCTGCTGCCTGACAGCTTGGTGCGCCGCACTGAAGGCCGGGAGCGACGGCCCCCCTTCCGCAGGGACAGCCTGTACCGGAACGAACGTCCACCGGGTGCGCCACGTGCATCCACCTGGGAGCGCAGGCTGGTGGAGGTGAATACGGCCGACACCACCGCGCTCATCGAGCTGCCGGGCATCGGTCCCGCCTTTGCGCGGGGCATTGTCCGCTACCGGGAGAAGCTGGGCGGCTACCGTTCGCTGGAGCAGTTGAGCGAGGTCTACGTGCTGCGCGACAAGCCCGATGCTGTGGCGCGGATCGTGCCGATGCTCGTGCTGGACACGCTGATGGTGCGCCGCATCCCCATCAACACCTGCACCGTGGAGGACCTGGCCGCGCACCCCTATGCGGGTTGGAAGGTGGCCAAGGCCCTCATCGCCTACCGCGCCCAGCATGGTCCGTTCACCGCCGTGGCAGGCATCCGCGGTTGTGCCCTGATCGATGAGGACCTCTTCCGTAAACTTGCGCCCTATCTCAGGGTGGAGTGACGGAACTGGAACACCGATTGAAGGCCGCGATCCGGGCCGTGCCTGATTTTCCCAAACCCGGCATCCTGTTCCGCGACATCACCCCGGTGCTGGAGGACCCGGTACTCTGCGGCGCCATCACCGAGGGCTTCCGCGAGCGTTTGCGTCACGAGCAGGTGGATGCCATCGCGGGCATCGAGAGCCGCGGTTTCCTCTTCGGCATGCCCCTGGCCATCGCGCTCGGCGTGCCCTTCCTCACCGTGCGGAAGAAGGGCAAGCTGCCCTGGCGCACCGTGAGCTACAAGTACGACCTGGAGTACGGCAGTGCCGAAGTGGAGATGCACGAAGGCAGCGTGCGCCCCGGCATGCGCGTGCTGGTGCACGACGACCTGCTCGCCACCGGGGGCACCGCCATGGCCGCCGCCGAACTGGTGCGCATGCAGGGCGGCACCGTGGCCGGCTTCTCCTTCCTCATCGAGCTTTCCTTCCTGCAAGGCATGCTCCGGCTTGAACAATACAAGGCCAGGGTTGTCACCTTGGTGACCTACTGAAGTACCTGATGGAATTCACCACCACCGAAAGTCAGACCATGCTCGCGCAGGCCGTGCGCGACCTGTGCGAACGCGAACTGCGCCCCCATGTGATGGACTGGGACGAGCGCCAGTATTTCCCCGCCGAACTGTTCCGTGACCATTTCGGTCCGGCCGGCATGCTGGGCGTGCTGGTGCCCGAGGAATACGGCGGGGCCGGCCTGGGCTACCTGGAGTACATCAGCACCATCGGCGAGGTGGCCAAGATCTGCGGCAGCGTGGGGCTGAGCGTGGCGGCGCACAACAGCCTGTGCACCGGGCACATCCTCTCCTTCGGCAACGAGGAGCAGAAGCGTCGCTGGCTGCCCAAGCTGGCCACCGGCCAGTGGCTGGGAGCCTGGGCCCTCACCGAGCCGAACACCGGCAGCGATGCCATGCGCATGAAGTGCACGGCCCGCAAGGAGGGGAACGAGTGGGTGCTGAACGGCACCAAGTGCTGGATCACACACGGGATCAGCAGCGATGTGGTGGTGGCCATCGTCCGCACGGGCGAACTGCTCGACAGCAAGGGCATGACCGCCTTCGTGATCGAGCGCGGCACGCCGGGGCTGAAGGCGGGCAAGAAGGAGAACAAGCTGGGCATGCGCGCCAGCGAGACCGCCGAGGTGATCTTCGAGGAATGCCGCGTGCCCGAGGAGAACATCCTGGGCCAGGTGGGACAGGGGTTCCAGCAGGCCATGAAGGTCCTGGACGGAGGCCGCATCAGCATTGCGGCCCTGAGCCTGGGCATTGCCAAGGGCGCCTACGAGGCCAGCGTGAAGTACGCCAAGGAGCGCGAGCAGTTCGGGCGGCCCATCGCGGACTTCCAGGCCATCGCCTTCAAGCTGGCCGACATGGCCACGCGCATCGAGGCGGCCGAGCTGCTCACCGTGCAGGCCGGCGACCTCAAGAACCGCCACAAGCCCATGACCACCGAGAGCGCCATGGCCAAGTATTACGCCAGCGAGGTGGCCGTGTGGGCCAGCAACGAGGCGGTGCAGATCTTCGGTGGATATGGCTACACCAAGGACTTCCCGGTGGAGAAGTTCTACCGCGACAGCAAGCTCTGCACCATCGGTGAGGGCACCAGCGAGATCCAGAAACTGGTGATCAGCCGGAACATATTGCGGGGGTAGACTTGCACGATCCGAAGATCGATCTATCTTTGCGCCCCTTACGAGAAAAGGACATACGACCATGCTCATCATCCCGGTCAAGGAAGGCGAAAGCATCGACAAGGCGCTGAAGAAGTTCAAGAAGAAGTTCGAGCGCACCGGCACCATGCGCGAGTTGCGCCGTCGCCAGAGCTTCACGAAGCCGTCGGTGGCACGCCGCAAGGAGATCATCCGCGCAGCCTACAAGCTGCAGATGCAGTCCGAGCAGGAATAATCCCAATCCTTCGTACGTTGGAAGGCGAAAGGTCGAACAGACCTTTCGCCTTCTTCTTTTTCCATGCTCCTGGACCGCTTCCTCGATCACCTGGCCTATGAGAAGCGCTGCAGCCCCCACACGGTGGCGGCCTACCGGCGCGATCTGCAGCAGTTCCAGGCCCATCTGGCGGGGGCGGGCGTTCCTTTGGAGCAGGCCACGGACCGGCTGGTGCGGGCCTGGATGATGACCCTGATGGAGGCGGGCGATTCACCCCGCACGGTGAACCGCAAGCTGAGCGCGTTGCGTGGCTTCTACCGGTTCGCGCGCCTCACCGGCACCATCACCACCGAGCCCACCGCGCTGGTGGATCCCCCCCGCACGCCGAAGCGCCTGCCCGAGTTCGTGGAGGAGGTGCGGATGGACCGCCTGTTCGCGGCCACCACCTGGCCGGAAGGGTACGAGGGGGCGGTTCACCGCTGCATGGTGGAACTGCTCTACGGCACGGGCATGCGCCTGGCCGAGCTGCTGGGCCTGAAGGTGGGCGATGCGGACCTGCGGGCGGGCACTCTGAAGGTGTTGGGCAAGCGGAACAAGGAGCGGATCCTGCCGCTGGCGCCGGCCCTGTGTGCCTCCCTGGCCGACCTGCTGGGCCAGCGCGGGGCGCTCCTCGGCCGGCCCCTGCCCGGCGACCCCCTGCTGGTGGACGAGCGCGGCGAACCCCTGGCGCGAAGGACCGTACAACGTCTCGTTGTGCATTACCTTAGTGGGGTCACACCACAACAGAAACGCAGCCCGCACGTGCTCCGCCACACCTTCGCCACACACATGCTGGAGAACGGCGCCGATCTGAACGCCGTGAAGGAGCTGCTGGGGCACGCCGGACTGGCCGCCACGCAGGTGTACACCCACAACACCGTGGAGAAGCTCAGGAAAGTACATGCCCTTGCCCATCCCCGGGGAGGAGGCAAGGCGACCGACCAACACTCAAACGAACCGTAGGACCATGAACGTGAACGTGCAATCCATCCACTTCGACGCCGATCTCAAGCTGGTCGAATTCATCCAGGAGAAGCTCAGCAAGCTGACCCTGTTCCACGATAACATCCTCGCCGCCGAGGTCTTCCTGCGCCTGGAGCATGACGGGCAGAACCGGGAGAACAAGGTGGTGGACATCCGCTTGGTGGTGCCCGGCCGGGAGCATTTCGCCAAGCGCACGGCCAAGACCTTCGAGGAGGCCACCATCAGCACCGTGGAAGCGCTCCGCAGCCAGGTGGAGCGGGCCAAGGAACGGCTCCGGGAAGCCTCCTGAGGGGGGCGATCAGCCTGCCGGGAGCCCGGGCCCGGTGGGGGTGACAGGGGCCGCGATCAGTTCGCGGCCCCTGTTGTTTGGAGGAGAACGGTTTCTTTCTACATTTGCAGGCCCAATTCCAGCCCTCGGGTCGGAAGCGGGGTGAAAAGGACCGTTCTTTTCCTTGTTGTACAGGCCAATGTAGCTCAGCTGGTAGAGCAGCTGATTTGTAATCAGCCGGTCGGGGGTTCGAGTCCCTTCATTGGCTCCAGGAGCCGATAAAAGGGGAGATACCCAAGTGGCCAACGGGGGCAGACTGTAAATCTGCTGTCTTACGACTTCGTAGGTTCGAATCCTGCTCTCCCCACCACCAGAAGGTCAGTTCAGCGCCGCTTCCAGGCGTTGACAGACCCGATGGCGGGACCCACCCTCGGACCGGCCTTCATGCGGGAGTAGCTCAGTTGGTAGAGCATCAGCCTTCCAAGCTGAATGTCGCGGGTTCGAGTCTCGTCTCCCGCTCTACGGCCAACGCCCCTTGCGTGTCAAGGGGTCACGGTCAGCGCCCCCCGGGGCGGAAATGAAGAACAGGCCTTTGTAGCTCAGGGGTAGAGCACTTCCTTGGTAAGGAAGAGGTCACGGGTTCAATTCCCGTCAAAGGCTCCAGATGGAGAAGGTTCGAGCTGCGACCGTTCTTGGACGGTTGGCCCGGTACAACAAGTGAAGGACCGATAGAAAGAACACAACAACCAACGACCGAACGACAATGGCAAAGGAGACTTTCGTACGCACCAAGCCGCACGTCAACATCGGCACCATCGGTCACGTTGACCATGGCAAGACCACGTTGACCGCGGCCATCACCAAGGTACTGGCCGACAAGGGCCTGAGCGAAGCCCGCAGCTTCGACTCCATCGACAACGCCCCTGAGGAAAAGGAGCGTGGTATCACCATCAACACCGCGCACGTGGAGTACCAGACGGCCAACCGTCACTACGCCCACGTGGACTGCCCCGGTCACGCTGACTATGTGAAGAACATGGTGACGGGTGCCGCCCAGATGGACGGTGCCATCCTGGTGTGCGCTGCCACCGACGGCCCCATGCCCCAGACCCGCGAGCACATCCTGCTCGGACGTCAGGTGGGCGTGCCCAAGATCGTGGTGTTCATGAACAAGGTCGACATGGTGGATGACGCCGAACTGCTCGACCTGGTGGAAATGGAGATCCGCGAGCTGCTGAGCTTCTACGAGTACGACGGCGACAACACCCCCGTGGTGCGCGGTAGCGCCCTGGGCGCCCTGAACGGCGAGCCGAAGTGGGTGGAGACGGTGATGAACCTGATGGACGCAGTGGATACCTGGATCCCCGTTCCTCCCCGCGAGGTGGAGAAGCCCTTCCTGATGAGCGTGGAGGACGTGTTCTCCATCACGGGTCGTGGCACGGTGGCCACCGGTCGTATCGAGACGGGTGTCATCAAAGTGGGTGACAACGTGGAGATCATCGGCATGCAGGAGGAGAAGCTCTCCAGCACCTGCACGGGTGTGGAGATGTTCCGCAAGCTGCTCGATCGCGGCGAAGCTGGTGACAACTGCGGTCTGTTGCTGCGCGGTATCGAAAAGGACCAGATCCGTCGTGGTATGGTCATCGCGAAGCCCGGCAGCATCACCCCGCACACCGAGTTCAAGGGCGAGATCTACGTGCTGAAGAAAGAGGAAGGTGGCCGTCACACGCCCTTCCACAACAAGTACCGTCCGCAGTTCTACTTCCGCACGACGGACGTGACGGGCGAGATCACGATGGAGCCCGGCCGTGAGATGATCATGCCTGGTGACAATGTGACCATCACCGTGAAGCTGATCGTGCCGATCGCCATGGACAAGGGCCTCCGTTTCGCCATCCGTGAGGGTGGCCGTACGGTGGGTGCCGGCCAGGTGACCGAGATCCTCAAGTAAGGTCCATAGAACCAATGGTGGCAGGCCGTCCCGCAGGAATGTGGGACGGCCTTCGCCGCCGAAAAGAGAACCAACCACAAGGGACTCTACGGGTGTAGCTCAATTGGTAGAGCGAAGGTCTCCAAAACCTTAGGCTGCGGGTTCGATTCCTGCCACCCGTGCCAATAGCGATCAAGAACCGTGGCAAGCTTCAAAACATACCTGAGCGAGAGCTACAACGAGCTGGTCAACAAGGTGAGCTGGCCTACCTGGAAGGAACTCCAGGGCAGTGCCATCATCGTGCTGGTCGCAGCCCTGATCATCTCGGTGATCGTCTTCCTGATGGACTTCATCTTCGGGGTGCAGAACATGAACGATGACAGCATCTGGAAAGGGCTGCTCGGTTTCATCTACAAATTCCTGCAGTAGACCATGGCAGCCGGGCAGAAGAAGTGGTATGTGATCCGCGCCATCTCCGGAAAGGAGAAGAAGGTGAAGGAGCTGGTGGAGATGGAGGTCTCCCGGTCGAAGATGGGCAGCCACATCGCCCAGGTGCTGATCCCCATGGAGAAGTTCTACCAGATCCGCGACGGCAAGAAGGTGAGCAAGGAACGCAACTTCTTCCCGGGCTACGTGCTGATGGAGGCGGACCTGACCGGTGAGATCGCGCACACGATCAAGAACCTGCCCAATGTGATCGGCTTCCTCGGGTCGGAGAAGGGGGGAGACCCCGTTCCCCTGCGCCAGAGCGAGGTGAACCGCATCCTGGGCACCGTGGACGAACTGGCGGATGCCGAGGCCACCAGCGTGAACCCCTACCATGTGGGTGAGGGCGTGAAGGTGATCGACGGTCCGTTCAACGGGTTCAACGGGGTGATCGAGGAGATCAACGAGGAGAAGAAGAAGTTGAAGGTGATGGTGAAGATCTTCGGAAGGAAGACCCCGCTGGAACTGAGCTTCATGCAGGTGGAAAAGGAGGTGTAAGCGCAGGGAACCGCGGTCAACAAGCAAGTAAACCCGTCCGAGCCGACCGATGAGGAAGGCGCCATAAGGACACAAACCAAGAACAATGGCAAAGGAGATCGCAGCGCTGATCAAGCTGCAGGTAAAGGGCGGAGCGGCCAACCCGTCGCCCCCCATCGGCCCGGCACTCGGTGCCAAGGGCGTGAACATCATGGAGTTCTGCAAGCAGTTCAATGCGCGCACGCAGGACAAGGCCGGCAAGGTGCTGCCCGTGGTGATCACCGTTTACGGCGACAAGTCGTTCGACTTCATCATCAAGACCCCGCCCGCGGCCGTGCAGATCATGGACGCGGCGAAGATCAAGGGCGGCAGCGGCGTGCCCCACACCAAGAAGGTGGGCAGCATCACTTGGGAGCAGGTGAAGGCCATCGCCGAGGACAAGATGCCCGACCTGAACTGCTTCACCCTGGAGAGCGCCATGAGCATGGTGGCAGGTACGGCCCGCAGCATGGGTGTCACCGTGACCGGGAACAAACCCTTCTAACCCCTGCAGCCATGGCAACCCTGAGCAAGAAGCGCAAAGCCGCGCTGGCGAAGTTCGACGCCAGCAAGACCTACAGCCTGCAGGAAGCGACCCAGATCGTGAAGCAGGTGAGCAACACCAAGTTCGACGCCACGGTGGACATCGCCGTGCGCCTCGGCGTGGACCCCCGCAAGAGCACCGAGATGGTGCGTGGCACCGTGAGCCTGCCGCATGGCACCGGTCGTACGGTGAGCGTGCTGGTGCTGGCCGATCCCGCCAAGTGCGAGGAGGCCAAGGCCGCCGGTGCGGACATGGCGGGCCTGGACGACTACATCGAGAAGATCAAGGGCGGCTGGACGTCCGTGGACGTGATCATCTGCACGCCGGCCGTGATGGCCAAAGTGGGTGCCCTGGGCCGTGTGCTCGGTCCCCGCGGCCTGATGCCGAACCCCAAGACCGGTACCGTGACCATGGACGTGGCCAAGGCCGTGAAGGAGGTGAAGGCCGGTAAGATCGACTTCAAGGTGGACAAGGCGGGCATCATCCATGCGGTGATCGGCAAGGCCTCGTTCGACGCCCAGAAGTTGAGCGAGAACGCCCACGAGATCCTGCAGACCCTGGTGAAGCTGAAGCCCAGCACCGCCAAGGGCGCCTACATCAAGAGCATCAGCATCAGCAGTACCATGAGCCCCGGCGTGCAGGTGGATACCCGCACGGTGCAGGCCTGATAAACAGCACAAGAACATGGCAACCCGTACCGAAAAGGACCAGGCCATCGCGGAACTGGTCGAAGAGATCAAGGCCACGAACGTGCTGTATCTGGCCGACACGTCCTCCATGGACGCCGAGACCACCAGCAACCTGCGCCGCGCCTGCAACAAGGCGGGGATCCGCATGAAGGTGGTGAAGAACACCCTGCTCCGCAAGGCGATGGAGCGCGTGGAGGGCCGCGATTACACCGGCCTGATGCCGACCCTGAAGGGGCAGACCTCCATCCTGTTCGCCGACAAGGGCAACGCCCCGGCGAAGCTGATCAAGGACTTCCGCAAGAAGGACCAGACGAAGCCGGCGCTGAAGAGCGCCTGGATCGACGAGGCCGTCTTCGTGGGAGACGATCAGCTGGTGATGCTGAGCAACCTCAAAGGCAAGGAAGAGCTCATCGGCGACATCATCGCCCTGCTCCAGAGCCCGATCAAGAACGTCATCAGCGGCCTGCAGGGCAGCGGTGGCCAGAAGATCGCCGGTCTGGTCAAGGCACTCGAAGAGCGCGCCGCTTAAACAGACACCGAGGGCGGCGTGAACGTCGCCCCAACGAACGCGTTACGCACAGTCCGCTTCCCCGAACAACAAGTAACAAACCCGAACAATGGCAGACATCAAATCCCTGGGCGATCAGCTGGTGGCCCTCACCGTGAAGGAGGTCAACGAACTGGCCCAGTACCTGAAGGACGAGTACAAGATCGAGCCGGCCGCAGCCGCTGTGGCCGTGGCCGCCGGTCCCGCCGCTGGTGGTGGCGCCGCCGCCGCCGAAGAGAAGACCAGCTTCGACGTGATCCTGAAGAACGGCGGTGCCAACAAGCTCGCCGTGGTGAAGCTGGTGAAGGAACTCACCGGTCTCGGACTGAAGGAGGCGAAGGACCTCGTTGACGGCGCTCCGAAGCCGCTGAAGGAAGGTGTGTCCAAGGCGGACGCCGAGAACCTGAAGCAGCAACTGACGGAAGCCGGCGCCGAAGTTGAGGTCAAGTAAGACCCGCTCAGCGACTGCATCACAGCAGCACGGGAAGGCCCCACAGCGGGCCTTCCCGTCTGTGCTGTGATGATGCCTTTTTGAACGGGCGGTAGGTCCGCCCCCCGGAGCGCTCCGATCCAGCGCCCCGGCGTCCCTCGACAAGTCGGATCACGTACGGTCGTCCTCGTTCTTACTTACGTACCCATGGCCCAGGCGAAGACCAGCTCCAAGCGCAGCAAACGCATCGATTTCGGCTCCAGTGCCCTGTCGATCGAATACCCCGACTTCCTCGACATCCAGCTTCAGAGCTTCGAGGAGTTCTTCCAGATCGACACCCTTCCCGAGCACCGCGAGCAGGAAGGCCTCTTCAAGGTGTTCTCGGAGAACTTTCCCATCACCGACACGCGGAACCAGTTCGTGCTGGAGTTCCTGGACTATTTCATCGATCCCCCGCGCTACAGCATCGAGGAGTGCATCGAGCGGGGCCTCACCTACAGCGTGCCCCTCAAGGCCAAGCTGAAGCTTTACTGCACCGATCCCGAGCATGAGGACTTCGAGACGATCGTGCAGGACGTTTACCTGGGGCAGATCCCCTACATGACCCCCAAGGGCTCGTTCGTCGTGAACGGCGCCGAGCGCGTGGTGGTCAGCCAGCTGCACCGCAGCCCGGGCGTGTTCTTCGGCCAGAGCCGCCACGCCAACGGGACCAAGCTGTACAGCGCCCGCGTCATCCCCTTCAAAGGTTCGTGGATCGAGTTCGCCACGGACATCAACGGGGTGATGTACGCCTACATCGACCGGAAGAAGAAGCTGCCGGTTACCACGCTGCTGCGTGCCATCGGTTTCGAAAGTGACAAGGACATCCTGGAGATCTTCGGCCTGGCCGACGAGGTGAAGGTGACCAAGGCCGCCATGAAGGAGGCCGTGGGCCGCCGCCTGGCCGCCCGTGTGCTGAAGACCTGGGTGGAGGACTTCGTGGACGAGGACACCGGCGAGGTGGTGAGCATTGAGCGGAATGAGGTGCTCATCGACCGTGAGACGGTGATCGAGGAGCTCCATGTGGACCAGATCGTGGAGAGCGGTGCGAAGACGATCATCCTGCACAAGCAGGGCATCAACGCAGCCGACTACGCCCTCATCTACAACACGCTGCAGAAGGACACCTCGAACTCCGAGAAGGAGGCCGTGGAGGTGATCTACCGCCAGCTGCGCAACGCCGAGCCACCCGATCTGGAGACGGCGCGCGGCGTGATCGACAAGCTGTTCTTCAGCGAGCAGCGCTACGACCTCGGTGAGGTGGGCCGCTACCGCATCAACAAGAAGCTGGGCCTGCAGAGCGAGCTCAGCGTGCGGGTGCTCACCAAGGAGGACATCATCTTCATCATCAAGTACCTGATCGAGCTGGTGAACTCGAAGGCCGATGTGGACGACATCGACCACCTGAGCAACCGCCGCGTGCGCACCGTGGGCGAGCAGTTGCACGCCCAGTTCGGTGTGGGCCTGGCCCGCATGGCCCGCACCATCCGCGAGCGCATGAACGTGCGCGACAACGAGGTGTTCACGCCCACCGACCTGATCAATGCCAAGACCCTGAGCTCGGTGATCAATTCGTTCTTCGGAACGAACCAGCTGAGCCAGTTCATGGACCAGACGAACCCGCTGAGCGAGATCACCCACAAGCGCCGCCTCTCGGCACTTGGACCCGGAGGTCTTAGCCGTGAGCGTGCCGGCTTCGAGGTCCGCGACGTGCACTACACGCACTACGGCCGCCTGTGCACCATCGAGACGCCAGAAGGACCGAACATCGGTCTGATCAGCTCGCTCTGCGTGTACTCGAAGATCAACAGCCTCGGCTTCATCGAAACGCCCTACCGCCCCGTGAACGGCGGCAAGGTGGATGTGAAGGCCGATGTGATCTACCTGAGCGCCGAGGAGGAGGACAACAAGATGATCGCCCAGGCCAACGCCTTGGTGAACGAGAAGGGCGAGTTCCAGTCCAACCGCGTGAAGGCCCGCCTGATGGGCGACTTCCCGGTGGTGGAGCCCAAGGAGCTGCACCTGATGGACGTGGGGCCCAACCAGATCGCTTCGATCGCGGCCTCGCTGATCCCCTTCCTGGAGCACAACGATGCCAACCGTGCGCTGATGGGCTCGAACATGATGCGTCAGGCCGTGCCGCTGCTGCGCCCCGAGGCGCCGTTCGTGGGCACCGGCCTGGAGGAGCTCGTGGCCCGCGACAGCCGTGTGCTGCTCACCGCCGAGGGCGATGGTGTGGTGAAGTCGGTGGACAGCGAGCGGATCGTGATCGAGTACAAGCGTTCCGAGGAGGAGCGCATCGTGAGCTTCGAGGGCGACGACAAGGAGTACAAGCTCACCAAGTTCCTGAAGACCAACCAGAGCACCTGCATGAACCTGCGCCCCATCGTGCGCAAGGGCGAGAAGGTGACCAAGGGCCAGACCCTGTGCGAGGGCTACGCGACGCAGGACGGCGAGCTGGCCATCGGCCGCAACCTGCAGGTGGCCTTCATGCCCTGGAAGGGCTACAACTTCGAGGACGCCATCGTGATCAGCGAGCGCGTGGCCTCGGAGGACATCTTCACCTCCATCCACATCGATGAGTACATCATGGAGGTGCGCGACACCAAGCGCGGCCTGGAGGAGCTGACGGCGGACATCCCGAACGTGAGCGAAGAGGCCACCAAGGACCTCGACGAGAACGGCCTGATCCGCATCGGTGCGGAGATCAAGGAGGGCGACATCCTCATCGGCAAGATCACGCCGAAAGGGGAGACCGACCCCAGCCCCGAGGAGAAGCTGCTGCGCGCCATCTTCGGCGACAAGGCCGGCGATGTGAAGGACGCCTCGCTGAAGGCCCCGCCCAGCACCAAGGGGGTGGTCATCGACAAGAAGCTCTTCAGCCGCGCGGTGAAGGACAAGAAGACCAAGGGCAACGAGAAGGCCATCCTGGAGCAGATCGACAAGGAGCAGGACAAGGAGCTCGGCGCCCTGAAGAACCTGCTTGTGGACAAGCTGATGCAGCTGGTCAACGGCATGTCGAGCAACGGCATCCAGAACAAGTACAAGGAGGAGCAGGTCAAGAAGGGCGTGAAGTTCAGCGCCAAGGTGCTGCAGGGCATCGACTTTGTGACCGTGGACCCCACCGAGTGGACCGCCGACAAGAAGGTGAACGAACTGGTGCGCCAGCTCATCCACAACTACAACATCCGCCACAGCGACATCATCGGTGTGTACAAGCGGAAGAAGTTCCAGGTGAGCATCGGCGACGAACTGCCCACGGGCATCGTGAAACTGGCCAAGGTGTACGTGGCCGCCAAGCGCAAGCTGACGGTGGGCGACAAGATGGCCGGCCGCCACGGCAACAAGGGCATTGTGGCCAAGATCGTCCGCGACGCCGACATGCCGTTCCTGGAGGATGGAACGCCGGTGGACATTGTGCTGAACCCGCTGGGCGTGCCGAGCCGAATGAACCTCGGTCAGATCTACGAGACCGTACTGGGTTGGGCCGGCAAGAAGCTGGGCCGCAAGTACGCCACGCCGATCTTCGACGGGGCCACGCACGACCAGATCAATGCCGAGACCGACGAGGCCGGCATCCCGCGCAACGGCAAGACCTACCTCTACGACGGCGGCACGGGCGAGCGCTTCGACCAGCCGGCCACCGTGGGCGTGATCTACATGATCAAGCTGGCCCACATGGTGGACGACAAGATGCACGCCCGCTCCATCGGCCCCTACAGCCTCATCACCCAGCAGCCGCTGGGCGGTAAGGCCCAGTTCGGTGGCCAGCGCTTCGGTGAGATGGAAGTGTGGGCGCTGGAGGCCTTCGGTGCCGCCAACATCCTGCAGGAGATCCTCACCGTGAAGAGCGATGACGTGATGGGCCGTGCCAAGGCCTACGAAGCCATCGTGAAGGGTGAACCCCTGCCCACTCCGGGTATTCCGGAATCGTTCAACGTGCTGCTCCACGAACTGCGTGGCCTGGCCCTGAACGTCTCCCTCGAGTGATCCTCGGGAGGAGCAACTGAACGTCGAACGGAAGCAAGCAACGAGAGCACATGAAGAAGGAAGTGAAGCTGAACAGCAACTTCAACAAGATCGTCGTCAGCCTGGCCAGCCCCGAGCAGATCCTCGAGCGCAGCCACGGTGAGGTGATCAAGCCGGAGACGATCAACTACCGCACCTACAAGCCGGAGCGGGACGGTCTCTTCTGCGAGCGGATCTTCGGTCCGGTGAAGGATTTCGAGTGCCATTGCGGCAAGTACAAGCGCATCCGCTACAAGGGGATCGTGTGCGACCGCTGCGGTGTGGAGGTGACCGAGAAGAAGGTGCGCCGTGAGCGCATGGGCCACATCCAGCTGGTGGTGCCCGTGGCCCACATCTGGTATTTCCGCAGCCTGCCGAACAAGATCGGCTACCTGCTGGGCCTGCCCACCAAGAAGCTCGACCAGATCATCTACTACGAGCGCTACGTGGTGATCCAGCCGGGCACCGCCGTGAACAAGGAGGGCAACCCGGTGCAGTACCTGGATTTCCTGACCGAGGAGGAGTACCTCGACATCCTGGACGCCCAGGGCAAGGAGAACCAGTACCTGGACGACAGCGATCCGAACAAGTTCATCGCCAAGATGGGCGCCGATGCGCTGCACGACCTGCTGAAGCGCCTGGACCTGGACAGCCTGAGCTACGACCTGCGCCACAAGGCCAACACGGAGACGAGCCAGCAGCGCAAGAACGAGGCCCTCAAGCGCCTCAACGTGGTGGAGGCCTTCCGCGATGCCAACAGCCGCCGGTCCAACAACCCCGAGTGGATGATCGTGAAGGTGGTGCCGGTGATCCCGCCCGAGCTGCGCCCGCTGGTGCCGCTGGACGGTGGCCGTTTCGCCACGAGCGACCTGAACGACCTGTACCGCCGGGTCATCATCCGCAACAACCGCCTGAAGCGCCTGATGGAGATCAAGGCGCCGGAGGTGATCCTGCGCAACGAGAAGCGCATGCTCCAGGAGGCCGTCGACAGCCTGTTCGACAACAGCCGCAAGAGCAGTGCCGTGAAGAGCGAGAGCAACCGCCCGCTGAAGTCGCTGAGCGATTCGCTCAAGGGCAAGCAGGGCCGCTTCCGCCAGAACCTGCTCGGTAAGCGTGTGGACTACAGCGCGCGTTCCGTGATCGTGGTGGGCCCCGAGCTGAAGCTGCACGAGTGCGGTCTGCCCAAGGACATGGCCGCCGAGCTCTTCAAGCCGTTCATCATCCGCAAGCTCATCGAGCGGGGGATCGTGAAGACGGTGAAGAGCGCCAAGAAGATCGTGGACAAGAAGGAGCCCGTGGTGTGGGACATCCTGGAGAACGTGCTGAAGGGCCACCCGGTGCTGCTGAACCGTGCACCGACGCTGCACCGTCTGGGCATCCAGGCCTTCCAGCCCAAGCTGATCGAGGGCAAGGCCATCCAGCTGCACCCCCTCGTCTGTACCGCCTTCAACGCCGACTTCGACGGTGACCAGATGGCCGTGCACGTGCCCCTGGGCAATGCCGCCATCCTGGAGGCCCAGCTGCTGATGCTGGCCAGCCACAACATCCTGAACCCGGCCAACGGCGCGCCCATCGCGGTGCCCAGCCAGGACATGGTGCTTGGCCTGTACTACATCACCAAGGGTCGCAAGAGCGACGCCGAGCGGAAGATGAAGGGCGAAGGCATGTCCTTCTACAGCCCCGAGGAGGTGATCATCGCCTACAACGAGGGCCGTCTGGACCTGCACACCTGGATCAAGTTGCGCTGGACCGGCGTGGACGGCAAGGCCCAGATGATCGAGACCACCTGCGGCCGCACCCTCTTCAACGAGGTGGTGCCCGACGAGGTGGGTTTCATCAACGAGGTGCTCACCAAGAAGGCCCTGCGCGACATCATCGGCAAGGTGATGAAGGAGACGGGCGTGGCCCGCACCGCGCAGTTCCTGGACGACATCAAGGACCTGGGCTTCATGAGCGCCTATCGTGGCGGCCTGAGCTTCAACCTCGATGACGTGATGGTGCCTGCCGAGAAGGACAAGCTGGTCGCGGCGGCCCAGGCCGAGGTGGACGAGGTGACGGGGAACTACAACATGGGTCTCATCACCAACAACGAGCGCTACAACCAGACGATCGACATCTGGACGCACACCAACAGCAAGGTGACCTTCACGCTGATGGAGCGCATCAAGACCGATCGCCAGGGCTTCAACTCCATCTACATGATGATGGACAGCGGTGCCCGTGGTTCCAAGGAGCAGATCCGCCAGCTGAGCGGCATGCGTGGTCTGATGGCCAAGCCCCAGAAGAGCGGTGCCGGCGGAGGCCAGGACATCATCGAGAACCCGATCCTTTCGAACTTCAAGGAGGGCCTGTCCATCCTGGAGTACTTCATCTCCACCCACGGTGCCCGTAAGGGTCTGGCCGATACCGCGCTCAAGACCGCGGACGCCGGTTACCTCACGCGTCGTCTGGTGGATGTGGCGCAGGACGTGGTGATCACCAACGAGGACTGCGGCACGCTGCGCGGTCTGGTGGCCACGGCGCTGAAGAAGAACGAGGAGATCGTGGAGAGCCTGTACGACCGGATCCTCGGCCGCACGGCGGTGCACGATGTGTACCACCCGCAGACCGGTGAGCGCCTGGTGTCCAGCGGTGAGAACATCAGCGAGGACATCGCAGCGGCCATCGCCTCGAGCCCCATCGAGGAGGTGGAGATCCGCAGCGTGCTCACCTGCGAGCAGAAGCAGGGCGTGTGCGCCAAGTGCTACGGCCGCAACCTGGCCACCGGACGCATGGTGCAGATGGGCGAGGCTGTGGGCGTGATCGCCGCGCAGTCCATCGGTGAACCGGGTACCCAGCTTACGCTGCGTACCTTCCACGTGGGTGGTGTGGCCGGCAAGATCACCGAGCAGAGCGAGATCCGCGCCAAGTACGATGGCATCCTGGAGATCGACGAGCTGCGCACGGTGAAGAAGAAGGACCGCAAGGGCGAGGACGCCGAGGTGGTCATCAGCCGCAGCGCCGAGATGCGCATCGTGGACAGCAACACCGGCATCGTGCTCACCACGAGCAACGTGCCCTACGGTGCCTACATCTACGTGAAGAGCGGCATCAAGGTGGCCAAGAACGACCTGATCTGTACCTGGGACGCCTACAACGCGGTGATCATCTCCGAGCTGTCCGGTGTGCTGGCCTTCGAGAGCATCGAGGAGAACGCCACCTACCGGGAGGAGATCGACGAGCAGACGGGCTTCGCCGAGAAGGTGATCATCGAGAGCCGCGACAAGCGGAAGAACCCGACGATCCGCATCATGGACCCCAAGGGCAAGGAGGAGCTGAAGACCTACAGCCTGCCGGTGGGTGCCCACATCATCGTGAGCGAAGGCCAGAAGATCGAGGCCGGCGACATCCTGGTGAAGATCCCGCGCAGCTCCGGCAAGGGCGGTGACATCACCGGTGGTCTGCCCCGCGTGACCGAACTGTTCGAGGCGCGTAACCCAAGCAACCCGGCCGTGGTGAGCGAGATCGACGGCATCATCTCCTACGGCAAGATCAAGCGGGGCAACCGCGAGATCATCGTGGAGAGCCGCACCGGCGAGAAGAAGTACTACCTCGTGCCGCTGAGCAAGCACATCCTGGTGCAGGAGAACGACTTCATCAAGGCTGGTCAGCCGCTGAGCGACGGTTCCATCTCCCCGGGCGACATCCTGGACATCCAGGGCCCCACCCGTGTGCAGGAGTACCTGGTGGACGAGGTGCAGGAGGTGTACCGCATGCAGGGCGTGAAGATCAACGACAAGCACTTCGAGGTGATCGTGCGCCAGATGATGCGCAAGGTGGAGATCGAGGATCCGGGGGATACCCGCTTCCTGGAGCGCCAGAGCGTGAACAAGACCGAGTTCATGGAGGAGAACGACATGATCTACGACAAGATGGTGGTCACCGAAGCCGGCGACAGCACCACCTTGAAGGAGGGTCAGATCGTGACCATGCGCAAGCTGCGTGATGAGAACAGCGCCCTGAAGCGCAAGGACGCCCGCCCGGTGGAGGCCCGTCCGGCCAAGCCCGCCACGGCGCGCATCATGCTGCAGGGCATCACCCGCGCCTCGCTGCAGACGGACAGCTTCATCAGCGCCGCCTCCTTCCAGGAGACCACCAAGGTGCTGAACGAGGCCGCCGTAAGCGCCAAGGAGGACCACCTGCTGGGTCTGAAGGAGAACGTGATCGTGGGTCACCTGATCCCTGCGGGCACGGGCATCCGTTCCTACCAGCGCGCGGTGGTGGCCAACAAGGACGAGTACCAGCGCCTCATGGCCGACCGCCTCGAAGCGCAGGAGATCGATGAGTGATCGACCCATCGGCCAGTGAACAGTGAGCGAGCGGCAGGTCATGGACTTGCCGCTCGCCGCTTGCACCGGTCACAACCCCATCAACCGAACCAACATGGCAGACCAGAAGGACCAACCCCGCGGCAACCAGCTGAACATCGAGATCAGTGAGGAGGTGGCCGACGGCATTTACAGCAACCTCGCCATCATCACCCACAGCAACTCGGAGTTCGTGGTGGACTTCGTGCGCGTGATGCCCGGCGTGCCCAAGGCGAAGGTGCGTTCGCGCATCCTGCTCACCCCCCAGCACGCCAAGCGCCTCATGCGCGCCCTGGCCGACAACATCGGCAAGTTCGAGCAGGTGCACGGCCCCATCCGCGATACCGACATGCCCGAGATCCCGATGAACTTCGGAGGTCCGGCGGCGCAGGCATAGGCCAGCAGCAGATCAGCGCGAAGCCCTTCCGAAAGGAGGGGCTTCGTCCGTTTGCAGCTACATGTTCTTGGCTTTCCTGATCCCGAAGACCATCAGGACCAGGAAGAGCGGGATGGAAGGCCAAATGATGCCCAACTTGGTGACCAGTGGGAGCAAGTGATCATCCTTTAGCTTAATCCCAATCGGTCTTGGAGCTTGGGTCGATTGGGTTCCACATTCCAAGGTCTCTGCGCTTAGCAGCTCGATCGGCTGCATTGTTGGTTTGGTTTCGGCACGGGGGAAGTAGATCGCCCAGAGTCCCAAACCATCCAGACTGAATGTGCGCGTGTTCCTTCGGCATGATTCGATGGCATGTATGACGCTGGCATAACTCGCCTTCGGACCGAACCGGACATGAAGTACCGTCGATCGATCATCGCTTTTCGCAAGGCTCTCCAAGCTATCGCGGAAGGCCATTAGGATGGGCAAGTCGGTTTCCAAATCGCCGATACATCGGTAGTCGGGCAGTGTGTCGGAGGGCTTAGGCTGCCAAGCGATCACTTGAAAAGGACTTGTCGGGTCCGAAGCTGCAGGGACGACCATATTGAAGCAACGTTCCTGCCTGAACGCCCGCTGGCCATGGAGATACCACAGGCCCAACGGCAGCATCAGCGCCAAGCTCAACAGCCCCGGTACGTAGTGGATGCGCTTCACCACATGTTGAACGCTCTGGTGGCGTTCTATCGTTTACGCTACGTGCGCTTGCGATCAGAGCTTCATGTTCCGCACCCGCTCCGCCACACTCTCGTCCGCGCACAGCCGCTTCAGTTCCTTCTCGATGTGCTTGGCATAGCCGTCCGTCGCGTAGCCGTGCTTGATCAGGTGCAGGTCCAGCAGCAGGCCGTCGACCGCCTCCCACAGCTGTTCGTCAGGCCTCTGGCCCCAGGGCAGCTTCTCGTATTCGCCCTTCACGGACCCGTAAGCATCGAGGAGGTCGTGCGTGATCATTCCTGCGCCTTCTGGTTGAAGATGATGTAGCCGAAATTGAGGCTCCAGGCCCAGGGTTCGGGCAGGCCATCAAAGTAGCTGAGGTTGAACCACACCGGGCCCACGGGGCTTTGGTAGACCAGCGACCCCGATCCGATGTAGTAGCGCTCGTTGAAGGCGGTGGCCGTGATGGCCTGGTCATCCTCGCCCCGGATGATGGGTTCGTAGGGCTGGAACACAAAGCCCTCCAGACGCAGGTCGAACCGTTCGCGGGCCACGGCCACGATGGTGCGCAGGCCGCCGGCCAGGTACTTGGGCGCCCTGAACTCCGGGATGAAGTAGGTGAAGCTCTCGGGCGTAGGCTGGAAGGCCGGCGCCTGGATGATGGTGGCCGTGTAGTTCTGGAACATCGGCATGGTGCTGAACATGCCCTCCAGCAGGTAGCCGAAGCGCACCACGCCGCGGGGTATGAGGTATTGGTCCAGCGAGGCTTTCACGCTGAGCCATTCGTGATGGTCCTTGAACAAGCTGCCCTCGCCGGAATAGGTGGAACCCGGCTCGGTGCGCTCATCGCCGCCCATGTACCGCAGGGATACGCTGAAGCGATTGCCCGTGCTCGGGTGTTGTTTCCGGTTCAGCGAACTGCGCTCCAACAGCACCCCGGTGGTGAACGCGGTGAAGCGGGTCACGTCGGCGGTGTCCGCGCCGGTGAACTGATCGGTCTGGTAGTATTCGTCCTCCGTCTCCAGCAGCTTGGCATCCAGGCGGAGCTGGCCTTTGTTCCCGAGCCCGAGGCCCATGTTCGCCCCGCCCCAAGCCTCCCGGTGCACCACGAAGGAAGGCTTCACTTCATCGAAGAAGGTGGTGAAGGAGCGGAAGTAATCCCAGCGTTGCAGGGTGAACAGCGGCTCCAGGTACAGCGGCAGTCGCGTGGAGAGGTCGGCGCGCAGGCGGATCTGTCCCGATGCGTAGAATTTGCCGAAGTAGGAGATCGCGTCCACGTGCGCAGAGGACCGACCGAAGAGGTTGAGCCGCAGCGCCACCATGCCCGTGTTCACCGGCCGGGAGGAGAGCAGCCCGCCGAAGCGCACCTGCAGGTCCTTTTCAGGCTTCACATACAGGTCGAGGTCGTACGTGCTGCGGTCCTTCACGTACGTGGCCTTGGGGTAGAGGAGCGCGATGTTCTTGTCGGCATACAGCCGGAAGTAGCCGGACTTCAATTGGCTGATGTCGAGCTGCTCCTCCGTTGGCGACAGGAGGGCTTTCACATAACGCGTTTGGGACCTGTTGGCGCCATGGATGCGCAGGTCACCGAAGACCATCGGGGGAAAGGAGGCCCGGAACGATCGGCGCCGCACTTCCAGCTCCGACCGCGATACCCGGCGTTGCACCTGGGCGAGGATCTCGGGCATGCGTTCCATCGCGTAGCGGTATCCGTCGTCGATGGCCACGGACGGGTCGCTGAAATCGAACAGCGAGGTGGACGTACGCGGCTCAATGATGACGCCGTTCTCGCAGATCACCGAGAAATTGGTGGGCTCCTGCACCATGGCCCGCAGCTGGCTCAAAAGGTCGTCCTCGTTCGGGGGCGGTGAGTTGCTGGAGACGTTGCTCCCGATGATGATGTCGGGGAAGAAATCCTCGTACATCACATCGCTGGGGAAGTTGTTGTACAGCCCACCATCCATCATCAGGTGGCCCTCCACGCGGATGGGCTTGAAGTAGAATGGATAGCTCATGCTGGCGCGGATGGCCTGGGCCAGGTCGCCTGTGCGGAACACGCGGGCCTGTTGGGCGGTGATGTCCGAGGCCACGCAGCGGAAGGGCACGAACAGGCTGTCCATCTGGCCTGCCGCCGCAGCCGTGGCAGGGGCGAAGGTCCTCATCTGTTCGAAGTCGAGGAGGACGGGGCTGCGCAGGTTCGTGGGCAGGCTGGTCTGCAGCAGGGTGTCCAGGTCGAAGCGCAGGTTGATCAGCGAGGCGTCCGGGGTTTCCTGCTTGAAGAAGTAGGTGTAGGCCGGCTCCACGCCGCCATCCGCCATCAGTTGGAACTGCTCCGTGCGGAACAACGAGTCGATCTCCCAGGGCGAGAACCCGGCGGCGTAAAGGCCGCCGACCAGTGCCCCCATGCTGCTACCGGTGATGTAGTCGATCGGGACGCCATTCTCCTCCAGGGCCTTCAGCACACCGATGTGGGCCATGGCCGTGGCACCGCCGCCACTGAGCACCACCCCCACGCGCTGCGCGCTGCCGGAGGCGATCAGGCAGAGCAGGCAGGTGAACAGGAGGGCGGTCCGGCGCATGGGCGGGGTCCGGACAAAAGTAGGGCCACCCTTGGCGGCGGGTGAACCGTTCAGCCCTGCCTGAGGCCGCTGAAATAGGCCGGGGCCTTCAAGAGCCGGCTGCCATACCAGCTGAAGAGCTCACCGTCCACCAGGTTCACCGGCGTGCCGGGGCAGATCATGTTGAACTCCAGCATGTGTTTTTCGGCGAAGGGATAGGGTTCCGAGGAGAGCAGGATCACATCGGGGTCGGCTGCCGCGAGCTCTGCCGGGGTGATCTCTGCGTAGCGCTCGTTGCGCTGGGCGAACACGTTGATGAAGCCCGCGCGGCGCATCATGTCGCTGATGAAGGTATCGCCGCCCGCCACCATCAAGGGGGCGCGCCAGATGAAATAGGCGGCGCTCAGCGGTTCGGTGGGTGATCGCAATTGTGCAAAGGCATCGGCGATCCGCCGGACCATGTTCTCCGCCTGTGCTTCGGTACCTGTCAAGGAGCCGATCTGGAGGATCATGTTGCCTGCGTGATGGAGGCTCTTCACATCGCTCATCCACACGGGGAACTCCTGCTCCAGCGCTTCGATGTCCTCCCGGCTGTTCTCCTCCTTGTTGCCGATGACCAGGTCGGGCTTGAGCGCACGGACCTTGCCCATGTCCACCTTCTTCGTTCCTCCCACACGCGACTTGCTATGGAACCAGGCCTCCGGGTGGATGCAGAACTTGGTGATGCCCACCACGCGGTCGCCGAGTCCCAGGTCGTGCAGCAGTTCGGTCTGCGAGGGCACGAGGGAGATGATGCGCTCCGGGTGGTCGGGCACCTGGAGGGTGCGGTTCATCTGGTCGAGGACGGAGCGCATAGTCATTTCAAGCTGTCCTGCGCCATTCCACTCTTCAGGTATGCGCCTATCTGCCAGAGGAACTCATTCGTCCTCGATCCTGTCTGGAGGTCGCACTGACGTTGTGCGCGTTGTTCCACCTGCCTGCCGTACGCGACGAAACCAGCCCACGGATCCTCCTCGTGGGCGATCATGAGTTCATGGGCGATGGCCTTGGTCCACAGCAGCAGGCCTTCGTGACCGTCGCAGCCGTTCTCCCAGCAGCAACTCAAGAAATGGCACGGGTTTGCCAGGAGTTGATCGTGCAACAAGAGCCCTAGCGCTTCTGAGTAGGCGCCGTCCGCCTTGGCTATGGAGCGCAGGATGATCGTGGAATAGAAGTCGTGTTGGTCCGAGCGCTGGAAACTATCGAGCAGGGCCAGCGCTGCGGCCTCGTCACTCAGGTCCCATTCACTGCCATCCGCGATGCTGCGCGCCAGTGGAGATGCCGTCCGGTAGCCGCTCATGGCACGTGGGTCGCAAGGGTCGATCATTCCTGCAGGGGTGATCGCCTCAGCTGCAGCGGCATCATCCTTGGCGGTATCGAAGCCCGAGGAATCGAATGGGTTCGTCTTTCCTGGATCCCGGCCACCACCGGCCACGAGCAGCGCGACGGACAATGACAAGGGGACAGCCCGTGCGTTCACCGCAGCTTCCCGATGATATCCTGTTTCGTCAGGATCCCGAACCCGTTCGGCTGTTCCACCAACACCGCCGGACTGCCATTGCCCAACCGCTTCGCGACTTCTTCCAAGGTAGCATCCAATTGCACCACGGGCAGGGCCGGACCCATCACCACCCGGGCCTTCTGGGTGCGCACGTCGGCGTCCTCCAAGATGGCATCGAACAGACGGGCGTCGGTGATGGTGCCCACGGGCTTTCCGCCCTCGAACACGGGCAGCTGGTCGATGTTATGCTTGCGCATCTTGTCGATCGCGTGCAGCACGGGCTCTTCGGACTCCACGCTGAGCAGCGCGAGCTCCTTGCCCTTCAGCAGGTCGCCAGCGGTGGGCTTTTCCTCCACCAGGAAACCGCGCTCGCGCATCCAGTCGTCGTTGAACATCTTGCCGAGGTAGCGCGTGCCGTGGTCGTGGAAGATCACCACCACTACGTCCGTGGGCTTCAGCATGTGCTTCATCTGCATCAGGCCCGCCATGGCCGCGCCCGCGCTGTTCCCCACGAAGATGCCCTCGTCCTTCACGATCTTCCGCGTGTAGATGGCGGCGTCGCGGTCGGTCACCTTCTCGAAGTGGTCGATCAGGTCCATGTCCACGTTCTGCGGCACGAAGTCCTCGCCGATGCCCTCGGTGATGTACGGGTAGATCTCGTTCTTGTCGAAGATGCCGGTCTCCTTCAGCTTCTTGAAGACGGATCCGTAGGTGTCGATGCCCCAGAGCTTGATGTTCGGGTTCTTCTCCTTCAGGTAGCGCCCGGTGCCGCAGAGTGTGCCGCCTGTGCCCACGCCCACCACGAGGTGCGTGATCTTCCCATCGGTCTGGTCCCAGATCTCTGGCCCGGTGCTCTCGTAGTGTGCCTGCCGGTTGCTGAGGTTGTCGTACTGGTTGGCCTTCCAGCTGTTGGGCACCTCGTTCACCAGGCGGCTGCTCACGCTGTAGTAGCTGCGCGGGTCCTCGGGGTCCACGTTGGTGGGGCACACGATCACCTCCGCCCCGAAGGCGCGCAGGGCGTCGACCTTCTCCTTGCTCTGCTTGTCAGTGGTGGTGAAGATGCACTTGTAGCCCTTGATGATGGCCGCAATGGCCAGGCCCATGCCGGTGTTGCCGCTGGTGCCCTCGATGATGGTGTAGCCGGGCTTCAACAAGCCCGCCTTCTCGGCATCCTCGATCATCTTCAGGGCCATGCGGTCCTTGATGCTGTTGCCAGGGTTGAAGGTCTCCACCTTGGCCAGCACGGTGCAGGGCAGGTCCTTGACGATGCGGTTGAGCTTCACCATGGGCGTGTTGCCGATGGTGCTGAGGATGTTGGCGTGGATCTTCATTCGTTGGGCGCCGAAGCCTTGGGCGAAGGCGGCGCCACGAAGGTAGGACCGCGCGACCGGTCGGGTAGGGGCGGAGGTCCGGGAGGAGCGATGCGGTCGTCGCCCTTATTCGAACCGGATGGCCTTGGCGGGTGCGATGCGGCTTACCAGCATGCTGGGCAGGACCAGCGCGGCCACGCACACCAGCAGGGTACCCGCATTGAGCAGCAGGATGGGCCAGAGGTCCAGGTCCACGACCACCCGGTCCACGTAATAGGTCTCCACAGGCAGCTTCACCAGCCCGAAGCGTTGCTGCAGCCAGGCAAGGCCAATGCCGAGCAGGTCACCGAGCAGGATGCCCACACCAAGGATGTAGGCCGCGTCCACGAGGAAGATGCGGCGGATGGCCCCGTTGCTGCTGCCCAGGGCCTTGAGAATGCCGATCATGGTGGTGCGCTCCAGGATCAGGATCAGCAGGGCGGAGGTCATGTTGATGATGGACACGATGATCATCAGGATGATCACCACCAGCACGTTCTTGTCCAGCAGTTGCAGCCAGGTGAACAGCTCGGGGAACCGATCGCGCACGCTGGTGCTGCGGAGTTCGGTGGGGAGGTATTTTTCATACACCAGGTCGTCCAGGCGCATCAGGTCCTCGTAACGGTCCAGTGTTACCTCGAAGCCGCCGACGTATTTGGTGTGACTACCTCCGCTGCCGCCCCGCTCCACCTTCAGGTCCTCCGACCTCAGCGGTGTGCTCTGGGCATCCCGGGCCATGGGGATGAATTGCACCCAGGCCGTGTCCGGAATGGTGTGGTCCTCATCGTGCACCACCAGCGTGATGCGCGCCGTGTCGATCGCGGAGTTCCCGGGCCCACTGCTTGGTGCCGCCGGGGGAACTCCCCGATGTAGGTCGATGCGGTGCGGACCGCGGCCCTCCAGCTCCCGACCAAGCCATTCCATGGTGTATTTGCGGTCGCCACCAAAGGCGAGCCCTTCGATCTCCACATAGCGGCCCTGCTCCAGCTCACCCACGCGGATCTCCGCCTTCAGGCCCCATTGGGAGAAGCGTTGCAGGTGGCCGATGTCGATCAGCACCAGTTGATGGTCGATCTGCTCGATGCCGGTCTCGTAGATGCCGCTGACATGGAACTTCCGGGGGCGGATGTCGTCACGCCCCTTGATGAGGTAGACGGTGATGGTGTCATCGACCTCGATGCGCAGCCGGTCGGCCAGGTAGCGGGAGAGGAGGAGGTCGATGGACCGCTCGGGGTCGCCGATCACCGGCACACGGCCGCTCACGAGGTGCTCCTGCATGAAGGTCCAGTCGTGGTCGGTACCAACGCCTTTCACCACCACGCCTTGGATCTCCTGGTCCGTTTCGATGATGCCGGGCTTGGTGGCATAGATCTGGATGTGGGCCACGCCGGGCACCGTGTCCAACCAGGGGTAGAACGACTGGTCCACCGGGATGCGCGGGGTCTCCTTCGGGTCGCTCTGCCACAGCGCGGTGATCTGGAGGTGGCCGCCGGCCCCGGTTACCTTCGCACGGACCTCGCGTTGGAACCCCCGGGTGATGCCCACCGTGAGGATCATGACCGCCATGCCCACCACGATGCCCAGCACGGCAATGACCACGATCGGACGTGATAACGACCGTTTGTCCGCTTCGTCCGGGCGAAGGATGCGGCGTGCGATGAAGTGGACGAAGCTCACGTGGCGTGGACCTTCCGGGCAGTGGACGAAGATAGCGGGGGCCATCCTCGTGGCCGGGTCATTGCAACGAGCGACCATTGCCCAACCATCCGTGCTGCTCTCCCAGAAGCCTGTGCAAGTGGTGGTGGGTGCCGAACGGATGGACCAGTACCTGCACCGGTTGGTGGACCGACACGTCGCCGTGGTGACCAACCAGACCGGACGGGTGGGACAGGCCCATTTGGTGGACACCCTGCTGGCGGCCGGTGTTCAGGTGGTGAAGGTGTTCGCGCCGGAGCACGGTTTTCGCGGCGAGGCCGATGCCGGTGAGCATGTGAAGGATGGCAGGGACGCACGCACCGGACTTCCGCTGGTCTCGCTCTACGGGTCCAACAAGAAGCCGCGGCCCGAGCAGTTGAAGGATGTGGATCTGCTTGTGTTCGACATCCAGGACGTGGGCGTGCGTTTCTACACCTACATCAGTACCCTGCACTATGTGATGGAAGCGGCTGCCGAGAATGGCAAGGCCGTGGTGGTGCTGGACCGCCCCAACCCCAACGGGTTCTATGTGGATGGGCCGGTGCTCGACACGGCCTACACCTCGTTCGTGGGCATGCATCCCGTGCCGCTGGTGCATGGCATGACCGTGGGCGAGTATGCCCGCATGATCAATGGCGAGGGCTGGCTGAAGGGCGGTCGCACCTGCGACCTGTTCGTGGTGCCCTGCACCGGCTACGACCATGAGCTGATGTACACGCTGCCTGTTCGCCCCTCGCCCAACCTGCCCAACATGAGCGCGGTCTACCTCTACCCATCACTGGGCTTGTTCGAAGGCACCATTGTGAGTGTGGGCCGCGGCACGGACCAGCCGTTCCAGTGCATCGGCTATCCAGGGAATCCGGTGGGGCAGTTCCGGTTCACGCCGCGCAGCGTGCCTGGGGCCAAGGAACCGCCGCATCGGGACATGGAATGCACGGGCATCGACCTGCGGGCCTTCGGCACGGTGCAGAGCCGCATGGAGCGGAAGGTGAGCTTGCACTGGCTCATCGGGCTGTACCGCGAGGCGCCGGACAAGGCCGGGTTCTTCCTGGCCAACCGCTTCATCGACAAGCTGGCCGGCGGCCCAGACCTGCGGGAGCGCATCGTGCGCGGTGAGGATGAGGATACCATCCGGGCCTCCTGGCTGCCCGCCTTGAACGCGTTCAAGAAGGTCCGTGACAAGTACCTGCTCTACGACGACTTTCATCGCTGAGCCTGTTCTGCGATCGAGCTGCCGGTCCATGGGGCCTCGTACAAGGCTTGTCCAGTTGCGTGATCGATGTCCCAAGCTGCAACTGCGATGGTCCGTCCTTCACGCGGGCGCTTCCGTGCGTGCCGATCCATGTGATCCCAGTTGGAAGCGACCGCGGGTCGTGACCCAATGGTTCAACATCGCCAGGGAGCGTGCATCCGTTCCACCTAAGGGGCAAGCGATGATGCGAGCATGAGGGCCATCCATGTCACGGGCCATCTATCATCCATGTTTCGGTGGTCCTGGTCTGTGGATCTCGTGCCGGCGGGACGGTTCCCATGCGGCCTTGTTCAGTTCCAGGTGCCACGGTTAAAAGCATCGCATGTCCTTCGGGTGAGGCCAAGGGTCAGCGGCGGTCGGGCATCACGGCCCTGATCAATCGTACGTCGGGCATGTTCCCTTCGGATCGGTCCCACCACCAGCGGCCGCCCTGGCCGGCTGGAAGCAGAACGCCCCGCCCACCTTGCGGTGAGCGGGGCGTCCGCTTTCAGTTCTCAGCCGATCACTTGGCGATCACCAGGCGCTCGGTGTAGCGCTTGCTTCCGGCGGTGATGTTCACCATGTAGACACCGCTGGCGAGCTCGCTCATGGCCATCTGCTGGTAGATCATGCCGTCGTTCACGGGGATCACCTTGGCCACGACGCGAGCGCCGCTGAGGTCGAAGATGTCCACGCTCACGGTCTCCACGCCCTCTTCAACTGCGCTCAGGCTCAGGGTGAGCTGGTCGCCGTTGTTGGGGTTGGGGAACATGGCCAGTTCAGCATCGGCGATGGAGCCGGTGCCGGGCAGGGCCATGGTGGCTGGGCTGCCGGTGATGGTCACGTTGCACACATCGCCCCAAGGTAGGCTGGTCACACACCACTGGCCGTTCTTGAAGGCACGCACCTGCACCTGGTAAGTGCCATTGGGCAGGGCGGGCGTCCAGTTGAGCTGCAGCACCGGCGTGGTCGTGGTGCGCACCACCGGCGTGGCCAGCTCGGCGTTCGTCCAGCGGAACTGGTACTGGGTGGCACCGTCCACCGGCTTGGCCACCACCTTGCTCAGCGAGCTGCCACCCCAGGTGCGGGTAACGCCGCAGCTGAAGTTCACGTTGCCGGGGATGTCCATCAGCTTGGTGAGGGGGCATGCGGCCTGGGCCGGGTTGATCATGAAGCGGCACACCGGACCCCAGGCACTGTTCACGCCATTGACGCGGCTGCGCACCTTGACGTTCATCAGCACGTTGGCCGGGATCTGGTTGGGGCTCCAGTTGTTGATGCGGGCATGGCAAGCGCGGATGGCGCTGGCCGGGCCGAATCCATCGCTGGTGGCGTGGTTGCGGAACTTGATGTAGCCGTAGGTGCCGTTCGGGTCGAACCACCAGAACTGGTAGCCGTCGTCGGTCTGGTCACCCACCTGCCACTGCGCGCTCACGGCCGGGTTCTCAGCCGCCACGATGAACTGGTTGTTCACCCAGTCCAGCTTGTCGCAGCTGGTGAAGATCAGGCGGTCGGTGCCCAGCGGGAGGCAGAAGCCACCGTTGCCGATCACCGCGCTCACGCTGCCGCTGGTGAAGTTGTTGCGGTTGTCAATGATGCGCTGCTGGCCTGCGCTGGTGCGCAGGATGTAGCCACCATTGGCGATACCGTCACCGCCAGCGTCAAGCACCACCAGGTAGTAGCAACCATCAGGCAGGCAAGTATTCACCGTGATGGTCGCATTGGGTGCAGGCAGGCCGCTGCCGCTCTGGGCCAGCACGTTGGTGCCCTGACCACGCAACTCCCAGCTGATCTGGTTCGGGTTGGCATCGGTCTGGAACTCCAGTACCAGGTCCGTGGTGCACTGCTGGCCAATGCACTGGCAGCTGCTGTTGATCGTACCGATCACGAAGCCCGGTCCTGCATTACAGGCCTGGCCGATCTGACCGAACAGGTTCGGGCAGTTGTCCAAGCAATCGATCACACCATCACCATCGGTATCGGTGGTGTTGATGGTCACCGTAACATCGGCCGTGCTCGGCGCGCAGGGGGCAAGGCTGGTGATGGTCCAGCGCAGCACGATCGGACCTGCACCACCCGTGTGGGTGAAGGTGCTGTTGCCCGCGCTCGCATCGCTGAAGGTACCCGTACCGCCGCTCACGATGCTCCACGCACCAGTTCCCACCGTGGGGGTGTTACCGCCCAGATCCAGGGTCGCGGTGTTGGCGCAGATCGTTTGCGCACCACCGACGGTGGCCGTGGTCGGCGGCTCGTTCACGTTCACCGTCACCGTGTTGCTCGTGGTACAGCCGTTGTTGTTGGCTGTGGCCGTGTAGGTGGTGGTGCTGGTGGGCGAGGCCGTCACACTGGCTCCGGTGGAGGAGTTCAGACCGGCACCCGTCCAGGTGTAGGTCACGTTGTTGAACTCGAACACCAAGCCCCAGCTGGTGATACTGCCGGCGTCACCGCCGGTGTCATCGAACACATACAGGCCCCAGTTCCCGTTCGGGTTGCCGCTGAAGTTGGCCAGGTTCGCGGTGGTGGCAGAGACGGGCGTCGTACCGCCGAAACCACCATTGTTCACCACTCCATAGGTGCCCGAGGCCGGGAATCCGGTCGTCGGGAGTGCAGGTGCGCCTGTCTCGAAGACATAGTCGCGGCCAGTTACACCTCCCGAACCTCCGATGGCATCTGCGAAGATGATCGAGCTCTGGCCCGCAGGGGAGATCAGGGCCACATCCACGTCAACTGGCCATGTATGACTGAAGCCGTTGATCAGCACCTGCTTGACCGTGACACCACTGGTGGGCAAGCCGCTCACGGCAATGGTGCTGGGGTACGGTCCTGCATTGCCGGCGGGGTTGATGGTGATCGCACCGCCGCTATAAGCCTGGTTGCCCACCGCGCTGGCGGAGGCCGTGAGGCTTGCCGTACCACCCACGCAGATCGTGGCTGGTGTGGCGTTCATCGTCGGCGTGCTCGGGGTCACGCTCACCAGAACGTTCACCGGGGTTGCGGTCTGGCTGCAGCCGTTCAGCGTGGCCACGAAGGTGTAGGCACCGCTGTTGGCCAGTGCTGCCGATGCAATGCTCGGGTTCTGCTCCGTGCTGGTGAATCCGCCAGGACCGGTCCATTGGTAGCTGGTGCCAATGTCGCTGGTGCCGGTGAAGTTCAGCGGAGCACCGGTGCAGGCCAGGCTGGCCGATGCACTGGCCGTCGGCTGCGGGCGCGCGTCCACCGTGGTGGTGGCCGTGGCCGTGCCGCCGCAGGCATCCGTGATCACACAGGTCCACGTGCCGGCGATACCCGCGTTCACCTGCTGGAGGCTGCCGGCCGCCGCGTTGTTGGGGTCGGTCCAAGCGTAGGTGTAGGGAGGGGCACCGCTGGTGGCGTTCGCCGTAAGCTGCACATTGCCCGTGCCGCAGAAGAAGGGCGAGGCCGGGGTGATGTTCGCCTGTCCGGCTGCCAGGGTAGCGTTCACAGTTACCGTCACCGGGGTGGGTGCAGAGCTGCAACCAGTGCCCGTGGCCACCACGTTCAGGGTGTAGGCGCCAGCGGGGGCGTTGCTGAAGGTGGGGTTGGCCACGTTCGTCGCGCTCAGGTAGATGTCACCCGTGCCGCTCCAAGCGAAGGATGCAGCCGGGGTACCACCGGACACCACGATCGTGTAGTCCTCCACAGCGCCCCAAGTGAAAGCACCGCAGGGGTTCAGTGGCAGTGTGCCACCTTCCCAATGCATGACACGCATCCGGGTCGAACCGTTCTGCGCGGTCAAGGGCACGGTGAAGGTCATGGTCGCAACACCGATCGGGCTGGCAGGTCCAGCTTGGCCAATGGCCTCACCGCCCTGGAACACGCCATCGCGGTTCCAGTCGATCCAAGCCTGGGCTACAGCGGTGAAGTTGCCTCCACAGGTGCCGTAGTTGCCGCTCAAGGTGTAGGTGTTACCTGCGATCAGGTCAGCGCTCTGTGCCGTGTAGTCGCCCACACCGACGTCCGTGCACGGAGAGTTGTTGTTGATCGTGGTCGTCGCACCCACCAACGTGATGTTCAGGATGTCCGTGTCAGCGGTGCTGGTCGGACCCACTCCGGTCACACAATAGGCAGCAGGTGCCTGCAAGGTGGCAAGCAGCTGGCTGCTACCCGTACCTGCGCAGATCGTGGATGGGGTTGCCGTCACCGATGCGATGGTCGGCGGGGTGGACACCGTTACCACCGTGGTGGTCGTGCCGGTGCAGGACCCGAGCGTAGCCGACAACGTGTACGTACCCGCGTTGGTCGTAGTGGCGCTTGCGGTCACGTTCGGTGTCAGCGTGGTGTTGTTCGTGAATCCACCAGGACCCGACCAGTTGTAGCTGTCGAATATCGTGGCAATGTTGCCCGTGAGGTTCAGCGGCTGTCCCACACAGAGCGGACCGTTGTTCGTGGCGGTCACGATCGGGGTGGTGAGCACCTGGAAGGACCAATCGGCGCAACCGGTCGCGGCGCCCAGGCTGATGCGGGGCTGCACACGCCAGCGATACTGACCAGCGGCCAGCGCGCCCGGCAGGGTGTAGGTGGTGCCAGGCTGGTTGCTGCTCACCAATGTGGTGGGCGAACCCGTGCCGGGATCCAGGTACACGTCATAGCCGGTGGCACCAGCGGAGGCCGGCCAGCTCAGCGCGGTCGGCGAGCACAGCAAGGCGCCATCGGCCGGTGAGGTGGGGGCAGGGATGCACGGCGGGGCCGGACGGCTCCAGCAGATGGTGAAGGGACCACCGTTCGGGCTGGTGGAGGTCACGCGCACCAGGTAGGTGGTGTTCACAGCGAGCAGACCACCAATGCCCGTGCTCGGGGCGGTCCAGCAAGCACCGATGGGGGAGGCCGCACAGCTGGTGTACAGCTGGTAGCTCAACGTGCCACCGGTATTGTTGGTGAAGCTCAGCGTGGTGCCTGCCACGGACGTACCCGTGGTGAAGCTGTACCACACATCGCGCAGCGTACCCGATGCGTTGCAGGGCGGGGCCGGACCCAGGTTCGTGGCATCGAAGGTGGTACCGCTCGTGGCCAGAGTGGCGCACTGGCTGGTGAGCACTTCCGTCAGCGCCACCGCATTGCTGCAGGCATCGTTGGCCGGTGGGCAGGTCAGGTCACGCACAAAGTTGCCTTTGTTGCGGTTGCAAGGCGCCAACAGGCCGTCGTTGAACAGCAGGCGCACGTTCACCGTGCTCAGCAGGGGGGTGCCTGCTGCGATGTTCACCGTTACACCGTTCAGGATGTCTGCACTCTGGAACCAGGCACTGGTCTGGGCAGGTCCGCCGTCCACAGACCAGCGAACGGCCACGGAGTCAGCGGTTCCCGGGTCGAACAGGTCAACGTCCAGCGAGAAGGTGGAGGTGCCGCAGTTGGTCACCGGGGTCACCACGGCATCAGGCTGCAGGCAGGCCGGCAGACAGCTTACGGTGAACACCCATGCGCTCTGCTGACCATCCGCGCAGCTGTTGCTGCCGTCGCTCTCGATGTCCATGAAGATCTGGTTGCCAGCGCTGATGCCCGTGGCAGGCGGCAGCACAGGGAAGCTGCCGGTGATCTCCGGGATCGTCGGGAAGCCCGTATTGGCCGTACCACTGAAGGCACGCACGTTGTCGTTCGGGCTCTGCATGGTGCCCTGCTCATAGCTCAGCACCAGCTGCTGGCCCGGAGGCGCGGTGAACTGCCAGCTGCGGGTGTCGTTGTTGCCGTAGCAGTGGTAGATCGTCACCGGCTCCGCATCACAATCCGTGATGGTGATGGGGCAGGTGCTGAAGAAGCCACCCAGGTTGGTGGTGCACAGCGTACCGTTCGTCAGGCGGACGAAGATCGTCTGACCCGCCGAGAAGGTGCCGGGTATGCTCACCGGGGTGTTCAGGGCCACGTTGTTCAGGCTCGTCGGTGAAGCGAACGTGGGGTCGTTCACGCTCCACTGGATGTTGGCTTGGCTACCGCTGCCGGCGCTGGTCACGGTGACCGCCGCCGTGTACGTGCCATTCACACAGTTCTCCGTCAAGGCTACGGAGCCAACTGCGCTGCCGCACACGCTCAGGGTGTAATCCTCCACTTCACCCACGTTCGAGGTGCCGCAGGAGGTGGCGTTCGGGCCATTGGTCGTCCGGTGCAAGCGGATACGCATCCGGTAGTTGCCCGCAGCCAGACCGGAAGGAATGGTGATCGTTCCGTTCACCTGGTTGGGGTCACCCAAGGCCAGCGGCGTCGACGTGAACAGGGTCTCACCGGCATCCGTGAAGTCCAGGTCGTTGTTGAAGTCCACAAAGACCACGACCTGGCCACCCACGATGGGGGTGCCTATCAACACCTGCATCGGGTAAGTGGTGTTGGGTGCCACGTTGCCCACAATGCTGGTGAAGTCCGTGTAGGTGGAGGTCAGCAGCGAGGTGTTGTTGATGACCGAGCCCGACGTACCAACGGACACGATCGCGATCTGCTCAGAGGCAGCGGAAAGGCTGCTGGCCGCGCAATAGCCCGTGAAGATCGGCAGGCCGGCGCTCCACTGGCTGGGGCCGTTGGGGCCGCAGTTGCCGCGCACGTACACGATGTAGTTGGTATTGGCCACCAAGGGAGAGGCCGTGTAGGTGGTCACACCTGCGGCCACGCTGCCGCTGTTGGCCAGGCCCGTAGGCCCGGAGCCGGGTGCACCAGCCGTGCGCACTTCGATATCAAACCCGTTGGGGGCTCCCGTGTCCGTCCAGTCCACCGTTACGCTGGTGGCGCTCAGGCCCGTTTGGGTCACACCCGTTGGAGCCGGCGTGCACAGCAGCGAACGCACGCAGATGGAGAACGAACCGCCAGGAACGGTGCCCGTGCCGGCATGGTACACGCGCACGAAGTAGGTGTTGCCCACCGTGGTGGCGAGCTCCACACTTTCAATGCCGGCCGCACCCGTGGCGTTCAGGCACTGGATCGAGGTGCCTGTGCAGGTGCCGGGGGCCAGGCCACCGTCGAAGATCTGCACCGCAGGGTCGAAACCAGCATTGCCGGACACGGTGATGGCCGTGAGGGCGTTGGTGGCCGTGAAGCTGTACCACACGTCGTCGTCAGGCGTGCCGCACACCGCAGCATCAGGAGATGCGGTGGCATCACCCGTGGACACATCGGTGCGCGAGTTGGTGGCCACGCAGCTGTTCTGCGAAGCATCCAGGCTGATGGCACCGGCGCAGTTGTCGTTCTGCAGCGGTGAGAACACCACGATGCCGAACTCACCCGTGATGCCCCAGTCCGGGCTGTCGATGGTCACCGTGGGAGCCACGGTGTAGTTGTTGCCACCGAAGAAGCCGAGGTTGGTGCCCGTCAGCGTGGCGATCACCTGGCTGGGACTGGTGGGGTTGGTCAACGCACCGGCAGCCATGGTGCCATCGCCACCCGAGAAGGTGACGAGCGGACCTTGGTTGGAGGCGTTGTAACCGAAGGCCTGGGCAGGCACTGAGTAGTTGGTGCCCGGGGTCGTCACGTTCAGGGCCGAGACCACACCGCCGGCTACGCTGGCGGTGACCTGGGCCGTTACGCCAACCCGATCATGGTACACACGCACGAAGTAGTCCTGGCCCACCGTGAGGCCGGTGAGCACGGCGTTCGCCACACCGCCCTGAGGGCCGGTGCCGCTGCCACCAGGTACCGGAACGTTGCTCTGGTCGTACACCTCCACGCGGGGGATGAAGCCGCCCGAGGCGTAGATCCGCACCGTGGCGTTGGGGGCGTTCGCGTTGAACTTGAACCACACGTCCTTCTGCTGTCCACCCGTGTTCAAGCTGGTGCCAGCGTCAGGTGAAGTGGACGTGGTGGAGAAACGCGTGGAGTACACGTTGGTCGTGTTCGAGGGCCCGTGCCAGGCGATGTTGCTGGGGAAGGAGGCCAGTGCCGGACGCGTGATGGCGTTGGCGATGTCATCGTTGCTGGGAGGCGTGGTTGGCGCAGGACCCGGGTCCACGTAGCTGCCCGGCGTGAACACAACACGGCTGCGGGGTGCAGGGCACTCCGCGAGGCCGTTCGCACCCCAACCAGGGATGCTCGAGTTCAGGTTGCTGAAGCTCGTGGTGTTCGCCACTTGCTGCTGGAAGATCTGACCAGGCAATGCCGGAGCAGTGACCAGACCACCGCTCAGACCACAGGAGTAGCTGTAGCGCACGTTCTGGGTGCCGTTGAACGGCTGCATGTCCCCATAGTTGAACGTGATGGTGTTGTCGTTGCCGTTCAGCACCACCTGCCAGTAGAGCTGTGGGCCTGCCAGACCGAAGAACGTGGTGTTGAACCACTCCACGGTCACCACCTGGCCTGCGATCCGGTAGTAGATCACATTGCCCGTCTGGTTCAGGTCATCGTAGAACGGTGCGATCACGTTCCGCTTGCCAGAGTTGGACGTGCCTTGAGCGACAGCGCCAAGGGTGTTGTCCCAGCTGCTGCCAGTGGTGGGCGTGAAGAACGAGTTACCGACCTGCACATAGCCGTTGGTGTGGAAGGCTACACTGGTGCAGGTGGCCCCTTGGTACTGGAAGTTCCAGCCAGGCACGTTGACGAGCTGGAAACCTTCGTCACCCGTGGCCGTGGAAGCGATACCCGTTCCATTGCCACCGACCGCGGTCGGGGCGATGGATTGGTAGGCCACCCCGGTGGTGCGGGTCACGGTGTAGTTGAGCGGCGCAGGAGGCACAAAGGTGCTCACCCAGGCATAGTAATCATCCGAGGTCGGAACAATGGGCCCCACGCCGGTGGTGGCCGTGGTCCGCGAGCCGGTGGCAGGCAGAGCGCCAGTGCCAGAGGTCACACTGCGCGTGGTCCACGGACCGGATAGTGCGGCACTTTGGGCGATGAAGAGCCCGGCGTTATCGGAGAGAAGCGCATCGTTCGAGTTGAAGTTCATCGTTACGAACGGGTTCACTCCCCACGTGACGCCAGCGGCGGTCTGCACACGGTAGGCCCGAGCACCAATGGCACCGGCACCCGTCGGGGCGGCGGTGCGTGTCACGGTGATCAGCGTGTCCGAATAACCCAGCGTGGGGTTGTTCACCAGGCCGGTGTTGATCAGGAAGCCCGCATCGTAGGGGAAGGTGCGACCCAGGGAACCGCCGGGAATACGCATGGTCATCCGGCCGTTCACGCTTGACGTGAGGCTACCCGAAGCACCCGCATAGGCCGTGTTCCAGAAGTTCAGCGTGTTGCTGCCCATGTTCAGCACACCAGAGGTCAGCGTGATGGGGGATGCGCTATACAAGGTGAGGTCGCCCGCAAGGGTGAGGCCCTGGTTGCCAGTGCCCATGGCCAGCACGTTGATGCGGCGGTTGGCCGGCATCAGGTTGCCCAGGTTGGCCTCCGTGTGGGGCGCGTTCACCAGCGTGGGAGCCGAGCCGTTGATGGTGGCAGCCGTGAAGTTGGCGGCCGTCAGGTTGTACAAGCCGAGACGGGCTACAGGGGCCGTGGCGGCCAATTCACCGGTAGCGGCGACCGAGATGGCCATGGCCGGGGCGGCCGTATAGAACCGTCCGGGTTGCACCACGGTGTAGGCCAGGAGTTGGCCACTGGTGCCGTTGGACAGGACAGGCGCCACCTGGGCGAACAGGCCGGCCGGGATGGCCACGGTCGCACCAGAACCGCCACCACCAGAAATGGTGATGCTGGTGGGAGGCACCGCGTAGACCGGTGACGCGGTCAGGTAAACGCTGACCACCCGGCCACCGGCCACGGTCACGGTGAAGGTCGGTGTGGCAGGGGTGCTGCCGGGAACGATGGTCCCATCGGCGAAGGCCACCGTGGGGTTGGAGAGGTAACCGCTACCCGCGTTGGTGACGAAGTTGAAGCCAGAGGGGCCGGCCACACCCACCACCGGAGCAGTGTTGTACCAACCCAATACCGGTGCACCGCCAGCGCTGACACTGCCAACGCCC